>Ga0116177_10001681_pt1 | contig 16471 bp, 12 predicted proteins | sample AD_STIC10_MetaG_FD_89750 | JGI IMG/M metagenome (GOLD analysis project Ga0116177, IMG submission 89750) | Active sludge microbial communities of municipal wastewater-treating anaerobic digesters from USA - AD_STIC10_MetaG | ecosystem: Engineered > Bioreactor > Anaerobic > Digestate | place: USA... | reverse complement strand
TCAAACGAATCCTGAAACTCGACCGCTTGCGTCTTCGAGGTCCCTACGGAGCAAAAGACGAGTTCCACCTTGCAGCAGCAGCCCAAAACCTCCGTAAACTTGCTAGACTGCTCCCAATATCGATGGCAGCGGCGGCTTGAGGAGATCGCCACCGTTGCTCGCCTTCATCCGGCAGCTAAGATCGACGTCGCCAGCGTCGACTTTTTCAACAGAATTCACAACATTCCAGCCGTTCGTGCCCTTTGATCGGATCCACAAAAGCAGTCATAGCCAATGGGAAAATGCGAGTTGACCGAACAGCAGGTTTCGCAAACCCCGAGAGGCTTGTCGGACGTGTGAAGCTAAGCAAACGGGTACCTTATTAGCAAACGCGCTCGATGAAGATCAATCCACCCTCACGCTTCCCGCATTTGAACTGAGGTACAAATGCCACGAATTCTTCGCGTTTGCGCATCAGAACCGCAAATTTTCACGAGCGCCGGTGTTGAAGGAGAACAATATTGTCACAAAGCAGAAGAGCAAGTGAGCCTAAGTTTGTGCCAGGCGCAAAATTGGTTGTTTCGCTGGAGAACCTATTTGGACATTAACTTTTTGTTAATACGGATTTGTGCGGTTTTTAGGTAGCGTTTGACGGAGAACTATATTGTCACCATACAGGTGTAGTGGGACAATAGAGTTTTGCAAAAGACAATAAAGAATTGCAATTTTACAAATGTATAACATTTGACATTTGCAGTTTTTATAGATCGAAAATTAAGTAAAATCTGACCCTTAACGATCGCAACGGCGTTATATGATCTCAACATACGGCAAAGCTCGGGCTTTCATTCATTGATTATTTGAAGCTTATTTGAACTGGCGGCTGTCGCTAACAAAGCCGTCATCCAGACGGCTGATATCGACCCACAAAACCTGCCATTCGTTCAGCTTGCCTTTTCCCACTGCCTATGGCTACTTCTGTAGACCTGCTTATCAGTCGCTAACGCCCGGAATGTTATGGAAATCGGACATCACATTAGTCTCCATGTCTGATTGACTCCTCTGTCCGATGCGTCCACTTTTAGGTCGCCGGTGGTTCTAGGGGGATTTTGGCCCATCGGGTTGTCACCCCCCTCTGAGTTACTCATGCGGAAATGAGGGGCACATGGACGACGCAGCCGATAAATCACAAACGATCGGAATCTGGATGACCACCGCGCTGGTAGTCGGGACCATTATCGGTTCGGGCATCTTCATGCTCCCGGTCAGTCTCACGCCCTTTGGTATTAACGCTCTCATTGGCTGGTTGGTCAGCGGATTCGGCGTGCTTTGCATTGTCTTTGCGATGGCACGGCTTTCGCGGCTTGGCGGCGACGGTATCCAGGCCAATATCGAACGCGCATTCGGTCCAACAGTCGCCTTCCTTGTTGCCTGGGCATTCTGGGTTTCCAACTGGGTCGCTCAGGCGTCGGTCGCGGTTGGTGCGGCATCGGCGTTATCCTTTGCCGGATTCGGCGGACAGGAACTGATAGTTCCCAACGCCATCGGCTTTGTAGTCCTGCTCACTGCCATCAACGCGTTAGGTGTGCGTGCGGCCGGAGGGTTTTCGCTGGTAACCGTAGCAATCAAGATATTGCCGTTGCTGGCGGTGATTTGGCTGTTTCTCCAGCGGGGGGTGAGTGGCCCCAGTTACGAACCGCTTTCGCCGATGCCGATAACCTTCGCCAATGTCGCCGCCGCCACCGCATTGACCTTCTTCGCGTTTACCGGTTTCGAAACTGCCACCACCCCGGTCGGCAAGGTCCGCGACCCGGGGCGGACCATTCCCCGCGCGCTCCTCGGCGGCACTGCCTTCGTTGTCGTCCTCTATCTGATCGCGGGAACCAGCGTTCAGCTGCTTTTGCCAGCAAATGTCGTCGCGGCTTCACCGGCTCCGTTCGCCGATGCCCTCGTGTTTAGTTGGGGACATGGCGTCGCTACTTTCGCTGCGCTGGCGATTGCAGTCGCCGCCATCGGTTGCCTCAACGGCTTGATCCTCGGCACTGGCGAACTCGGCTATGCGATGGCCCTGCGCGGCGATCTACCGGCCGTCATGGCCAAAACCCGCGGCAACAACACTCCAATTGTGGCGCAAGTCGTCGGGTCCGCCCTAACCATTCTGCTCCTGCTCGCAAACAGCAGTCGAGCCACCGCCAATCTGTTTACCTTTATCATCCTTCTGTCGACCGCGGCTGTAGTTGTCGTATATTTCACGAGCGCAATTGCCGCCTGGAAGTTCAGCCCGAAGCTTGCTGCACGCGCAACTATTGCGGCGGGAATCCTCTTCCTCGCCTTCGCAACTTATGGGATTGGCCTGGAAGCTGGCCTTTGGTGCTTGGCGCTCCTCGCCATTGGAATCGCTATTCGCGCCGTGATGCATCGTATCAACTCAAGGGCTGACTTCAATCGGCCGGCGGCAGAGATCCCTGCCTAGTGACAGCTTTGTTGTCGGTTGCTGACGTTGCGCTTTGCGCGCTCGTCGATCCGAAAGCTGCCTGTCAACAACCGGCCCAACCGCAGGCATTAGACGGCATTGAGCAGACTACGACTTCAGTGATATTCGTGAAGAAGTTAGAGCGGTAGTCGATGCATGGGTCAAAGCTATTCGAAGGCAAAATCATCCTAGCAAGCGGCAAGCCATTTATTCCGATTGAGGCCAGGTCCTAATTAGCAGGTCAACGAGTTCGCTGGCGCCGGTTGCCACCGGATCGAACACAAGCAAACCGGTTTCTGCTGACATTTTTCGGAATGCTGCGTCGCGCTCGGTATCGTCGAGCCTGCTGGTGTCGAGCGCGATGCCGACGCAACGAACGTCGGGATTGGTCAACCGTGCCGCTGCCAAATTCGCATCGATGCATGCCTTGATATCGGGCAGCAGATAGGATGGATAATCGTCGATATGCTGACGGCCGGGCTCATGACAGACTATGATGGCATCGGGTTGCGAGCCGTGAAGCAATGACAGGCTTACGCCAGCATAAGCCGGGTGAAATAAGGAACCCTGCCCTTCGATGACATCCCAATGACCCGAGTGATTATTTGGCGAAAGGCTCTCGGCAGCACCTGCGGCAAAGTCTGATACCACTGCATCAATTGCAACCCCTTCGCCTGCAATCAATATCCCCGTCTGGCCGGTTGCGCGAAAGGTGGCTTTAAGTCCGCGCTTTGCCATCTCTGCATGAACAGCAAGAGCGGTGTACTTCTTTCCTGATGCACAGTCTGTCCCCACCGTCAGCAGTCTTCTGCCTGGGCGCTTTACCCCGGTTGCAATGGGTTGCTTGCCCGATGCATGACGGACATCAAAGAGCTTCCGACCGCTAGCCCGCGCCGCTGCGGCAATGTCAGGATGATCCGAAAGCTTGCTATGCATTCCTGCGGCGACGTCCATTCCGGCTTCGAGTGCGGCGATGATTGGCTGAACCCATTCCGGCTGAATTGCTCCGCCAATGGGCGCAATCCCAATCACCATTGTCCTGCCGCCGCTTGCTACGGCCTCAGCCGGGTTCATATCCGGCAAGCCAATATCGACCGTATCTTCGGACAATCGAAATTGCGCGATGCATCGGTCTGGCCGCCATTGCAGAATGCCGTTGGCCGTCTTGGCGTCCAATTTGGAACGGCAATTCCCCAAAAACAGGAGGTAAGCGCCCGAGATCTGTCCGCTCATTTCCGGCTCTCCCTACGAATGATCTGTCCGGTGCGCGCGCCGGTCGCCTTGCCGTCGGAGTAAACCAATCCACCATTCACCCATGTTTTCAAAATCCCACTCGCCAAAGCGGTGTTTTGTTCCACTGTGGCATTGTCCTTGACCGTTGCGGGATCAAACAGAACGAGATCCGCGCGCGCACCGGGCCGAATAACACCGCGGTCGCTAATCCCCATATTACGCGCAGACAGCCCAGTCATTTTGTAGATGGCCTGGTTCAAAGGCATTACTTTTAAGTCGCGCACATAGCGGCCGAGAGCACGAGGGAATGCACCGGCACCGCGTGGATGGCTTCCTTTCAATGCGCCGTCGGAGCAGAAGTTGGCATAGGGCCAACTCATCAGTTCGATCATGTCGCGTTCGTCCATGCTGGTGCTCAATATGCGTGCGCCCTTCGCCTCGTCGGCTGACCGTTGCACCAAATCCATCAATACCGTTACCGGGTCCCGCGCTTGTTGTTTGGCGATGTCGGCGATGGTCTTGCCGGCGAGCTGTGGGTCTGGAGGAAAGGAAACTAAGCGCAAATTGGTAGGAGTTGTCAGGTGCGCAAGAATGAACTCCGCAACCGGACGATTGTCGAAGTTGCGCTCGGGCCACAGCACACTTAGTCCGCTGTGCCAATAATCATAAGGGTAGATATCCAGCGTTACATTCACGCCATCTGCACGCGCGCGATCAAGTTTGCCGATGAACTTTCCCGCCTGACCCCACCAATCGGTCATGGCAAGCTTTGCGTGGCTGACCTGAACCGGCATGCCGGTTTCGCGACCGATGCGAATGAGCTCGTCCACCGAAGACCAGAGGTCTCGATCCTCGCTGCGAATATGGCTGATGTAACGGCCACCGCTTGCCGCTGCTTCGCGCGCTAGTGCCAGCACTTCGTCGTGCGAGGAATAGATGCCCGGATCATATTCAAGGCCGGTCGAAAGACCAAGCGCGCCCGCGCGCATGTCCTCGGCAAGTAATGCACGCATCTTTGCGATCTCGTCAGGCGTCGCCTCGCGTTTGTAATCCTCGCCCATTACTGCGCCGCGAATGCTGTTATGCCCGGAATAGGAAGCGATATTTATCGCAACCGGGCGTGCCGTGTAAGCGGCAAACATCCGGGATAACGGGATCTGCGATCCTCCATCCTGTCCGGTGACTATTGTAGTTATGCCCTGACTTACGGCCTCAAGCGCGCCCGGATCTTCGGCAAGGCCGCCCTCGTGATGGCTGTGCGTATCTATAAAGCCGGGCGCGAGCACCTTTCCGCCTACATCGACAATGTGTTCGCCGGGTTGCCCCGCAAGATCACCAATCGCAATAATTTTTCCGTCACGGACCCGGACATCACCGTTGAACATGTCCGCGCCAGTGCCGTCAGCAATCAATGCATTCTCGATCAACATGCCTTTGCTTGAAGAACCGAGCGCTGCCATTTGCATCAAAAAGCTTGCGGCGACGGCGATACCAAGATGGATTGTTTTCATATATCTCTCTCCCGCAAGCCACAGTCACTGTGTCATTAAGCCATATATCGGGTAATCGGATAAGCGTCTATCGCACTGCATCTTAGGCCGTTAAGAGAGAGGCATGGAATTCGTTATCCGCACCGAAAGCTGGGCCCTACGCGAACCTTTTGTTATCGCGCGCGAAACGATGCTTGCGCTGCCATTGGTACACCTTGCTATCAGTCATGCTGGCTTTACCGGACAAGCTGAAGCGGCCGGTGTGGACTATCGCGGAGAAACGCCTGACAGCATGACGGCGGAAATCCAGTCCTATCTGAACCAGCACGATACGCCGCCCTCGCGCACTGACTTGTTGCGGGACATGCCGGCAGGTGGCGCGCGTAACGCGATCGACTGCGCACTTTGGGATTGGGAAGCCAAGAGCCTGGGCGTTGGTGTCGCCAGCCTTGCAGGGTTCGATGACCTCAAGCCGCTGGACACCGCCTATACACTGAGCATCGGTGCCCCGCACGATATGGCCAAATCAGCGCTCCGGGCTCCGAAGGGCGCGTTGCTGAAGATCAAACTGGGTGGAAAGGACGGGCTGGACCTAGACCGTGTTGCCGCCATCCGGGGGGCGGCGCCCGATAGGCGGCTGGTGGTTGATGTAAATCAGGGATGGAATCGTGAATACCTCCAGCAAGCCATTCTAGTGCTTGCCCCTCTGGGCGTAGAATTGATCGAACAACCCTTGCCCGTTGGTGAGGATGGATGGCTCAGCCACTTTTCCAGTCCCATCCCACTCTGCGCCGATGAGAGCTTCGACACTTTGGAAGACCTTACTCATATTGCGTCATTATATAGTTTTATCAATATCAAGCTCGACAAAAGCGGAGGCCTAACCGAAGCTCTTGCCATCGCGAAATTGGCACGAGAAAAAGGGCTAGGCCTTTTTATTGGGTCGATGCTCGGAACATCGCTGGGAATGGCACCAGCTTTTCTGGTAGGACAGCTATGCGATTATGTGGACCTCGATGGCGCGCTCCTGCTGGCAGAAGACCGGTTCAGTCCCATGCTTTATCGCGGGGCTAATATTGGGCCTCCCGGTGCTTCTCTCTGGGGATGAACAATAATACTCTGCGTTCTCGTCAAAATACGTCACCCTTTCATCTGGCGCTAGCTTCGCCGTGATGGCAACGATGCTGCTTAACCATGACCGACCTGAGAGGACATCACTTTTGGCACGCGGCCTGGACGTCTGGCGACCTATGTAAGCTCAATGGATAAAGGGGCCATTATCTGCCAAGTTCTAGCGATCCCCGCCAGCCGGGCGCTGTTTGGCGTCAAACGTCAGCTATTCATCGATCTTCGAAGCATAAGCGGACAGTCGGCTTCCGGCCCAACTGCAGCCGTTTCTGATTGGCTAAACTCATGTCTGCTTTTGGGATGTTACATAGCCGCTGAGAACGACAACAACGTTTTAGTGTCCTGACTGGCATCTTTTAAGGCAAAAGCGCCGAAAGCCGACGTTTCACCACGCGCCCCCAACCGACGGTGTACTTTGCGACAACAAGCTTAAACTAGCTGACGCAAGGCTCGTTATAGATGAAAGCAACAAATATGCAGGACGGCTTATCTCTCTAACTTTGTAGCCAAGATAACGGACGTGGTTGTTTTCTCCACACCTTCAAGGAGACCGATGTCGTCGATCAACTCATTCAAACTATTGCTGCCACCGGTTTCGAGCATCGCTATAATGTCATATTCCCCGCTGATTGCATGAATCGACTGCACCTGAGGTAAAGATGCCAATGCCATTTCAACTTCGCGGTGAAAGCGCGGTAGCGTCTTGATCATGACGTGCGCACGCATGCGGCTTGCAGTAAACGCATCTCCAAGCCTGACGGTATATCCAACGACAACCTGTTCTTCTTCGAGCCGTGCCAATCTGGAATAGATCTGGCCACGAGAAATTCCGAGCTCTTTGGCCAATTGTGCAATTGTCTGTCTCGCGTCGTCACGCAGCAGCGCCAAAAGACGTCGATCTATCTCATCCAAAAGGCCTTCTTCCAGCATCTTCAATCCGCCATTTTTTCATCGGCAAAGATGGCCGTCTGCGGCTGACCGCCGGATATAATCCTGCCTCGATACATTCCAAGGTCGTTGATAGCGAAATAGGGCCTGCCGTCAGGGCCGATGGCAATCAACCCGCCGTCACCGCCGATTGCACCTACGGCCTTGATCGCAGCTTCAGCGGCAACTGCCAGGCTTTCGCCCTTCCAGGCAACACGGTCACAGACTTGGCGCGCTGCACTTTCGCGGATGAAAAACTCTCCCGACCCCGTCGCAGATACGGCACATTGACCGTTTTTGGCATATGTGCCGGCACCTATTATAGGAGTGTCGCCAACCCGACCCCAGCGCTTACCTGTCATTCCCCCGGTCGAGGTCGCGGCAGCCAGATTTCCTTCGCTATCAAGCGCTACAGCACCAACGGTTCCAAACAAATGGGTAGGGTCAACAGACGTCGTTTGACGTGCGCGCCAACGCAGTAAACTTTGCCAGCGCTCTTCGGTCCTAAACCAGGATGGCTCGACTTGCTCAAGACCTTGCTCGAGCGAGAAACGGTCCGCCCCTGCGCCCGTCAACATGACATGAGGCGATTTTTCCATAACGGCCCGCGCCAGATCAATGGGGTGCCGTGTCCGAGTGACGCCCGCAACCGCTCCTGCCATTTGTGTCTTTCCGTCCATTATGGCGGCATCCAGTTCATTGCGCCCTTCTGCAGTGAACACAGCGCCCCGCCCTGCATTGAATAATGGATTATCTTCAAGCAGGCGTATGGCTGCGTTGACTGCACTTATCGCCGGCTCGCCTTTTTCCAGGATCGCCGAGCCGGCACGCAAAGCCTCTTCGAGGCCTGCTCGATACGCAGCCTCCTTTTCTGGCGTCAAATCTCCGCGGTCGATGACACCTGCGCCGCCATGAATAGCGAACGACCAGCGTGGGACTTCGACAAGTTCGCCGGCGCGCGCTGCATAATTGCGCTGAAACACGGGCGATTCAACTCGGCCAGACGGTAAGTGAAGTATAGAGGCAGGCCCGACCCCCGTTACCGAGACCCGCGGTGCATCAAGTGGTCGACCAAGAGTCACGCTGCGCAATCCAGCACCATCTACGACCCAAGCATATCCATCCTTTTCAGTCGCATATATTCTGGCTGAGCCATCGGTTTCGACGGCAAGTGCCGCACTTTCATCGACACCTATTCCAATCATGGCAGGCTGGTCCGCAGAGCGTTGAGCCTGCGCTTTTGCAAGAAAAGCGAAAAGACGGCCTAGCCGATTTCGTTCCTTAAAATGGGTGTCGGTAACAATGCCTTTCAGCAAAGGAATCGTCAGAAAGTCACTTTCAATTGTATTTGCCGGCCCCAGCGGATCGGCGAGTGCTTCAGGAGACTTAAGGCTGCCATCATCCATGGCACCATAAAGTTTCTCGCCCAACATCGCGAGACCGGCACTTGTCCCGGCGAGCGGTTTACCGCTCGCGATATGAGCATTTAGCAAGTCGCCAATAGGTGTACCACGCCAATAGCGAACATAGCGTGATTGATCGCCCCCGGCGATAAATATGCCGTCGGCCTTCCGAATACGATCCAGAATTTTTGGGTTCGTGGATTGGGACCGTGCATGCAGCACAAAAATCTCGGTGGATTGGATTTCGCCTATTTGCTCGAAAAATTCTTCACCGATTTCTTTCCCGTAAGACGCGCTCAGAACAACGATATGGCCGTTTCCAGCTTTAGCAAAAAACCATTTCATGGCGTCCAAATTGCGGTCGCCGCCGCCCATTAAGAGTAAACCGCCTGAGACCGGTTTAGGTGTGGGCGTATTCAGCCTTCCGAACACATAATGTTCGTAGTGTTTTTCCTTAGCTTCTTTCGCGGCCACGGGCATGATCAGCCCGATGCAGAGCACCGCCAATATACCAAACCGTTTCCATAGACTTGAAGGCATGCTTCATCTCTCCCGCCGTGCTACATAACTATGTTACATATTGTTTAGCCAAAATGACAATATGATTTCGAATTTGAGCATAATGATTGAAATAATCGACAATATCTGATTTGGAATGTGACGGCGATTGTAACAATTTCATCGCTGATTCGTCGTACGCACACGAAAGGGAAAAATATGCCTGCTCCTCTTAAACGTTCTTTTCGTATCAGTTTGGTCCTCGGTACTTGCCTTTCAGCGTTGACGGCGCCTGTTTTTGCGCAAGATGCGGACGAAGGTGAGGGTGGCGAGGAAATCATCGTTACTGGCTCGCGCATACCGACGATAAACGATCAGGGTCCTTCACCTGTAACGACGATCACGGCGGATACAATTCGCGCTAATGGCTATACGAACGTGCCCGAACTGCTGGCAGCCATGACGCAAAATAGTGGCGAAACACAAAGCCCCCAATCTGGCAGTAGCGCCGATTTTACGCCAGGAGCGCAACAGGTCGATTTGAGAGGACTTGGGCCAAACCACACGCTGGTGCTGATTAACGGCCGTCGCATCGCCGATTTTCCGCTGCCCTATATTGGCCGCAGCAACTTTACGGACATTTCAAACATTCCCGTCAGTTTGATTGAACAAGTTGAAATATTGAGCGGTGCCGGCTCGGCCATTTATGGGTCTGATGCTATTGCGGGCGTCGTCAATTTTAAAATGAAGGAAAAGCTCGACGGAGTAACTTTGGACTATCGTCACGGCAGAACAGAGCATGGCGGCGGGATGTCGAACCGCTTTACGGCTACAGGTGGATGGGCGACGGACCGGTTCAGCATTGCAGGTGGCGTAGAGTATCTCGATCAGCGTCCGCTCTGGGCCTATGATCGTAAAATACAAGACAGTACAGACGACAACCCAGTTAGCACAATCGCACGACGGACATTCCTGCGATACAGCATCGAAAACGACAGCTATATTGATCCTGGCGCAGCGACATGCGCCAGCCTTGCCGGCCTGAACCGTGGCTCGACGATTTACACTTCGCGGCCTCGTTACGGCGATTTCGATCCAGTTCTCGATGACTACGGCCCCGGCTTTTACTGCGGGAGTAAGGCCTCAATCGGCTACGGGACGATCATCTCGGGGCGGAAGGGGTTCAACAGCTTCGGAACAATGTCTTACGAGCTATCGGATAATGCCAAACTTTTTGCCGATTTCCAGCTCGGTATCAGCAAAGTCCGGTTGATGTATGATGTCACGAGTTGGGCATTTGAAAGTTCTTCGAGCAGTTCGGACAACAGCTTTTATAATGCATTTGACGATACGATTGACGACTGGTCGCGCCAGTTTTCGCCGGAAGAAACCGGAGGTTTCCAACTGCAAAAGAACAAGCAAACGACATACAGCATAACGCCCGGGATACGCGGAACACTTGGCGGAGTTTGGAATTATGAGCTGTCTTTCAACTACAGCCGCTACAAGTCGATTGTAAGCTGGCCCCAGATCGTCAACAGCAAGGCTATTGCGTTTTATCTTGGACCCCAATTGGGCGTCGATGCTGACAGCGGCTATCCCATATTTAACGCCGATCCAACGAGGCTTTATACGGCGCTGACACCTGCACAGTATGAAAGCATTTCAGCCGATACCGTCTATCGCCCCGCGAGTTGGACCAGCAATTTGCAAGCAACAGTCACCAACAAGGAATTGTTTCAACTTCCTGCAGGGCCAGTGGGCTTTGCTGTCGTGGCAGAGTATGGAAAACAAGGATATGACTTAAATCCGGATCCCTTGGCGCTAACAGACTATTATTTTAGCTGGAAGGATAGCGATGGTGCTGGCAAACGGAGCCATGCCGCTCTCGGCGGAGAATTGCGCGTTCCGGTTTTGGATTTTATAACTTTATCCGGTGCAGGACGTTTTGATACGTTCGCCTTTGCAAGTCGAAACACGAGCAAGTTTACGTATAACGGCGGAATTGAAATTCGGCCTGCAAATAGTTTGCTGTTTCGTGCGGCCTACGGAACCGCATTCCGAGCACCTGACCTACACTATGTTTTTACCGGCCCAGGCAACGTCTCCAGCAGTGTCGACGATTATTACCTCTGCCGAACCGATGAGCCCGACGAAGATATCGGCGACTGCAGCTACTCGGGCAGTGGTGTCGTGGTCAATCGAACCGGCAATCGCGATCTGAAATCGGAAACGGGCAAAACACTGACGGCGGGTGTCGTATTCTCGCCATCCAGCCGGCTTCACCTTTCAGTCGATTACTTCCAAGTGACGCTTGACAATCAAGTGGATGATTTGAGCATTGATCAGATCGCGGAAGATGAAGCTGATTGCCGGATAGGTACAACTGCTAACGGTACAGCAGTGAATATTACGTCACCAACCTGCCTCGATGCGATCGCTCGGGTGTCGCGTTTCGCTAGCGGCGGTTTGGCGGGTCAGATTTCATCTATCCGGGTCAATCCGATTAACATTGCCCGCGAAAAAACCAGCGGTATCGACATCGCATTTCGCGGAAGCATCCCAACGTCAATCGGGACTTTCTCGGCTTCGCTGGGGCATAGCCATGTCTTCAATCACCGCTTCCAGCAATATCCTGGGGACCCGGTCATTGAGAAATTGGCTGTCGACAGCGGCTATTATCTCCCACGTGACAAATCGTCCGGAAGCCTGAGTTGGGAGAATGATGGTCTGCAATTAACGGTTTCCGGGACGCGACTTGGGAAACTGCCGAACTTTGACGAGGATGCTTTCATCAAAGCGAGCTATTTGTTTAATGCCACCCTACAATATGACTTCACCGATCATCTGCGTGGTTCGCTAACCGTCCGAAATCTGCTGGATGAGTTGCCGGTCAAAGACCCCACATGGTCAAGCTACCCTTATTATAACGCAAGCTGGTTTGACAGTGTCGGTCGAAGCGTCTTCCTGCAGCTAACCTACAAGTTGGGGGGGGCTTCGCTGTAGATTCCACAGATCGGCACCAGACTGCGGGCGAGTGGCTATTCAGTTTCGCGAATAGCGCCCACGCAGCATGTCTTCAGGAATTAGCTCCTCACCATGTACGGTCAGGCGCATAGTTTCGAACGGTGGCGCGATGAGTTGCCGGGTATCTACCCGTACCGTTTGCACCCCTTCGGTGAAAGGGTTGATCGACAAGGTTGCAGCGCGGGCGTCGGGCTCGGGAAGTGCGAGAATTATCTTCTCCACCGAAGCATTTTTCCGCATCGACGCAAACGCCCAGCCACTTTTTGTTTCCGCTGTCTCGCGATAATTGTCGCTAAATATGAAGGTTACTCTGACACGCGATAGGCGCAATTCACGCGTCGGATCGCCAACCAGAACGGCGACACCGCGCCGCCATTCTTTCTCGGCAATCGGTTTGGTTGTTTCCTGCGTTGGTAGCTGACATTGGGGTGGTGTTTCGGGTTGGCCTATCTCAGGGTTGGGAAGTTCGGCATCCCGATGCGCCCGCTCCATCTCATAATTTGCATTTGCCCAAGCCGATATTGCGGACATTGCGGCTGAACGATCGTCGTCGCTTGCGCCTGCTTCTACCGCCCTGGCTATCGACCGAGTTGCTTCGTCCCGAGCCGTTTCGGCGATACGCTTTGTTTCGGCTGCTTTGGTGCGCTCGGCGTCCCCGACAGAATGTTGGTCCGATGGGATGTCCGCAGCGGCCGCCGACACTAGCCCGACTGTCCATGGACACCGGGCATTTATCGCATCTATGAGCTGCGCGCGCTCGATATCACGCAGGCGGCGCTCGACGTCTTCGTCCCAATGGAAGGTTTGATCTGCCCGAAACAACGGCTCATTTGCAGACGGCATGTCAACGGCCAGCGTCACCGTTTTGCCGACACGTCCCCATCTCCCTTCGGCCACCTGATCGATTGCGCCATAACTGATGAACCAGTCAAACCGGCCATCTGCTTTCAGCAACAATTCCGAACCGGTTTCCATAACCCCCGACAAATAATAATGGCCAACCAATTTTGCATCCACCTGACCGAGTTTGGCCGGTGTGTCTGGTTGATTGCAACGCATCCGTCTCTGGTCGGCAGCTATCTGCAACTCAAGGCCGCTTAGGACTTCACGTTCATCCGCGCCATTTTTAACCGATAATTTGCCGTTTGCGGTGGTGAGATGGGAGAAAGCCTTTTCCAGCGAGGGGCAAGGATCGTCTAAACCTATCGCGTATGTCGTGCGCGCTATATCGCGTTGCAGATCCGCCTGGAAAATCAGCCCTGGAATGCCTTGCTGAGCGGGGTCGGCTGCTAAAACGCTAGCAATCCTTTGATAAGCATCAAGCATAGCCACCTGATCATCTGCGGCTTTGGCTTGTGATAATTCATCCACAATTTCTGCAATACTCTGGTTCGGTTCAGCACGAATTGGCGTGCTGGAATACACGGCAAAAATCGCCATTGCAGTCAGAATAAGACGATCAAATTTCATTGGGGTCTTCATATGACTGGAAACGTCCCATGTTCCAGTCGATGCCGCAATATCTATCATGACAAATGTTGTCCATGCACCCGATTAAGGGATTTCCTCGGGCCAGCACACTTCATAACGGCTTAAGTTCCAGAATAGAGCGATGTCGATCCCCGCTTCGGTAGCCATCTGCAAAAAGTCATGGCGCAACGCTGGGCAATCCTTGCGAAAGGCCAGGCCCTGAGGCGTTTTTGCGCGCTTCGCTTCAAACGGTGCGCCCGACAGAAGGTTGGCGGACAGTTCGACGTAAGGACTGTGCAGGAGGTAGCGTGCTTTGGTCCTCGAGTTTGTGATGAGCAGCGCCATCTGTGTATCCTCGTCCGGCAGGTCTTGTGCGGAGGCGTCGCTGTCCCAAGGGTTGGCAATGACGACGTTCTCTTCGATGCTTCTGCCAGCACTCTCCGGCAGGATATGCACAACCGAGACTACTTCTGGTTTGCCGTCACCATCAAGGTCGGCCCCTGTGTTAGGCGCCGGAAGCCTGGAATCCGGCATAATACGGGGGTGGTTCCGGGCCGCTACGGGCTTTGGATCATCCGCATTGCATTTAGTACAATCCGCTTCAGGAGCGAACGCGGAAAGCTCGGGACCAAGATCACCCAGCGCGGTACAGCCCGGGTCTTCGGCTGCAAGAGTTGCAAGACGGAGATATTCTTCATGTAGCTTCGGGCTCACCACATCGGGATCGATCCCTTCTGACTCCAGCAAGCGAAGTGCTGACTGATAATAGACAGCCGCTGTGCGACAATCATCGGTTCCGCCGCCCGTAACCGACCAGATCACACGCCATCCGCCTGCATATTTCAAAAGGAATTCACCGCCGTCATATTCCTGCTTCGATGGTTCGATCACGGCATATGCATAGCGGGCTTTCTGGCCTTTGATCACCCGAAGATCGTGCACGATGAAGCGGACTTGCGAGTCTGAAGAAGGTCGCAAAACATTTAGGATCTGCGCGCGTTCGTTCTCACTGGGGCGTGGGCTATAGACAGGCTCGGCCATTGCGGGTGCCAACGCCACCCACGCAATGAGAAACAGCAGAAAGGGTATGCGTGTCATCGTCATGGCTTGATGCCTTGCTCCTTATTCCGATTGCAGGACAGATCGTTAGCGAGTTTAGGAGGTTCGTATTGCTCAGTGGCAAGGTGCATTGTGCAGATGATCTGCCCGGCCATGTCCTGCGCTTCGCGAAGGTTAAAACGACCGCTAAGCCTAAGCCGTCCCTCTGTTATCGGTTCAACTAGTCGCGCCGAAGTTAGCTTAGTTGAGCCAAGCACAATGGAGACGTCCGTATTCAATAATCGCAATGTCTCAGCTTCGAGGCGCTTCGCTGCGTCGGGCTCAAAGGCGATATCCAGAACCGGAAAACCACCGACATCAAAACTCTGCGATATGAGCGCAATGTCGCTCTGGATAAACGCTGCCTGTCCGAAATACAGGGCGTCAGTAAGCGGCTTAGGTGCAATGGTCTCAGGCTCTTCGGGATTTTCGCGACGTGCAGATGGCGGCCAGTCGTTATTGCCACACTCGGCGCTGTCCCTTTGGCCGCCGCGCCGTTCGAGGCAGACCGGCTGACCCCCGCGATACCAGCTATGCTCGCCGTCAGAAACGGACACACAGCCCAGACAAGCGCGTGCCCGCCCGTTCGAAAAACGATAGGTTCCGTCGTAGATTGCCGGAATGACCATTTTCAAGCGGCGGTCAGCATATCCGAACTTCTCACCGATCTTCACGCGCACCAACCCATTGATGAACTCATCGGGCGTATTGTCAAAGGTCGGTACTAGAAGCGCACGGCCATCACGTCGTACATAGGCATAGCCTTCCTCGCGGATCACGAGCGTAGCAAGCCCCCAGCGGTCGAAATCGAGCAACCTCAACGCCGCAACATCAACTGTATAACTGCCATCAGGGCGGCGATGGGCGCAATCACCAAGTGCCTCGAACGTCCCGTCCCTCAGCATCATGCAAGACAAGGAGGCGCTTTCGGTTTCGGCAGCTGGAGGCAAGGCATAGAGGTCCCGCGTCCACACATAGCCGCCGTGCGGCGTGCTGAGCGGATCGTACCTGCTGAAAAGGACCATCCCTGGTGGGCTCCATGCCGCGCCATAAGTTCTTATTGACCAATCGCCGACCTTTAACTTGGCGACGTCGAACTCCCTTGGCAGAGTTTGCGCAGTCAGCTGAGCCGCAAAAACAACGATTATCGTTAGGAGTGCAAATTTGACAGACTTCATGCTCACCCCATTATCCCTGCAAATTTCTTGAGCCGCTTCATTCACAGCAATTTGCCTAAATCTTACTACGTCCGCAACGTTGTCATGTCCGGACAGGTGGCGCCGTTAAAAAGATGGACGAGTTGAAAATATCATCATCCAGTAAGCGGGATTGCGCAGGCAAGGAAAATAGGAATAAGTTAGCAATGATAGCTTCTGGGTTTACTGCGGGCATTCTTATGATTTTGAACTGGAACACCGAACGCAAAATCGTGAGCGCAGTTTTTGCCGCTTTGATCGCTTCGGTATTTGGCGTCTTTTTCGACGGCGGCGGTAACCGATAATGATCAAACCATCTAAAGCAACAGCCGGAAATCAAACGCGCTATCGAAAGGGAACTCGCAAATCTAGTCGAATTGAGGTGGAGATAGATAATGGAAATGGGAGTTGGCACAAGTTCAGTGTTGTCAATCTATCCCAGCAAGGCTGTAATTTTGACTCTGCCGAATGGAAATTTCGGATCAGTGAGTCCCTGTCTATTAAATTTGCAGAAATGCCCCGTGTACGAGGCAGCGTTCGTTGGGTTCG
>Ga0116177_10001653_pt1 | contig 16575 bp, 14 predicted proteins | sample AD_STIC10_MetaG_FD_89750 | JGI IMG/M metagenome (GOLD analysis project Ga0116177, IMG submission 89750) | Active sludge microbial communities of municipal wastewater-treating anaerobic digesters from USA - AD_STIC10_MetaG | ecosystem: Engineered > Bioreactor > Anaerobic > Digestate | place: USA... | reverse complement strand
GCTGTCCATCGGATCGAGTGCAGGCGGGCCGCTTCGGCGCCTGCCTTATGAAGGAGCCGGCCCTGGTGGCAGATTGCATTGGTGCAATGATCGCTGCGGTGAAAATTCCGGTAACGGTGAAATGCCGTCTTGGTGTCGATGAGCTGGAGACTTACGAGCACTTCACCGATTTCATCGATACCGTCGCAAAGACCGGCTGCAATACCTTCGTCGTGCATGCACGTAAAGCCTGGTTGAGTGGTTTGTCGCCCAAGGAAAATCGGGAAATTCCGCCCCTGCGTTACGATTGGGTTTACGAGTTGAAAAAGCAGCGACCACATTTGAAGGTTTTGCTGAATGGCGGCCTGAGCACGGTAGAGGCGAGCCTCGAGTCCTTGCCGCGAGTCGATGGCGTCATGATCGGTCGCATGGCATACCATGAACCTTATCGACTGCATCTGCTCGATCATGCAATTTATACGTCGCATTTGCCTGTCGAGACCCGCGAAGCCCTATTGATGAAATATCGCCCCTACGTCGAAGCACAATGTTCCCATGGCATTGCGGTGAAACATATGACGCGACACATTCTGGGCTTGTTTCATTCACAGCCCGGCGGAAGAATGTTCCGGCAGGTGTTGAGCGAGAAGGCGCACAGGGCGCAGGGTTGGGAAGTTATCGAAGAGGCCTTGCAGGCGACGAAAATTTAATTGCCACAAATTACATTTGCGGCGGCGCGGCCAATTCTTTCGCGCTCAGGAATCCGTCATGGTTGCGGTCTTGTTTGCCGAACTGGATTGCCAGCCGGTCGTGATGCTCTTTCAACGTGAATGTTTTCGCTTTCGGTACTAGCTGCTCTTCCGGCGATAAAATTCCGTCTCCGTTCTTGTCCATCTGCTCGAATGCCCAACTCATGGCTCTTTGAAACTCTTCCAGCGAAACGCGTTTATCACCATCGGCATCGAAACTGGCCAGATAATCGTTCTGGTTCTGCGCCGAAACGGCAAACGATACCAGCATCAATGCAGAAGCAGCGACGCCGGGCGATGTTTTTTTAAGTGCGTGCAGGAACCAATGCATAAGCTTTCAACCTGAAGGAAAACTCTTCGAGTGCCGCAATGCCGGAGCTCTCCGCTTCCGCGCACCAGGTTCGAAGTGCCATCATCTTAGCATCCACTTCGGCAGATTTGAGTTCATAAATTGCCAGCAGACGCGCGCGATAAGCCATCAGTGTCGCAAGCTGCGGGCTTTCTTCGATAAAGCGATGCAGCTTTTCACGATGACCTTCGTCGAGCCATTTGCCTTCGCTGCGAAATGCGTTGCGTAAACGACGTGGCAGGTTTTTGGCATCCTGCCTGAATTGCGGTTTCAGCACGACATGGAAATAGTCGGTAGCAACCTGCCAGCGATGGGTCATGATCGCGCGCAATGTTTCGCTGTCGGGAACCTTGATGTTCGGACGAATATCGAGTTCGGGCGCCACGCGCAATACTTTGGCCAAATGCATCTTTGACAGCACACTGATTACCAACCAGCCCACATCGAATTCATATTTTCGCAGGGCGAATTTTGCCGAGCTCGGAAATGCGTGGTGATTATTGTGCAGTTCTTCACCGCCAATCCAGAAACCCCAGGGCAGCAGATTGGTGGCTGCGTCACTGGTATCGAAATTGCGATAGCCGAACCAATGCCCGAGGCCATTGATAATGCCGGCGCCATGCAAAGGCATCCAGCACATATGCAAAGCCCACAGGGTCAAGCCGGGAGCGCCAAACAGCGAAACGTAAATCAGCAATAAAATCGAAACGCCGAGTATCGGGTGCTTCGTGTAAACATTTTTCTCGACCCAGTCATTTGGCGTGCCTTTGCCGTATTGTTCAAGCATGTCTTTGTCGAGTGCCGCCTCGCGGTATAAATCGACGCCACGCCACAAGACATTCGACAAGCCTTTGATGCGCGGACTATGCGGATCTTCGGCCGTTTCGCATTTGGCGTGATGTTTACGGTGGATCGCTACCCATTCCCTGGTGACCATGCCGGTGCTCAGCCAATTCCAGAAACGGAACCAGTGCGAAACCACCGGATGGAAGTCGACGCCGCGATGGGTAGCGCTGCGATGCAGGTACAAAGTGCTGCTCATCATCGTGAGCTGGCAGACCACCAGGAGAACGAGCGCCATTTGGCCGTAGCTGGCCTGGGCAAGTCCGTGCGAAAGCCAGTCGAATAGGGCGGTGGGCATGGAATAAAACTCCGTTTTTGCTGCATCGGGAATGCGAATGATGAGGCTTTGATTTGCCTTCGTCACCCTTCATGGGGGTATGGTGCTTCGATTACAATAAATACCGTAAACCACTTCCGGTAAACTGTTCAGTATGAAAAAAATTCGCCTCGCCACCCGCAAGAGCGCGCTCGCGCTTTGGCAAACTGAACATGTTGCTGCTCGCCTGCGTGCCGCTTATCCCGAAATGGAAGTCGAACTGGTACCTATGACGACCCGCGGCGACCGCATTCTGGACAAGCCGCTAGCCGATATCGGAGGCAAGGGCTTGTTCCTGAAAGAGCTCGAAGTCGCCATGCTCGAAGGCGAAGCCGACGCCGCCGTGCATTCGCTGAAAGACGTGCCGATGGAACTGGATGGTCCCTTTCAACTGGCGGCGATTCTGGAGCGCGCGGATCCATTCGATGCTTTCGTGTCCATCAAGGTCTCCGATTTCGATGCCCTGCCTCACGGTGCGAAGGTGGGTACCTCATCCCTGCGTCGGCAAGCGCAATTGCGCGCCCGTCGCGCCGATTTGCAGATTCTGGATTTGCGCGGAAATGTGAACACGCGTTTATCCAAGCTGGAAAATGGCGAGTACGACGCGATTATTCTTGCCTGTGCCGGCCTTGATCGCCTAGGCCTCTCGCGCTACATCCGGCATCGCCTGGATGCACCCAGCTGGCTGCCTGCAGTGGCGCAGGGTGCGATCGCCATCGAATGCCGCGAAGGCGATGATGAAACGGCGAAAATCCTTCAGGTTCTTAACCATAAAAAAACACAATTATGCGTTGAAGCTGAGCGCGCGATGAACCGAATGTTGCATGGTAGTTGCCATGTTCCCGTAGCTGCATACGCTACGCTCGAGGGAAACATATTAAGCCTTGAAGGATTAGTGGGTTCTGCCAAGAGTGGCCACTGTGTGCGTGCGCATGCGGTTGGCCATTCGCATGACCCCGAGGGCTTGGGCCGCTTGGTCGCAACCGAATTACGTTTGCACGGAGCGGATGAATTAATGAAGTCATGAGGCGGGCATGACGAAAATACGCAACGGGTGGTCGTATGCATTTTCCAATGTTCCATTTGGCATTTCCTGTCCATCAACTGGATGAAGCGAAAAATTTCTACCAGCATGTTTTCGGTGCAACCCTTGGACGACAGCGTGACGAGTGGTGTGACATCTACATGTTTGGTTGCCAGATAACCCTGCATCAGGAACCGGCACAAGTCATTCCGAAAGCAGACCAGGGGGTTCGCCATTTCGGTGCCGTGTTGACCTGGCAACAATGGGAAATACTTTCCCAGAAACTCGCAGACAAAAATGTCGAGTTCGAATTGCCGCCGGTGGTGTCGCATGTGGCACAACAGAACGAGCAGGCCAAGATGGCTTTGTGCGATCCGAGCGGAAATATCATCGAACTAAAGGCCTATCGCTACCCGAAAACCGCGTTGGAGCTGATCTAGGCCGGCCGTGCAATTGTAAATATGTGTTGCAGGGCGCCGTAATTGCGGGGCTGTTTGTTACAATCCGCAGGCAGATTAAGGGGCCCGGATATGCAAGCAGCAAGACCGCAGATTTCTATTATCATCGAATGGGAAAACGTGAAATTGTCGGAAATGGATCGTTGCCGTGAAATGCTTCGCGCCATGGCAAAGCAGATCCCCGAGTATTTCGACAAGCAGCCCGGCATCTCCGCATCCGATCCTGTTCCCGCCGCTGAAATCCTCATTCTCTACGATGCCGGCGCATTCGATGGCGCCTTCATCGAAGACATCGTTGCCAGCGAGATCCCGAAAAATACGCGGCATTGCCATTGGCGGATTATTGCGGCCGGCAGCGAAGGTTATTACGGCCTGAAAAACATTGGTTCGCGCCAGGCGCAGGGTGAAGTATTGGTATTTATCGACAGCGATCTGATCCCGGAAGAAAAATGGCTGGAAAGCATGCTCTCGCCGATGAAAGATCCGGCCGTGAAGGTGGTCGCCGGCCATGCCTACGTTACACCTGACGATATGCTCAGTCGCACCTTCGCCTTGACATGGTTTTTCCCCTTGCGTGCCAAGGAAGCAAGAATGGCGCCGGCAAAAGGTTTTTTTGCCAATAGTGTTGCGTTCCGGCGGGATGTTTTTCTGGCGCATCCCTATGAAGTGATTCCCGGTGCATCCCGCGGTGCCTGTCGCCTGCTTGCCAAAAAACTGGCGGCGGAGGGCATACAAATCCTGTCCAATACCGGCGCCCAGGCGTCGCATCCACCACCCAATGGTTTGAAGCATTTTCTGATGCGCGCGGTGGTGCAAGGACGGGATGATTTGCTGATGAATCAGACCGAGCAACGTGCCGGGAAAGGAACTATCTTCCATTCGGTCGCACGGATCGGAAAATGGCAATTGAAGGCATTACGCAGGATTTTGTTCCAGCACAATACCGTCGGAATGCCTTTCTATCAGGTGCCGTTTGCCATGTTCATTGCAAGCGTTTACGGCTTCCTTTTTTTCATGGGCGATATCGCGACTCGGCTATTTCCGGCTCGGATGAAAGCCAGTCTTCATATTTGACTCACCCAATTTCCGGCAGCCGCGCATGACAGTCAGGGTACTTGAAACCGAACGTTTGATTTTGCGCTGGCTGACCGATGCCGACGCCGAATTTATTCTGGATCTGCTCAACCAGCCGTCATGGCTGGAATTTATCGGCGATCGTGGCGTGCACAATCGGGAGGATGCCCTTGGCTATATACATGGCGGCCCATTGGCAATGATCGAAAAATACGGTTTCGGGCTGTATCTTGTCGAAATAAAATCGAGCCGGCAGGCAATCGGCCTGTGCGGTTTGCTGAAACGGGAAAACCTGGAAGATGTCGATATCGGTTTTGCTTTTCACCCCGATTTCTGGGGCCAGGGCTATGCAAGAGAAGCCGCCAGTGCCTGCGTGCAACATGCTCGCGACAAATTCGGGCTTGATCGTCTTGTGGCGATTACCATGCCCAGCAATCATTCCTGCATTGCCTTGCTGAAATCAGTCGGCATGCAGCATGAAAAAGATATCTGTTTCGGCGAGACCGAAGAAACATTGCACTTGTTTTCGCGGGAATTCAGCTAGCGACAGTTTTTTATCTTTCGGAGGGATTCGCCATGTCGGAAGCCAAGACCAAACCCAGCGCAGAATCCGTAATGGAATTTCTGCACAAGCTGTCAGAGCAAAAAAGAACGGCGGACTGTTTAGTAATTGTTGAGCTAATGCAAAAAGCGACCAAGTGCAAACCGGTCATGTGGGGAAGCAGCATCGTCGGCTTTGGCAAATACACATATCGCTACGCAAACGGTCGTGAAGGTGATTGGCCGGTGGTCGGTTTCTCGCCGAGAAAAAATGATTTGACGCTTTACATCATGCCGGGTTTTGAAAAGTACGATCAGCTATTGCAGAAACTTGGAAAGCATAAAGCCGGAAAATCCTGCCTGTACCTGAAAACGCTTGCCGACGTCGATCTGAAGGTGCTCGAAAAAATAATTTCGGAATCGGTCAAGGCAATGGCGGGCAAGCGCGTGGAGTAGGGAAATATTGCTAAAATCCGGCATCGGAAATTCCAGTGGACAAGCCATGCTGACTCGCGATATCGAGGCATTTTTCAGTTTTGCAAAAACATGCGAGCTTCATTACCCGGCGTGTGCCAAGGCTGCCTATCTGGTCGCCCCCGAAGCTTTTTCGCTCGCGGCCGAATCCGCGACAGACAATGTCTACATGAACATGCAGTCGTCGGTTCGCAGTGAGCTTGCGGCCGCCCAGCACCAGCATCTGGCGCACGCCTTGTCGGAACAAATTCCCGCCATCTCGTTTCCCGGGCGCAGGGAAACGCCGGATGCGGTATTTCCCAATAATGTCTTTGCCACGGTTAAGCAAAAAATCATTCTCGGTCACATGAAACATCCGGTCCGGCAGGCTGAAGCCGAACGGCCCGATATGCTGGGTTTTTTCCGCGCTGTGTTGGGCTACGAACTGGTGGATCTCAGAAAGCAGGCCGGCATCTGTGAACTGACCGGCTCGCTGATCATCGATCGTGCCAGGAATATTGCCTATTGTGGCTTGAGCGAACGCTGCGACGAAAGCGGCGCCCGTGCGATGTACGATGCCTTCGGACTCAAGGCCTGTCTGATGTTTGATCTGGCCCCCGGCGAATACCACACCAATGTCGTGCTGACGATTCTGGCCAGTCGAGGCGTCATCCTCGCTGCCAGCGGTTTTGCGGATGCCCGTGTGAGCAATGCCATTGCCGCATTCTATTCTCCGCATGCCGTGCTGCTTTCCGAGGCCGAAAAAAATGCGTTCGCCGCGAATGCCATCACCCTGCGCGAAGATTCCGTGTGGATGAGCCAGACGGCAGCCGATAGCCTGAGCCAGGAAAACCGGAAAATTCTTGCGGAGGCAGGCTTTGAACTGCATTCGGTGGATCTGTCGGAAATCGAGAAGGCCGGCGGTTCCTTGCGCTGTTGTGTCGGAGAGATTTACTGAGTGATGATGGCAGGCGATGAATGTGCCTAAACTGCGCATTCGGTGCAATCGTGTCGCCAAATCCGCCATTCATTTCGGCCAGGGCGGATAATGCATGATCGGGCAATACTGAAATCGCAGAATACATCTATGGATCGTGGACTCAGCACCAAAAAAGTCATGCCGCCCGGGGCGATTGCACGTGGCTTTTTGCAGGTGGGCGATGACATCATCGATTGCGGCGCCTCCAGAATCATCAGTCGCGATCCGCCGGTCAAGATAACGCCGAAGGTTCTGGCGGTATTACTGGAACTGGCTAGACATCAGGGCGAGACGGTAGCGCGCGATACCTTGCTCGATACCGTCTGGGCTGAAACCCATCCGACTCCCGATGTCGTGAAGCAGGCGATTCTTGAAATCCGGCGAGCGCTGGAATATCCGGCGGGTTGTTCGGAAATCGTTGAAACCATTCCGCGTCTGGGCTATCGCCTTCTGGTCAAGGCGCGTTTCAGTGAAACACTCGAAGGCCTGTCCGAGCCGGAACTAGATTTACCGGAAAGTCCCGCGCCGTCGGCACTCGAGACTGGCAGCCAGCAGATATCGGCAAAAATTGCATCGACATGGACGCGTTGGCTATTGCCGTCTGCCGCTGCGCTGGTTTTGTCAGTTGCGGCATGGCTGTTTGTTTCCAGTGCGAAGGAAGATCGCTCGTCATTACCTGTGCCAATGGCGCAATCGAATCGGCCTGCTCCATTGAGCTATCGTTTGTTGACCTCCAATCTGGGACGGGAGAGCATGCCCGCCATTTCGCCCGATGGCAGCCGCGTGGCTTATGTCGTGGAAAACAAGGCCGAACAAAGCACGCGCATCCGCATCCAGACTTCCGACGGCCAGGGCACGACCTGGCTCAACAAGACTTCGGAATCGCAGGAAATCTATCCGGTCTGGTCCGGCGATGGTGCATCCCTGTCCTATATCCGGGCGAATGATCATGATTGTGCGATCGTAGCCAGGCCTGCCACGGGTGGCGATGAAAAATTGCTTGGCCGTTGCTGGTCACGCTTCGTGCAATTGTTTGACTGGTCGCCTGACAGAAAATATTTAGCCCTGTCCCAATATCCGACACCTAGCAATAAGCTGGGTCATATGACCGAGATAGATCTGGAAAAACAGGTCGAGACTTATCTTGATTATCCCAAGCCGCTGGCAAGTTCCGATTACGAACCGCATTATTCGCCTGATGGCCGCTTCATTGCGTTTCGCCGCGGCGTACAGCCCGTCAATGATCTTTTCGTCTATGACAGGCTCCGGCATGTCACCCGCCAATTGACAGACTTCGGCGCCTCCTTCAAGGGATTTACCTGGACACCGTCAAGCAAATATCTCGTTGTTTCCAGTAATCACGAAGGGATTTCGTCGCTCTATATCATTGATGTTGCCGATGGAAAAATTTCTCCACTGGGTATCGAAGATGCGGAATATCCTTCGATGGCACGCCACTCCCAAAATCTGGTATTTGCCAAGACCCGCGTGACCAAACGGATCACCGAGAATTCGCTGGTCGCCACGAACCGGCCAAAGGCGACAGTATTTCAGGGCAGTACCGGCAGTGATCAGGAAGCTGTTTTTTCCGAAAACAATGATTATCTTGCGCTGGTTTCAAACCGCAGTGGCGTGGAACAGATTTGGTTAAGCGACAGGCGGCATCCGGAAAAAGAATTGTTCCAGATCAGCTCATTCAATGGAGAGCGATTAAGCCAGTTATGCTGGTCGTCCGATTCGGGAAAATTATTGGTATTGGCATCGATGGGCAACCAGTCGGGCCTTTACAGTATTGATCTGGCAAGAAGGACTCAGATTCTGCTCACGCCGAAAGACATGCAGGTGATGCAGGCCACCTTCGGCGATTCCGAGCGCGATATTTGGCTCGCGGCTAAAAAACGTGGTGCTGCGGGCACCTTGTGGCATGGCGAGTGGCGGGAAGGGCGATACGTTTTTTCCGATACGCGGCTGATGGCGACGGAAGTAAGGTGGATTGCGAACGGGAAGCGACTCCTCGTGAATCCGGCTTCCAGAAACGAATACCAGATCTATGATCGTGATCTGAAGCTGATCAAGTCCCATACGATCAATTTGATGCCGCTGTTCTCGAGAGTGCGAAAAGACGTGCTTTGGTATCTCGGCGTCGCCGGCAATGGATTCGGCTTGTACCGGATGTCGCTCGATACCGGGAAATCCGAACTTGTCCGCGATGGCCTCGATGCACAATGGTCATATCCCTGGTTTGATATATCAAAAGACGAGAAGTACGTGCTTCTCACCGAAATTGAACGCGATGATACCGATATCGCGATAGCCAGCCTGCCATCCGAAATTCGTTAGCGGTGCCGAATCATTGAGCGCAATTTTGGAACACCAAGCGCGATGGAAATTCGTCATCCTGTCTCAAATGAAGGGGTAGCCGATGCGATTTTCAACAAGAGTGCTTGTTCTTTTGGCCTGTGTTTTTATTTGCACTGTTTCAGCCGCAGCGGACTGCCTGCCCGAGGGCTACACGCGCGCCGGATTGCATGAACTGGCGGCTAGGGAATTCAAGTTGGAAGATGATGCGACACGTCAAGGACTTGCACTCAATCTGCTGGCATGCCTGTCGGATCCCGACCCCGAAATTCGCGACGACATAGCCTACCGTGCCTATGTTTACTGGATGCGAAACAAAGGCCTGACGACGGAAACCTTGAGGACCATATCTTCCCGCCTGCAGTCCGAACTGACAGCGCCGAAAACGGATGCGATGGGGTTCCGGAAACCCTTTGCGGCCTTGGTGCTTTCCGAGCTTGCGCGCACCGACCGGAAAGATCCGTGGATGTCGCCTGCTGAAAGATCGGAATTAATTAGCAACGCGAGCAACTATGTCGTTTCGGTGCGCGATTATCGCGGTTTCGATGAGCATCGGGGTTGGCGTCATGGCGTGGCACACGGCTCGGATTTGCTGATGCAACTGTCTCTGAACAATGCACTGGAAAAATCGCAACTGGATATGATTTTGGCTGCCGTCGCTTCCCAGGTCGGTGCGCATGATGGACATACGTATATTTACGGTGAAGCGGAAAGACTCGCAGCACCCGTGTATTACATCGCCAAGCGTAAATTGCATTCGCGAGAAGAATGGCAATCCTGGCTTGCCGCATTGGCAAAACCGATGCCACCGCTCACAGCTGAAACCCTCTACAAATCGAAGCACGGGCTGGCATGGCGGCAAAATACCTTGAATTTTTTCTCGCAACTTTACATCGCCGCGAACGAAGACAAGGACGAGGAAGTCAAGGCTTTGCTATTGCCGGCAACGACGCAAGCACTGAAGACTCTGCCCTAGACCGGAAGAGCAGATACCAGAGATGGCGATACGCAAATTACGAGTCGATGTCACCATGCTCTACATGGATCAAGAAAAGGAAGATGCACATGAAACCGAACAAACTTCTTCATCCTGCTTCCGTGATGCTTTTGATATTTGCAAGCTCTGTCAACGCCAACGAAAACCCGCCGCAGGCAAAGCCCGACAAGCCGGTTGAAAATGCAGCGTGTGTGGCACCGGAGTATCGCCAGTTCGATTTCTGGCTGGGGGAATGGGATGTCTATGGCGGGACCGATGGCAAGCGCGTGCTTGGCCACAGCCGAATAGAACTTCACGCCAGCGGATGTTGGCTGAGCGAGCATTGGCAAAGCGGTTCCGGGCCGGCGCATGACGGAACGAGCCTGAATACCTGGGACGCACAATACAAAGTGTGGCGTCAATTCTGGGTCGGTGCCGATGCAGGCGTATTGCGTCTTGAGGGTAAATTTCATGAGGGAGTCATGACGCTGGAAGGACAACTTCCCGGCGAAAATCAGCAAACCCAGCTTCAAAGAATTACATGGATACCCAATGCCGATGGCAGTGTTACCCAGCACTGGGAAATTTCCGATGACAAGGGCGGCAGCTGGCAAACCTCTTTTCTGGGTATCTATCGACGCGTAATGAAATAGCGTCGGCGACATTCACACTGGTTCTTGTCTTCTGCACGCCTGTGATTGCGTAATCGTTCATTGCCGACATGCGATCTGCGAAAGCGGCGATCGATAGCTTGCGATCGACTCCGACAAATTCTGCCTGGTGGATACCGGGTACTACCTGAAATAAACAGGTCCGAAATTAGCCCGGTGACAAACAGATAGTCAAAAAAAAGCGCAGCCCGGGGTGAACTGCGCTGCTCTGCTGGCTATAAGCCAAAATGGGCAGCGATGCGTTGGATCATGCTGGCCAATGACACGTTCTCTAGGAGCATGTCATGCAATCAGATTAATGGTCTAAGTCTGGTTTCCGGTATCGGAAGCTGTGCATTCGCTGTACCGATATTGTGAATTCAATGTTGGCGTTTCCGGTTTCCAACACGAGCGTTTTTCTGCGCGCTCGCAGCCCTGATGTGTGAAGCCGTGTTTCATTCTTCGACGCGGTAATTTCATGAAACGGCAACGAAAAAAAAACCGCGCCGGATCAGCGGCGCGGCTTTCATGTTCAGACGAAAATATTCAGATGAACAATGCTGCAGTATCAAAAATCCTGACGGTAACTTGCATACCAATAAGCACCGCCGGGCAGATCATAGGAAGCATCGAAACTATGCGCGAATGAGTTGTACAACACCGGTGGATCCTTCCCGAATATATTGCGGCCACCGACACTCACGCTGCCGCCCCATGGCGCCTTCCAAGCGAATTGCAAATCATGCACGGCATAGGCGCCCGTGTGATTCAGGAAATCGGCAGGGCCATCGTCGATACCGTCCTGATTCGCATCGTCACCCCGGCGGTTATTGCAGACGAAGCCCGTGTTAGGCGATGCCTGCTGGAAGAAGCAGGTATTTTCGGCAAGATCGGAGAGATAACGTGTCGTCCATTGCGCGCTGAAATCTCCCTTGCTCCAGCCGACTGTCAGTGTCGAGCGATATTCGAAGGTCGGGCCGCCGCCATAGGTGCCGACAAAATCCGGGTTCTCGATCGTTTGTCCGGTAACGGGATCGACATTATTGTTGAACAGGAATTTGTCGGTCCATGTGGTATCAAGTTTGAAACGGAAATCGCCGATGCCGGTTTGCAATTTATAACCTATTCCCAGATCAATACCCTGTGTGCTTGCCGATGCCACGTTGATCGGTGCGGTATTGATCAGAGTGACGGCAGCGCCAGCGGCCAAATCACGTGTCACAAACTGGCAGAAGAAGGGATTACCCGTCTGGCCGCTCGGGAAGTTGATCGCATAGCAATTGTTCATGATGCCATTTGCACCGTAAGTAAAAATCAGGTTCTTCAGATTGATGCGCCAAAGATCCATCGATACATCGAGTCCATCTGCCCAACGCGGGCTATAGACGAAGCCAAGACCGAAGTTCTCGCCGGTTTCCGGTGTCAGATTGACGTTGGAGCCGGCAAGAATGCGAATCTGTCCAAACGGTTGAGTTGCACCGCCGACGGGAACGCCACCAGCAATACAATTGGCTTGGCCGGCGGCATTGAGATTCGCCCAATTGCCGGTACGGCAGGGATCAAGAGCGGCAGGGAAACCCTCGGCAGTGCCGCCGAACAAATCGACACTGGAAGGCGCTCTGAAAGTTTGGCCCCAGCTGGCACGAACCAGCAAGTCATCGACCGGCTTGTATTTCAAACTGGTTTTCCAGGTTGTGGGCGAACCTTGGTCGATATTGAATTGCTGGGTGGCAATGTCGCCATCGGCCGGATTCGGATCTGCCAGCCCGGAAGCGGTGTAGTTGGATTTTCTGACCGCTATATCGAGCTCCAGCTCTTTCGCCAGGAAAACATCTTTCAGCAAGGGAAGCAGAAATTCCGCATAGTATTCGGTTACTTTCGTGCCGCCATTGGTAGGCAAGGAAAAATTGGTGGAGCTTCCGCCTTCGGAGACGAGAGCGTCGGGTTGATTGAACGAATCATCGCTGCGATGTTCAACGCCGATCGCAAAACCCAGCGGGCCGCCGGGCAATTCGAACAGGTCACCAGTGAGATTGGCACCGAATTGACGCGATGTGTTTCCCGAAGTTTGTACCAGCGTGTAAGCGACATAGTCTCTCATCGCGGCAACATCGGCTTCCGTGATTACATGGCCGGCATAATTCGCGCCCAGGCCGAGCGTCGGGCCGCCGAAAATATTGAATGGCATGCAGCCCTGGATTCTGGTGGCCCATGAAGTGCCGCAATAAAAACCGCGACCCGGAGTGGCATCGTAACCGGAGGGGCCGATAGAATTTCGCAAGTTGAACAGGTTGACGTAATTGTCGCCGGTCTGGTCGTACTGGCCGTCGTTGTATTGACCATACACATCCCAGTTCAGGGTGTGGTCGCCGAGTTCGAAGCTGCCCTCTGCTCCGAGCTGTGCTCCGAAAATATCGAAATCGAAATGGTTGACGCGCGGGCCAATCGCGACATTCCGGAAATTGATCGTGTTGATTTGCTGGCCGAACGGATTGAATATGCCGGCGGCGCTGGCATTCATGATCCAGGGCGGTCCACTTGCACCGTTGTTCGCAATGGTCGTAGGCACCTGGGCGAGTTGTTGCGTTGAAGTACGCTTGGTGTACGAAACGCGACCGTAGAGTGAAATGTTGTCGGTTAAATCAAAGCGGCCGGTCGTGAAGACATTGAGTACTTCGTTCGGTTGTTGCAGGTAATTAACCGGCGCAAAATTATAGCGGTCAAGATTGTTGAACGCGTGATAATCGGCAGCCGTGATCACGCCATCGGCCAGCGGATCACCTCCGGTAAGCGGACTGGTACTGACATGGTTCAAGGCAACCACGCCGAGACCCGGCACGGTAAAACGACCGTAGGCTCCCGATGCGGAACCGCAATAGGCGCCCAAACCCGATGCATTGGTCGGATCGGTCAATACATCCGCGCAACCCAGGAAAGGATAGGCGGAACGTTCGCGATCACCGGCAAAAATGGAGTCCTGCGATTTGTAGCTGATGCTGAAAATACTCGAACTGCGTTCGCCTTCGGAGCCAATCGTGAGATCGGCACTTTTCTGGCCACCGTCACCCTTGCTGGTCTGGCCGTAATAGACACCGGCTTGTGCGCCGTCATAATTTTTACGAGTGACCACATTGATCACGCCGCCGATTGCGTCGGAACCGTAAATCGCGGATGCACCGTCTTTCAGGACTTCAATACGTTCGATGATGGCGAGCGGTATCGAACCCACATCGACGACACCAGCGATATCGGTAATCCAGCGCTTACCGTCAACCAGCACCAAGGTGCGATTGGCACCGAAGCCCCGCAGTGAAATTTGCTGGTCGCCGTTGGAGCCATTGGTTTGCGTGGTGACAGTACTCAAGCCGGTACCGTCACTGGCCGTCAGGTTGTTGAGCACGTCGAAGACATTGTTCAAACCGGTTTTTTCGATTTCGGCACGCGTCACGATTTGTACGGGCTGTGCCGTTTCCTTGTTGACTTGCCTGATGCGAGTGCCGGTGACCTCGATGCGTTCGAGAGTTTTCGTTTCTTCCTTGTCTTGTTCCTGGGCGAGCGCCTGAAGGCTGGCACTGCTGCATAAGGCCGCAACGATGGCGGATCCGAGCAGGTTGGGTTTCATAATTTTCTCCATTAATAAATACTTGGTCCGCGTCGAGGCGGACCAAGTAAAGTTATCGGTTAAACCCAATTAACAATTTCCACTGCTTGCGCGACTTATGTGTATGAATTGCGCTTTCGTTTCAGTGGGCGGCGGCTTTCATTCGCAGAGAACTTGCCGTCATGCCGAAGTGGTGGCGGAAAGAACGGCAGAATGCCGAAAATGTTTCGTAACCGGAATCTCTTGCGATTTCCGAAACAGTCATCCGGCTTGTTTCTAGCATGTGTTTCGCGCGTTTCAGCCGTAAGCGATTGGCATATTCCATCGGCGTCTCGCCGAAGACGCGATGAAAAACGCGAATGAAATGCCATTCCGAATAATTGGCCTGTGCGGCAAGTTGCTGGATGGTCGTGATGCTGCCGGCATCCGTGGTGATTTTGGTGCGCACCTTCAATAATCGTTGCAAGGACATGCGTTGCGCTTTCTCGTTTCGCCCCGGACTGCTCCATAGGCGTTGCAGGCATATGGCACTGTAGCAGGCCACCATATCGAGCAAGGCCTCGGCACTGGCGACAGCACACTTTTCTGCATGGGCGCGAGCCAGAATCTCGGTACATATCCTGCGAGTATGGCCGTCGAATTCCTCGATACTGGTAAACAGCGGAGTTTGCCGCCTCGCGGCATCGCCGATCAGATACGGCGAATCGCCTTCCGGAAAATACAGTGCAAGCCATTGCGCATCGCCAATGCTGCTGATGCGGATGTCGGAATCGATATTGACGTAAAACTGGTCCTCGGCAATGACACAGGACTGGGAGTTGCCGTGTAGCTGCAATTCGCCGCGCAGGCAGAACACGAAGGTCGGCTGACTGCCGCAGATTTTTGCGACCGCGCCCCGGCCCAGTCCAGCGATGAGCTTTGGCATGTTTTGGCTATCACCAAATTCACCGTTGGCAGCAGCCATTTCGATGTTTCGCCCGAAGCGGGCAGTTTCTATCGGAAAGCACATGGTAAACCCCGTTGATTGCACACAGGGTTCCTAGATAGTGATGTTGTGTACCTGCCGTCAGGAAATTTGCGTTTGACAGAGGTTCTGTTTGGGTAAATTCGTTTGAATGAAAGTCATGCGAAAGTAAAAGCATACTTAAAACAATGACATAAGGATTATCAGCATGGATCTCTCGAAGGAGGGGTGCGGGAATTAAAACTCTCCGGTCGAGCCTTGCATTTGAATTGCACAGGATAAAATATGGACATGGCCAAAGCAGTCATTGCTCTGTGGACAGGTTCGCAAAACCTTGACTGAGGCCTTAATCGGATATGCCGTCATGGTCGAATTCAGATAGGATTCACCCCTGAACCACCAAACTCCACGCATTCCTGATTGGCCCCAAAGGCCCGAGACATTACACTATCCAAATGAAACGTTTTATTGCCCCGATCACCATTCTGTTCGTCGCACTGCTTGCGGCGCCAGCATCGGCTGACCAGCGCAAAGGCGACGGCAAAGGTAATGGCAATGGCGATCAGCCCCGTATCGAGAGCAAATCGAGTTTGACTGATTCGGTACGCAGGGTGGAACGCCAGACCGGTGGTGAAGTTCTGAGCGCAGAGCCGGTGCAGCGCGGAGGCCGTCAGGTGAATCGCGTGAAGGTATTGACCAATGATGGCCGCGTTCGCGTCATGCAGGTCGATACCCAGCAAGACGGCAATAAAAAAACCCCTCCAGCCCGCAATCAAAACAGTGCGGATAAGGACGGCGGTGACCCAGTTCAGTTTTAACCCGGCCCTGAGACGGCCGGATCCCGTCACAGGAGACGCATATGCGCATATTACTGGTTGAAGATGAAGCGCCGCTTCGTGAAACCTTGGCTGCCCGATTAAAACGCGATGGCTTTGCCGTCGATACGGCCGCCGATGGTGAGGAAGGTTTTTATCACGGCAAAGAAGTGCCTTTCGATATCGCGGTTATCGATCTCGGCTTGCCGAAAATGTCCGGCATGGATCTGGTCAAAAAGCTGCGCGAAGTCGGGCAGAAATTTCCGATCCTGATTCTTACCGCACGTTCGAGTTGGCAGGATAAAGTCGAAGGATTGAAGGCCGGTGCCGATGATTATCTGGTCAAGCCTTTCCATGTTGAAGAACTGCTGGCGCGCATCAATGCCTTGTTGCGCCGCGCCGCTGGCTGGAGCAAACCGACACTGGATTGCGGCCCGGTGCGTCTCG
>Ga0116177_10001645_pt1 | contig 16610 bp, 14 predicted proteins | sample AD_STIC10_MetaG_FD_89750 | JGI IMG/M metagenome (GOLD analysis project Ga0116177, IMG submission 89750) | Active sludge microbial communities of municipal wastewater-treating anaerobic digesters from USA - AD_STIC10_MetaG | ecosystem: Engineered > Bioreactor > Anaerobic > Digestate | place: USA... | reverse complement strand
GGCGCCGCCGCGCCGCGCCGCCGCCCCGGCCGGCACCGTCGCCGGGACGGTGTCGGTGGATCCGGGCGGCCAGTCTGGACCAGCGTCAGGCGCACGACGAACTGTCGCTCGGTGGCGCCAGGTCCGATCCGGAACTGCTGCAGCTTGACCTCCGCGGCATTGGCACTCTGCACGACGATGCCCTGGTAGAACGAGAGCTGCTGAGCCTGCTTCGCCACCTCGGCCTGCAGCTCGCCGATGGTGCGGGACAGCTCCGCCCGCTCCTTCACCTGGCTCGTGCGCATCGTCTCGAGCGCCGCGGAGTCGCCGCGCAACTGCTCGATGATCTCGTTCTTCTTCTGGATTTCCTGGCGCAGCTCGGCGCGGGCGCGCAGCGCGGCGAGCTGGTCGAAGCCGGCGCGGGCACGACCGTATTCGAACAGCAGATAGGCGCCGAGCACGGCAATGACGATCAACGCGATCGCGACCATCCACGTGCGCGCAGGCGCATAGGTGCGGATGACGACCTTCGGCGAAAACTCAGCCATTGTGCCCTGCGACATTGCCCGGGCCGCGCGGCCGCCCGGCGCGCGCAGCCGTACCCTCGGCAAGTGACGGCCACCAGTCGGGATAAGGCGGCAGCGCTTGCCCGAAAGCAATCCGGCCCAGCTGATGAAGCGCGTCGCGATAAACGTCGCGCTTGAACTCGATGACTTCGCGCACCGGCTCCCAGAAGTCGGCCCAGCGCCACTGGTCGAATTCCGGCAGGTCCGTGTGATCGAAGCGGAACTCGGAGCGCGGCCGTCGCAGTCGCAGGAGGAACCAGCGCTGCTTCTGGCCGATGCACAGCGGCGACTGGTCACGACGCACGTAGCGTGGTGGCAGCCGATAATGCATCCAGCCCTCCGTGGCGCCCGCGAGTGTGACGTCATGCTGCGTGAGGCCGATCTCCTCGCGCAGCTCGCGGTACAGCGCCTGTTCGGGCTCCTCACCCTGCTGCACGCCGCCCTGTGGAAACTGCCAGCCACGGCCCCCACTGCGGCGACCGAGGAACACGCGGCCGTCGTCGTGCATCAGCACGATGCCGACATTGGCGCGAAATCCCTCTGCATCGATCACGTCGGTCATGAAATCCAGTATCGCCACTCGGTTGACCAGCGACAAGCGCGGGTACGACTTCCCGCGACTTGTCCCCACCGCCCGGGACTTCTACTCTGTCCGGATGACTGTTGTATGTGTATGGCGTCGCATGTTGCTGCTCGGCGCCGCCTGCGGTGCGGTGCTGCTGTGGTCGCTGCTGTCGGGCTCCGCCGACATCCCGCTGCGCGAACTCGGTGAGGTGGCGCGCGGCGGTGGCGAGGCGGTGGCGCGCACGGTCGTGCTGGACCTGCGGCTGCCGCGGGTGTTGACGGCCTTCGGGGTCGGCGCGGTGCTCGCGCTTGCAGGGCTGCTGCTGCAGGCACTGTTCCGCAATCCGCTGGCGGACCCTTACGTGCTCGGCGTGTCGGGCGGCGCAGCCGTCGGTGCGCTGCTCGCGATGTTGCTCGGCGCCGGCGCGCTGGCGACGCAGTCGTCCGCGGCGGCGGGCGCGTTTCTGACGGTGACGCTCGTGTGGGTGCTCGGCGCGCGCGGCGGCACGCACACGCTGCTGCTGACCGGCGTCGTGATCGCCGCCGCCTGCGGCGCGATCGTGCAGCTGATCCTCTCGCTATCCACCACGGACCAGCTGCGCGGCATGATGTTCTGGCTGGCGGGCGATCTGTCCTGGGGGATGAATCCCGGGCTCGGCGTGGCCGCGGCGATCGTTGCGCTCGCGGGCTCGGTGCTGCTGGCACGGCCGCTGAACGTACTGGCCGCGGGCGAGTTGCGCGCCCAGTCCGTCGGGCTCGACACGCGAGCGGCGCGCCTGTTTGCCGTGGCTGGCTGCTCGGCGCTGGCGTCCATTGCCGTGATCAGCGCCGGCACGATCGGCTTCGTCGGGCTGATTGCCCCGCACGCGGCGCGCCTGCTTCTGCGCAGCAGTGATCATCGAATCGTGGCACCAGCCTCGGCGATGCTGGGCGGCCTGCTGGTCGCGCTCGCCGATCTGTTCGCGCGCACAGCGCTCGAGCCGCGTCAGCTGCCGGTCGGCGGGATCATGGCGCTGATCGGTGCGCCGCTGTTCCTGTCGCTGCTCAGGCGCGCTTCTCGGTGATGCTGCGTCGGTCTTCCAGATACGCGCGGCCGCGGGTCATCAGCCCGGCGAAGCTCGCCTTGTCGCGCGACAGCACGGCCGCACGCAGGCGCTCGACGGCCTTGGCCAGCGCCTCGAGCGATTCCGCGCCGTAGTCGTTCAGCGCCTGGATCTCGAAATACAGATCGGGACTTTCCTGCGCCACGCGGCTCGCGACATCGAGCTGCGCGTCGAACGTGGTCGAAGAGAGCTGTGCGAGTCGCGGTGCGGCTTCCCCGCTCTCGGCCAGTGCCGTGAAGAACGCGATGTTCAGCGCATGCGACAGCCCGAGCACGTAGGCGATCAGACGATCGTGTTCGTCCAGCGTCATCACGACCTGTTCGACCATCGTAGGCGCGAACAGCTCACGCGCCGCGGCCAGCGCATCGGGCACGCCGAGATCGACGAAGATCACGTGACGACCGGACAGCAGTTCGGTGTCCGGGCCGAACATCGGATGCACCGAAGTGACTCGGCAGCCATGCGACTTCAGCGCCATCAGTCCGCCACGCAACGGAGACTTCAACGAACCGAGATCGAAGATGACACCGGCCGGCCGGCGCATCGCGAGCATCCGCAGCACGGTGTCCGTCGCGCCGAGTGGTGTGGCGATGACGATGAAATCCTGATCGAGCGGGTTCTGGGCGAGATCGCCGGCGTCTTCCGCGCCCGGGGGCACGCCGGACGGATCGCTGACCTGCACGGCGAATCCCTGCGACAGCAGAAACTCGACGAACCAGCGGCCCATCTTGCCGCTGCCACCAATCACCAGCGCGCTGCGGCCCGTGCCGGCGCCATGCGCAACCACGCTGGCGTGCTCCTGCGTCGTCAACGAGGAGCGGATCAGCATGCGCATCAGGTTCTCGGCGACCTGCGGGGACACGCCGCGTGCTTCCGCCGCCGCGCGCGCGCCGAGGATCACGTCGCGCTCGCGTTGATAGTCTCGCGTGGCGTAACCCGTGGCGCGCTTGACGCGCGCCACTTCGCGGCTCTTCTCCTGCCGCTCCGCCATCAGCTCGATGAGCTTGGCGTCGATCTCGGTGATTCGCTGTCGCAGGTCGTCTAGGCTGGGCATTTCGGGCGCCATTAAAGCGGGGCGTGGCCACACACGCAAGCGCCGGCTACCATGGGTCCATGCCCATTCCTGCCCAACTGCTGCCCGAACCCCTTCCCGCTGAACCGCTGGCAATAGCCGCCCAGTGGCTGGAGGAAGCCACGCGGCTCGCTGCCCAACCGAACCCGAATTCGATGTCGCTCGCGACGGTCGATGGCCATGGCCAGCCGTCGGCGCGCATCGTGTTGTGCAAGGACATCCTCGCCCGGCCCGGTCTCGTGTCGTTCTATACGAACTACGACTCGCGCAAAGGCGCGGAACTGGCCACCAATCCGCGCGCGGCCATCGTACTGCACTGGGACCATCTGCATCGCCAGGTGCGGGTCGAGGGCACGATCGTGCGCGCCCCCGCCGAAGACAGCGACGCGTACTTCGCGACGCGACCCTGGCAGCGGCGCATCGGCGCCTGGGCCAGTGAGCAGAGCCGTCCGGTCAGCGGACGGCAGGCCCTCGTGGATGCGGTCGTCGCCACGGCGAAGCGCTTCGGTGCGCCCGTGCCAGGACCGGAAAGCGATCCCGAGCAGGACCGCATCGCGGCTCGGCTCACCATCGCGCGTCCCGCGCACTGGGGCGGATACCAGTTGTGGGCGAGCGCCGTCGAGTTGTGGGTGGAAGGCGAGTCACGCATCCATGACCGCGCTCGCTGGACTCGTACGCTCGGACCACGGCAACCAGGGCCGGTGCCGTATTCACCAGGCGCCTGGAGCGTCACTCGCCTGCAGCCTTGAGCGCAATGCGCGACGCCTCGTCCGCCGCTCCGTTGTTGCAGGTCGCAGGCGCATCGATTCGACTCGGCGAGCGTCGACTCATCGAGGCGCTGGATCTCGCCGTCGCACCCGGCAATTTCATTGCGGTGCTCGGACGCAATGGCAGCGGCAAGACACTGCTGCTGCACACGCTCGCAGGCCTGCGACCCGCCGATGCGGGAACGGTCAGACTCGGTGGCGATTCGATCGATGCGCTCGACCGCCGCGTGATCGCACGCCGGCTCGCCTTGCTGGCGCAGGATGCGGAAGCCGCGCAGAGCGCCACGGTCGGCGAAACCGTCATGCTCGCCCGGTTTGCGCACCTGCCGCTGTGGGGCAATCCGGCTGCGGTGGACCGCGATGCGGTCGCGTCAGCGCTGCGAGACGTTTCGATGGAGCATGCCGTCGCCCGGGATACGCAGACGCTGTCCGGCGGTGAGCAGCGGCGTGTCGCGGCGGCGCTGGTGCTCGCGCAGCAAGCGCCCATCATGCTGCTCGACGAGCCGAACAATCATCTCGATCCGCATCACGCGCTCGCGGTGCTCGAACTGTTCGCCGCGCGCGTGCGGGAGGGTAGCGCCGTGATCGCCGCGCTGCATGATCCGAGTCTCGCTGCGCGGTTTGCCAGCCACGCGCTGCTGCTGCACGGCGAAGGGCGCTGGGAATTCGGCGGCGTCGATGAAATGCTGGGAAGCCGGCGGCTGTCGGAGCTCTACCTCACGCCGATGCTGGAACTCGATGCGGCGGGCCGACGTGTGTTCGTCGCCGGCTGAGGCGCTCGAACTCCAGGGCCTGCTAACACCATGAACAGGCCCTAGTAAGGCAAGGCTGCGCGGATCGACTCGTGCAGCAGACCATTGGTGGCGAGCACCGTCGTCGTATCGAGCCCGACCGGAGCGCCCGACAGATCCGTGAAGCGGCCGCCCGCCTCCGCCACGATCACCGTCAACGCGGCGATGTCGAGGATGTTGACGTCCGATTCGATGACCACATCCAGCGAGCCGCGCGCCAGCAGGTGATAGTGGACGAAGTCACCGTAGCCGCGGATACGCGACACCTGCGGGATCAGTTCACCGAACCGGCCCCAGTGCGCGCTGCGCGCCAGTGATTTCAGATTACCGGTAGACACGATCGAATCGATGAGCGTCGCGGTACGGCTCACCTGGATGCGCTTGCCGTCGAGCCACGCACCCTCACCGCGTTCCGCCCAGGCGAACTCGCCGTAGGCGGGCGCACTCGAGACGCCGAGCACGAGTTCGCCGCCGCGCATCAGCGCGATCTGCGTCGAGAAGAATGGGCAGTCGCGGATGAAGGATTTCGTGCCGTCGATCGGATCGACCAGCCACACCGATTCGGCGCCCATCGCGTGACGACCCGTTTCCTCGCCATAGAAACCGTACCCGGGGAATCGCTTCGCGAGGACGTCGCGGATCGCTTCTTCGGAGCGGACGTCCGCTTCCGTGACCGGCGAGCGGTCCGACTTGATCTCGACCGCGAGATTGCGACGGTACAGCGAACGAATGACGTCGGCCGCGGCCTGTGCCGCATCGATGGCGGCCTGGAGTTCCTGCGAGGGCATGGGCGTGCAGACTGCTGGTGCAGGCGGGCCGTGTCAATCGCGAAACGGCTTGCTAGAGTGCCGCCCATGGGAAACCGACTCAGCAAGATCTATACGCGCACCGGCGATGACGGCACGACGGGCCTGGGCGATGGTGCCCGAGTCGCCAAAGACGACGCGCGGGTGGAAGCCTATGGAACGGTGGATGAGGCGAACAGCGCGATCGGCATCGTGCTCGCCGTGCCCGGACTGCCCAAGGACGTGATCGACTGTCTGGTCGAGGTGCAGCACGATCTGTTCGATCTCGGTGGCGAGCTGTGCATCCCCGGCATGCAGCTGATCAAGCCTGAGCGCATCGACGCGCTGGAGACGGCCCTCGATCGCTTCAACGATCCGCTGCCAGCGCTGAAGGACTTCATCCTGCCGGGCGGCGGGCCTGCGGCGGCGGCCTGCCATCTGGCGCGCACGATCACCCGTCGGGCGGAACGCCGCGTATGGACGCTCGCGGGCGAAGCGGAAGTCGGCGAAGCCGTGCCGCGCTACCTGAACCGGCTGTCGGATCTGCTGTTCGTGCTGGCGCGCGTGCTGGCGCGCCACGAGAACGGCGCCGAAGTTCTCTGGCGCCATGATCGCGGACGCACGGCGGACTAGGCCGAATCAGCTGGCCCTAGGCTGTCCCGGACAGCTCCGCACCCACGTCGCCGGTTTCGCCCGTCGCGGCCCGCGCACTGAGCTGCTTGAGCAGCACCTCGATCTTGTCGGCGAACATCGGCTTGCCGAGCAGATAGCCCTGGGCCGTGTCGCAGCCCTGCTCCCGCAGGAAGGCGAGCTGCGCGGACGTCTCGATACCCTCGGCAATCACCTCGAGCCCGAGCCGATGCGCCATCGCGATGATCGCACCGCAAATGGCGGCATCGCCTGAATTGGTGGCGATGTCGGTGACGAAGGATCGGTCGATCTTCAACGCGTCGAGTGCAAAGCGCTTCAGGTACGCGAGCGATGAGTATCCGGTGCCGAAATCGTCCACCGCAATGCGCACGCCGAGCGCCTTCAGTTCGGCCAGAGATGCGGTGGTCTGTTCCGCGTCACGCATCAGGATGCCTTCCGTGATCTCGAGTTCGAGCATCGACGGCGCGACACCGAAACGGTTCAACCGTGCACTGACCCACTTCGCCACGTCGCAGCGCGAAAAATGCGCGCTGGAAAGGTTCACCGCGACCCGCAGCACGTCGTAGCGCCGCGCACGCCACTCGCGCATCTGGGTCAGCGCTGCATCGAGCACCCACTCGGACAACGGCACGATCAACGATGACTCTTCGGCGATCGGCACGAACAGCGATGGCGGCACCCAGCCCCGAACCGGATGCTGCCAGCGCAGCAGCGACTCGAATCCGGCCAGGCGACGGTGGCGCAGATCCACCTGCGGCTGGAACGCCAGCTGCAGCTCACCGTTCTCGATCGCGCGGCGCAACTCGGCCGCCAGCTCGAGTCGCTCGCGCGAAGAGCGGGCCAGCGCCGCGGTGTAGGGCTGCACCCGATTGCGGCCGGCGCTCTTGCCCTCGGTGACCGCCGCATGCACGTTGCGCATCAGGGTCTGCACATCCGAACCATGCACCGGGCAGATCGCAACGCCGACGGTCGCAGTCACGAGTATTTCGTGGTCGTCGACCGTGACCGGCTCCGAGAAGCACGCGGAAACGCGTTGCGCGAGCGCTTCCGCCTCCGCTTCGTCCTCGATTTCCGGCTGCAGGAGCGAAAACTCATCCCCGCCAAATCGGGCCGCGAACACCTCGGCCGGATTCGCCTCGACGAGACCGCGCAGCTTGGTTGCGATGGCGCGCAGAACGCCGTCGCCCACCGCATGGCCGAAGCTGTCGTTGATCCGGCTGAAGTGATCGAGATCGAGGTGCACCAGCGCGAGCAGACGGCCGGTTGCGCGGGCGTGCGACACGCTGCCGCCGAAGCGCTCGTGGAAATAGGCGACGTTCGGAAGCCCGGTCAGCGTATCGAAATACGCAAGCTCGCGAATCCGCTCGATCGAACGGCGCCGCTCCGTGACATCACGCATCATGACCAGCAGTCCGCGCTCGCGGTACGGCACGACGCGCGCTTCGACGAAGCAGCCCTGCATGCCTGAAGCAATCTCGAATTCGAACTCCGGCACGCTCTCGCCGCGCGCAGCGGCTGCCATGGTCTTGCTGAACTGATTCAGCGCATCGGGCGGCAACAGGGCGACGATGCTGCGACCCAGCACGGCATCGCTGCCGAGGATGGCCTTGCGCTCGCCCGACCCGAACACCTGCACGATCTCGCGCGCCGCGTTCAGTTCCAGGAGCACGTCGGGAACGGCGGCGAGCACCGCACTCTGCCGCTCCTCGCTGCGCTCGAGTTCACCGCGGACCCGGCTCGCGCGCAGCAGATAGGCCACGCGGTGCCCGAGCAACGCCCACGGAATGGGCTTCGAGAGAAAGTCCGTCGCCCCCGCCTCGTACGCCCGGTTCACCGACTCGAGATCGCCGTGGCCGGTCAGCATCATGATCGGCACGCGGCTCCCATCGGGCAACGCGCGGATCGCTTCGCAGGCGTCGTAGCCATTGCGTCGCGGCATCTCGACGTCCATGACGATCACGTCGGGGCTCTCCGAGCGGAACGTATCGACCGCCTCGACGCCGTCAGCCGCCTCGATCACCATCAGGCCGGACTGCTCCAAAGTGCTGCGCGCGAGCAGGCGACCGCTGCTGTCGTCGTCGACGACCAGCACGGTGCCCGAGGAGCCCACCAGTCTCGTCAATGTGCTCATGCCGCCACGCCGGGGTGAAGCTGCGCCAGCTGCTCGAGCGTCGCGGCACGCAGTTCCTGCAACTCTGCGAGCCCGGCGGCCACCGCCGCATCGTCGCCCGCTTTCGCGCTCGCCTCGACCCGCGCCGAGACGCGTGACAGATCGGTCGCGCCGACGTTGGCGCTCGAGGACTTGAGGGAATGCGCACAGCGACGGGCCGTTTCGCGATCGTTCGCAGCCAGTGCCGCCTCGAGCGCCGTGAGTTGCTGAGCGGAGTCATCGACGAACATCCCGAGGATGCGCTTGACCAGGCCCTTGCTGCCGTCCGGGTCGAGACTGACGATGGCCTGGATTGCATTGGTATCGAGTGTGACGTTCATGTTCGACAGGACCTCTGCGGCAGTGGCATCGGCGCGTGGCAGTGATGCGGATGGATTCGAATCGGATTCGGGCGAAGTCGGGCTGCGAGTACCGACGAGCTTCTGCAGCGCGTCGCGCAATTGCTGCGCTGTGAACGGCTTGCTGAGGTAGTCGTCCATACCTGCGGCAAGACAGGCCTCGCGATCGCCCTGCATGGCGTTTGCAGTCAACGCAATGATCGGCGTAGGAGGCCTGCCACTTTCTCGTTCACGAGTACGCCAGCGCCGCGTCGCAGACATGCCATCGAGCACCGGCATCTGGCAGTCCATCAACACGATGTCGAAGGGCGAGGTGCCGAGCTGCAGCAGCGCCTCCTCGCCATTCGTCGCAACGGCAAGTTCGCAGCCCAGGCTGATGAGGCGCTCGCTTGCGAGCTGGCGATTGACGATGTTGTCCTCGACGAGCAGCACCCTCACGCCGGTGAAGTCGGCGGTGGACACCGTCGGCAGCACACGCGCTCGGCCCGAATTTTCGGCACGCTCACCGCCAGGGCCCAGCAGGTCGGACAGGGCGCGCCGCAGCGTCGACTGCCGGACGGGTTTTGTCAGCCGCGCTACCGGAGCGAGTGCGGCAACTTCATCGGCCTCGAGATCTTCGACCATCGACGACAGCAGCACCGCGGGCAAGTTCGCGCCCGGTCGCCAGCGGCGAATGCGACGCAGGAGTTCGACCCCGGTCGTGTCCGGCAACTGGCCATCGAGGATCAGCACATCGGGCAGGTCACCCGCATCGCCGACGTGGGATCCGGTGATGCCGAGCCGTTGCAGTGCTGCAGCGCCGTCCGCGACGGAGACCACTTGCAGGCCAGAGGCTCCCAACTGGCGCTCGAGGATCTCGCGATTGATCGGGTGATCGTCGACCACCAGCACCCGGGCTCCCTCTGGCACGTTGGAGCTTCCAGCGCCAGCAGCGCGCGCATCCTGGGCCGCCTGCAGCGGTACGACGACCGTGAATCGCGAGCCTTTGCCGGGTGCGCTGTGCACGTCGATACGCCCGCCCATCAGCTCCGCGAGCTGACGACTGATCGCAAGGCCCAGCCCCGTGCCACCGAAGCGGCGCGAAATCGAGCCATCTTCCTGAACGAATGCGTCGAATATCGCCTTCTGATTGTCCGGATGGATGCCGACACCGGTATCCTCGACCGCGAATGCGATGCGCGTTCCGTTCGACACTTCGCCGAGATCCGTGATGCGCAGCACCACGCTGCCCTGCTCGGTGAACTTGATCGCATTGCCCAGCAGATTCGTCAGCACCTGACGCAAGCGACTCGGATCGCCGCGCACGTGATCGACTGTGCCGGGCGCGATATCGAGCAGCAGTTCGAGGCGCTTCTCGAACGCGCGCTTGGCCAGCAGCTCGATCAACTCCTCGGCCAGTTCATGCAGCGAGAAATCGACTTCCTCGAGGCGCAGCTTTCCTGCCTCTATCTTCGAGAAGTCCAGGATGTCGTTGATGATCGCGAGCAGCGCATCCGCTGAATGCTGGATCGTGGAAGCGAAGCGGCGCTGACGCGAATCGAGTGGCGTCTCGATCAGCAGTTCCGTCATGCCGAGAACGCCGTTCATGGGCGTACGGATCTCGTGACTCATCCGCGCGAGGAACTCGCTTTTTGCGAGGCTTGCCGCCTCGGCCGCACGACGAGCCTCCTGCGCATCGCGGATGGATCGGCGCATCGCGAGCGCCGCGTCCTCGAGCTCCTGCGTACGTGAGCTGATCTGTTGTTCGAGCGTGGCACGGTGGTTGCGCAGCTCGGCATCGCGATGCTGGACGCGAGTCAGCATCGCGTTGAAGCTGTCGATCAACGCGCCGATCTCGTCCCGACGCGACACCGGCACGCGAGCCGAGTAATCCTTTTCATCGGCCACGCGCCGCATGACGGCGAGCAGGCTCTCGATCGGGCCCGTGATGCCCGCCTGCAGGCGTTGCGCGACAAACCAGGCAAGCACGAGCGCCAGCAGCATTGCCGCCACCACGACCGTCACCTGTGCGCGCAGCGCCGCGAAGAGACTGAGGGTGTTCGCCTCGAAGTAGACGAGCCCCACGGGCCGACCGTCGGCGATCACGGGCGAGGCCACGTCCACGCGCCGCAGCCCCACGAACCTTGCAGCCTCGCGAGGCTCACGGACCAAGGCGGCGAGCCAGGGATCCGCTCGTGGGTCGGTATCGTCGATATCCCGATGCCGACCCGCGAGCACCTGAGCCAGCGTCGAACCGTCGGGGCGATAGATCACCGCATGTTCGAAAGACTGTTCGCTGCGCAGGGCCACGAGCAGCTGGGTGGCGGCGGGCTGATCATCGATCGCGGCGGCCGTTTCGCTCGCTTTTGCAACGACGCCAGCGACCGTCTGCAGGCGACCCAGCGTGGCACCCCGCTCGCTCCGGAACTGCACGACCGTCTGCGCCAGCAGCACGAGCAGCAGCGACAGACCGGTGGCGGCAACCGTCATGGCGATCAGGCGCTGCCTCAGGGGCATTGCTTCGAGCCAGGCCTTCATCGTGATCGCGTCCACAACCAATGGTCACCGCCGTACGGCGGCATGACCTGTATCGGCCAGCGCGTGGAACGCCTTGACCCTTGCGCAGTGGCCGCGCGCCGCTGGGCATGTGACGCCCGTCACGCGCTGCGGAGCCACGTGCCGGTCGGGCGCCGCTGGCAGCGCGGCGGCTTTCGGGATAAGTTCAATCGCACGGCACGCGATCGGCGTTCCGCTGACCGGAATGGAGACTTTCGATGAAAGAAGGCGTGAGCTACCCCAGCTATATCGGCGTCTCGGACGTGACCACGAGGTCGCATGAGCAGATGCGTGTCGAGGGATTCTTCGACGGTCAGCCGTCGCTGATGTTCGACGAGCCGGAGGGTTTCGACATCGGCGATCCGCCGGACCTCCGCGGCCGCTCCCGCGGCTGGACTCCGGTCCATGCGCAGCTGGCCGCCCTGGCGGCCTGCACCTCAATCACGATTGCAGTGGTGGCGCGAGACCAGAAGTTCCGGCACCAGGGGCTGGAGACGAAACTGCGCTCGCTGATCGATATCCGCGGCTTTTTCTTCGACATGCACCTGCAGCCGAAGTATCAGCAGCTGAACTTCGACCTGACGCTGAAGACGAGCGAAAGCCCGGCTCGCATTCGCGCTCTTGCGACTGAAACGCATCGCCGCTGCCCGCAGCTCGGGCTGTTCCGGCTCGCGAAGATCCCGTTGCTGGTCACGTGGTTTCGCGAGGGCGCGGAGCGGCCGCTGTTCGAGGAGCGTTTCAGCCTGCGCAAGGGCACGACGCCCGAGCAGCGCCTGATCGCACAGCAGCAGAAGCTGGCCGAGCGCGCTGCGCGAGCGGCCACACGCAAGCGTTGACGGTACGCCGGATAGCGCTGGATCAGGCCTTCAGCAGCGAGCGCTCATCGACCTCGCTGCGGATCTGTGTCGAGAGCGCCAGCGCGATCGCCACCATCACCGACAGCGCGATGAAAGCGACCTGATAGCTGCCGTAGATGTCGAACAGGATGCCAGTGACCCAGCTGCCGAGGCCTGCGCCGACGGACTCGAGCAGGCTCACGGTGCCGTTGATGCGTCCGATCTCGCGCAGGCCGAAGTTGCTGACCGCGAGCATGTTGTAGAGCGTGAAGAGGCCGCCCCAGCCCATCGCGATGACGATGGCGGCCGGGAACAGCAGTTCGCGATTCATCGTGGCGAGCGCAATCACGCCGAGCAGCATGACGGCGAAGCAGCCGGTGAACACCTTGTGACGGTCGAAGATGTCGGCGAGAAAACCACTCGCGAGCTTCGAGATCATCGCCACCACACTGAACACGAACATCAGGAAGCCGGCTTCCTTCAGCGGCATGCCGAAACCCTTGTTCGCGTGCAGCACGGCATGCTGCACGAAGCTGAAGATCGAGAAATACGTCAGGAACCCGGACACCGCGATCATCCAGAACGTCTTGGTGCGGATCGCCGCGCTGTAGGTCAGGCCGTGCTGCTTCAGGTCGGCGATCGAGTCGCTCTGCCCTAGCGCCGTCATGCCGGCGTGGCGCGGCGTACCCTTGATGAACAACAGCACGAACACGAACATCAGCACCGGCATCGCGGCATTGATCACGTAGGACTGGCGCCAGCCATAGGCCGCGATCAGGTCCGGGTTGAACAGCGGCAGGATGGCACTGCCCATGCTCGTGCCCACCAGCGCGATGCCGATGGCGAGACCGCGATGGCGCACGAACCAGCTCGAGACGAGGAAAATGATCACCATCGAGCCGGCCGTGGACAGCACCAGCGCGAACAGCAGGTGGATCATGTAGACCTGCTTCAGCGCGATGCCGGACCAGGCCTGCCAGTAGGCAAGGCCGCCGCCGAGAGCCACCAGGCCCGCGACCGCGCCGGAAACCATCACGGACCAGTGCAGCAACTGGCGCAGGCCCAGGTAGAGGAAGGTGGCGAGACCGGCGATCGTCACGACCGCGATGGCCTCGATCAGCGGGACCGGGCCACCGTTCGCGATCATGCTGTAGCCGAGATAGCCCATCGTCAGCAGCGCGCAGCCCGTCATCATCAGGTACTTCGGATTGACGCGATCGATCAGGATGCCGGCGACCGGCGCGACGAGGCCCGCAACGACGAGATTCAGCGTATCGCGGAACTTGAAGTCGCCGCGGCCCCAGCCGAATTCATTCAGCAGCGCCGGATCGAAGATCGTGATGCCGGTGGCCGTCATGCCGTTCGACACGAACAGCGACAGCATGCCGGCGAAAGCGATCAACCAGGGGTACATGCCAGGATCGCGCAGCGGCACTGCAGGCGCATCGGCTGCGGCACCGGCGGGTGCACCGGAAGGAGCTGCGTTGGAGTTGGTCATAGCTGTCCCTTGATGGCCGGTCCGTTGATGGCCTGTCCTTGGCTGGTCGTTGCGGCGGAGTCGATCGCGGCGCGAAGCCGCGCCCAGTCGAACGCGGCACCGGGGTCCGTCTTGCGTCCTGGCGCGACGTCACTGTGCCCGACCACGCGATCGGCAGAAAGCGAATCGTAGGCGGCGACCAGTGCGCGAATCAGCGCGGCGAGGCTGGCATATTGGTCGTCCGTGTAGGCGATGTCATCGGTGCCTTCGAGTTCGATGCCGATCGAGAAGTCGTTGCAGGATGCGCGCCCCCGGTATTCGGACACGCCCGCATGCCAGGCGCGCAAACCGAATGGCACGTACTGGCGCAGCAGGCCATGGCGTGGAATCAGCACATGCGCGGACACGCGCAGCGACGCGATCTCGGCGAAGTAAGGATGCGCCCCGGGGCGAAGGTCGCCGCAGAACAGGCGATCGATCCACGGCCCCCCGAAATCGCCTGGTGGCAGGCTGATGCCATGTACGACGATCAGCTCCGGCGCCTGAGCGCCCGGGCGTGCATCGAAATGCGGCGACAGGATCTGCACCGCATCGCGGATGCGACCGGTGGCGACATCTATGCCTGGACTGTACTGGGTGGCTGGCGGCATCTGCGCTGAATCATGCCAGAATGCGGGTCCCGTGAATCAGACCAACGCAGAACTCGCCGCGCGCGACCTCGCCCACCTCTGGCATCCGTGCTCGCAGATGAAGGATCACGAGCGAGAGATGCCGATGATCCCGATTCGCCGTGGATCAGGGGCCTGGCTCGAGGATCACGACGGCCATCGCTATCTCGATGCGATCAGTTCGTGGTGGGTGAATCTGTTCGGCCATTCGAATCCACGAATCAATGCGGCGCTGCGCGCTCAGATCGATCGACTCGAGCATGTGATGTTCGCGGGCTTCACCCACGAGCCCGCGGTGCACCTGGCCGAGCGCCTCACGACCCTCGCACCCGTGGGACTCAACCGCTGCTATTTCGCGGACAGCGGATCGGCTGCGATCGAGATCGCCGTGAAGATGAGCTTCCATTACTGGCAGAACCGCGGCCAGCCGCGCAAGACGCGCTTCGTGACTCTGGCGAACAGCTATCACGGCGAAACACTCGGCGCACTCGCGGTCGGAAACGTGGATCTGTACAAGGCGATCTATCGGCCGCTGCTGATGGATGTGACCACCGTTCCGTCGCCCGACGCCTATCTCGCCGAGCCGGGCGAGACGGCAGCGGACTGCGCGCGGCGCTGCGCGGCCGTCGTGGAGCGGCTGTTCGCCGAACGCGCCGATGAGATTGCCGCGATCATCATCGAACCGCTGGTGCAATGCGCCGGCGGCATGCGCATGCACGATCCGCTGTATCTCTCGCTGCTGCGCGAGTCGTGCACGCGCCACGGCGTACACCTGATCGCCGATGAGATCGCGGTCGGCTTTGGCCGCACCGGCACCATGTTCGCCTGCGAGCAGGCCGGCATCTCGCCCGATTTCCTCTGCCTCTCGAAGGGCCTCACGGCGGGATATCTGCCGATGTCCGCGGTGTTGACCACCGACGATGTGTACGGCGCCTTCTACGACGAATACACGCGGTTGAATGCGTTCCTGCATTCGCACAGCTATTGCGGCAACCCGCTGGCCTGCACGGCGGCTCTCGCCTCGCTCGATATCTTTCGCGACGAGAACATTCTCGGTCAGGTGCAGCAGATATCACGGGCGCTGGCAAACGGCGTCGCGCGATTCGCCGATCATCCCAACGTCACGGATATCCGCCAGTGTGGCTCGATCGTCGCGATCGAGTACGCCCGCGACCGCTCCACCCGCGAGCCGTTCCCCTGGCGTGAGCGTCGTCACCTGCGCATCTATCGTCATGCCCTCGAACGTGGCGTGCTGCTGCGTCCGCTCGGCAACGTGATCTATTTCATGCCGCCCTACATCGTGACGCCCGAGGAGATCGAGCTGATGGTCGACGTAGCGACCAGCGGCCTGGCGCTCGCCGTCGTCCGCGACGCAGCCTGACGTCGATGCGCATCAGCCGCGTGTTCATCGATACAGCCCTGCACGCCGGCGGCGAGATCGAGCTGCCGCGCGATTCGGTGGATCACCTCGTCAAGGTGCTGCGGCTCGGGGTCGGCGCGCGCATCACCCTCTTCAATGGCCGCGGCGGCGAGTATGCCGCCACCCTCTCGCGGCTCGAGCGGCGCGGGGCCACTGCAGCGGTCCTGGCGCATGACCCCATCGAGCGCGAATCGCCCCTCGCCATCACGCTGATGCAGGCCGTGACGCGCGGGGAGAAAATGGACTGGGTGCTGCAGAAATCGACCGAGCTCGGCGTGGCTGCCATCCAGCCGATCGAGGCTGCACGCAGCGTCGTGCAGCTCGATGCCGATCGAGCCGAGAAGCGTCGCGCGCACTGGCACGGCATTCTGCGCAGCGCCTGCGAGCAGTGCGGCCGCAACCGCCTGCCGCGAATGCTCTTGCCGACGAACCTCGACGACGCCTGCCGGGCATTCGCGCGGGAGGCACCGGATGCGCTGCGGCTCACCCTGGAGCCAAATGCAGCAGCGGCACTCGACTCCGCTGCGCTGCGCACCACTGCCCTGTCGGCCCGCAGCGTCGCGATCCTGATCGGGCCCGAGGGAGGCTGGAGTGAGGCGGAGTTGCAGAGTGCCGCGAGCGCGGGGTTCACGGGGATGCGACTGGGGCCGCGCGTGCTGCGTACGGAGACGGCAGCGATCGCGGCACTGACTGCGATCCAGACGATCGCGGGCGACCTCGCCAGGGATTGAGGCGGCGTCGATCGCCTACGCGGCGACGCTGGTCTCTTCGGCGATCATGATTTCGAGGCGCTCGAGATCGGGCACCAGCGGGGCTTCGCTCATCATGCGCACCTGGCACAGCGCGGGCCAGCGTTCCGGGATCGAGCGGGAATTGTCGGGGCGGATC
>Ga0116177_10001637_pt1 | contig 16648 bp, 14 predicted proteins | sample AD_STIC10_MetaG_FD_89750 | JGI IMG/M metagenome (GOLD analysis project Ga0116177, IMG submission 89750) | Active sludge microbial communities of municipal wastewater-treating anaerobic digesters from USA - AD_STIC10_MetaG | ecosystem: Engineered > Bioreactor > Anaerobic > Digestate | place: USA... | reverse complement strand
TGTTCCCCTCCTGGATGAGGTCCACCAGGGACGGTTCGAGCATGGTGTAGTTCCTCGCGATTTTAATCACCAGCCTGAGGTTGGCGTTCACCAGGCGCTCGCGGGCGGTATCGTCCCCCTTCGTCTTCGCCCGGGCAAGCTCGATCTCCTCTTCCTGGGTAAGCAGCTGAAATTCATTTATGTTCTTGTAGTATGATTTCGCCGGCATGGAGCTATCGTGCATTCTTTCCGTCATGGCCTCCCTCCTATCGACCGAGATTATTACTCCTATGAACAATCAACACTATGAACGTTATTGAAATATTTAAGATTTAAATTAAATTCTGATTTAGTTTACTCCCTAATAATATACAGAGCGTTTACCTATTCGACCACCCCAAATATTGAAATTGTTACAGTTTTATAATGAAATTAACCTGACTGTAACAAGATTTGTTTTCAAAAATATAATTTTGCACATTAAAACGCCAGGAGCGGCACGCATTCTATCTATAATATCATTTTGTATGATATTTCTATACCGCGAGGGAAAACCCCGCCTCGAAATAGATTTGACAGCGGGCGCGAAACCGATAGCGTCATTGACGGCGCGTATGAATGCCACACTTCGCTACGAGGCGCGATCAATCAATGTCCGCTGCGTCCATTGGGCCGTATCTCATCATCGAAAAGGTCGGCGAGAGCCATAAATCCGTCGTCTACCGCTGCCGAGGACGCGGGGCGGATGAGACCGTCATTGTCAAGCTGCTCAAAAAAGCGGCGCCCACCCCGGCCGATGTCGCCCGCATCCGGCTGGAGAGCGCCCTCGTCGAGCGGCTCGATTTCGACGGGATCGTCCGGGGACGCGGCATCATCGAGCACGAGGGGGCGATCGCGCTGGTCCTCGAGGACCCGCACGGAATATCGCTCAAGGACTTCATCTCGCGAACCCGGCCGACGCTCCGTCAGTTCCTGGATATCGCCGTGAGGCTGGCGCGCATCCTGGGGCTCATCCATCGGGCCAATATCATCCACAAGGACATAAAGCCGCACAATATCATCATCCGGACCGCCCGCGGACGCGTCAGGGACGTGCATATCACCGACTTCGGCATCTCGGTGCTCTTGGACGACGGGCTCCGAGAGCTCTATCACCCCGACGTTCTGCAGGGAACGCTGCCGTACATATCGCCCGAACAGACCGGCAGAATGAACCGCCCGGTCGATTACCGCACGGACCTGTACTCGCTCGGCGTCACCTTCTACGAGTTGCTCACGGGCGATGTGCCGTTTCACGCGGACGACCCGCTGGAGCTCATCCACGCCCACATGGCGCGCGCGCCCGAACCGCCCGCCGCCGTCAACTCCGCGCTGGCCGGGCCGGTTTCGGACATCGTGATGAAGCTCCTGGCGAAATCGCCCGACGAGCGCTACCAGAACGCCCTGGGCCTGGCCTACGACCTGCAGGAATGCCACACCCGTTTGGTCCGCGACGGGCGCATCGCGCCTTTCGAGCTGTCGACGCGGGACATCGCCGAGCGGCTCACCGTCCCGCAGGTGCTCTTCGGGCGCGAGCGGGAGCGCGACCAGCTCTTCGCCGCCTTCGAGCGCGTGGTGGGCGGCGCCGCCGAGATGGTGCTCATCTCCGGCGCGCCCGGCATCGGAAAGACCTCGCTGGCGATGGAGCTGCACAAGCCGGTGACGGCGCGCAGCGGCTTCTTCGTCGCCGGAAAGTACGATGCGCTGCGCCGCGACGTCCCCTACACCGCCATCATCCAGGCCTTCCAGGGGCTCATCCGCCAAATCCTCACCGAGGGCGAGGAGCGGATCGACCTCTGGCGGATCCGTCTGGAGACGGCGCTGGGGCTGCACGCGAAGATCATCGGCGACCAGATCCCGGAGCTTCGGCTCATCATCGGCGAGCAACCGGAGGTGGCCCAGCTCGACCTGGAGGAATCGCATAACCGGTTCACCCTGGTGTTCCGGAACTTCATGAGCGTCTTCGCCAAACCGGAACACCCGCTGGTCGTCTTCCTGGACGACCTCCAGTGGGCCGATAGCGCGAGCCTCACGCTCCTGGCCACCGTCCTTTCTGACCGCAACATGCGCTCGCTCCTTCTCCTCGGCGCGATCCGCGAGGGGCCCACCGTTGACTCGCTGCTGGACCAGACCGTCTCGACGCTCCAGACCGCCGGGGTGGCGGTGTCAACGCTGTCGCTGGGACCGCTCGAGCCCGACGCGGTGGGCGAATACCTGGCGAACTTCCTGCGCGTGCGCAACCGCCGCCAGCAGACCTTCGCCGAGATCGTCTACGAGAAGACCCTGGGCAACCCGTTTTTCATCAACCAGTTCATCGGCATGCTCTACGACGACGGGCTCATCCGCTTCGATCCGGAATCGGGCTGGACCTGGAGCCTCGGGAAGCTCCGCGCGCTGGAGGTGAGCGACAACGTGGTCGAGCTCATGGCCAAGAAGATCGGCACGCTCCCGCCGCGCACGCAGGAGGCGCTGCAGATCGCCTCGGTGATCGGGAACCGTTTTTCCCTCGAGACGGTGTCGATCGTCAACGGGACCAGCGTGGAGCAGTCGCTCGAGGACCTCACCGCGGCGGCGCGCGAGGGGCTCATCTTCTTTTCCGCGCAGGAGGGCCGCTACCGGTTCTTTCACGACCGCATCGGCCATCTCGCGATAGCGGAGTCGACCACCCACGACATCCTCATGGAAAAGATCTTCTATATCGCAAACCATCTGAACATCGCGCGATCGCTCTTCGAGAGCGACGGGGAGCGCTTCACCCTGGCCCGCATGAACCTCTACGCCGGGATGAAGGCCAAGAACGCGGCCGCCTTCGAATCGGCGCGCGGGTATTTCACCCAGGGCACCGACGTGCTGCCCGACTCGGCCTTCGCCGAGGAGTACCAGCTCTCCTTCGACCTGTACCTCAACCGCGGGGAGTGCGAGTACATCGCCGGCCGTTTCGACGAGGCGACCACGATCTTCGCCATCATCCTCACCTTCGCGCGCTGCGCGCTGGACCGGGCCCGGATCTACAACATGCTCATCATCCTGTGCACCAACGGCGGCGAGTACCGCGAGGCGGTCCAGTTCGCGCGCGACGCGATGATGATGTTCGGCGTGGACTGCTCGCGCGAGAACATCCGCGCGGCCGTCTCGGCCGAATTCGCGAAGGCCATGGAGCTCCTGGAGCGCCTCTCCCTCGACGAGATCGCCGCGCTCCCCGAGATGCGCGACCCCGAGCTTTTGGCGCGCATGGAGATCATGACCAACTGCGCCGCCGCCACCTTCTACGTGGACCTCGACTTCAACGGCTTTCTCCCCCTGCACCTGTTCAATTGCTCGATCGAGCACGGCAATTCGCCCTATGCGGCGTTCGGCTACAGCATGTTCAGCGTGGTCCACTTCGTCCGCGGCAACTTCGCGCGGGCCTTCGCCTTCGGCGAGCTCGCGCTCTCGCTCAATCGGCGTTATGACAACATCGCGACCCGCAGCAAGGTGCCGGTGATCGTGGGCGTGTACACCGTCCACTGGTCGCGCCACGTGCGCGAGGGCATCGCCCTCCTGGAGGAGGGATACCGCGCGCGCCATCAGACCGGAGACCTCATCTACACGGGATTTTTCGCGGTGCACCTCGCGCTCATGCGCGCGCAGGCCGGGGACGAGCTCGGCCCCCTGCTCCAGGACGTTGAGCGATATCTCGAGCTCACCCGCCAGATCCGCTTCGACAATGCCGGGCTCGCCATCGCTACGATCCGGCAGAAGATCCTGAGCCTCATGGGGAGGACGCGCGACCGCGCGGGCATGGATTCGGACGGGTTTTCCGAACAGGAACACGTCGCGCGACTGCGCGCAAGCGAGATGACCTTCGCGCTCCACAGCCATCTTGTGCACGCCGCGTCCCTGCGCTACCTCTTCGGCGACATCCGCCGGGCCTTCGAAGTGTCCACGGAGGCGCTGCGCTACTCCCGCTACTCGACGGGCCTGCTCCACCAGGCCGAGGAGAACTTTTTCCGCTCGCTTATCGTCGCGGAGCTCGTGGGCGCGGGGATGGCCGACATCGGCGTTTTTAGCGCCGAGCTCGAGGAGAACCAGCGCCGCCTGAAGCTGTGGGCCGAGAGCAGTCCTGGGAATTTTCTCCACAAGTATCTGCTCGTCGAGGCCGAGCGGGCGATCCTGGCCGACGATCCCTGGACCGCGATGGCGCGCTTCGACGAGGCCATCGAGTCGGCGCTGGAAAACGGGTACGTGCAGCATGCGGCGCTCGCCTGCGAGCGGGCCGGCCGGTTCTATCGCTCCCGCGGGCGGCGACGGATCGCGCGCCAGTACCTTATCGACGCCGACCGCTTCTACGGTCGCTGGGGGGCGGCCGCGAAACGCGCGCACCTTGCGGAGGCGTATCCCGGCCTTCTTGACCGGACACCGGACGAACCGTCGTCGGGCGCACCCGGAGACACCGACACCGGAAGCGATACGATCTCGCGCGACCTGGACCTCTCGACCATCATTAAAGCCACCCACGCGGTCGCGCGGGAGATTGACCTGGGCGCCATCCTCGCCGCCTTGATCACCATCGCCATCGAAAACGCCGGAGCGCAATCCGGCTACCTGCTCCTCGAAAACGAACGCGACGGCCGGCTGTACATCGAGGCATCCGGCGCCGTGGGCGAGCGCCCCGACGTGCTGCAATCGATCCCGGCGGCATCCTGCGATCAGCTCTCGGCGGCCGTCGTCAACTACGTCCACAAGACGCGGGAGAACATCGTACTGGACAACGCCCTCGAGCAGGGCATGTTCACCGAGGACGGCTGCATCGCGCGCAAGCGATCGCGATCGCTCCTGTGCGTCCCCATCATGCACAAAAACCGGGTGATCGGCGTTCTTTATCTCGAAAACACTCTCGTCGCCGGCGCCTTTACGCCCGCGCGCGTCGAGCTGCTCACCATCCTCTCGTCGCAGGCGGCCATCTCCATCGAGAACGCCCGGCTCCTGGCCACCCGCGAGAGCCAGGCGCGGCTGGCGCGCGAGATGGAGATCGCGGCGCGCATCCAGACCATCCTGCTGCCGGTCGCGCCGCGCATCGACGGCTTCGAGATCACCGGCTACATGCGGCCGGCCGAAAAGGTCGGCGGGGACTACTACGACGTCATCAACACACCGTCGCGGGACTGGGTGATCATCGGGGACGTGTCGGGGCACGGCGTTTCGGCCGGGCTGGTGATGATGATGGTGCAGACCGCGATCCACTTCGCCCTCTCCCGGCGGCCGGGCATTCGTCCGGTGGACCTCCTCACGCACATCAATCGCGGGATATCGGAGAACATCCACCGCATCTCGGCGGAGAAGTACATGACCATCGTGCTCCTGGCGCACCTCGGCGACGGCCGCTTCGAGCTGGCGGGACTGCACCCAGACATCCTGGTGTATCGCGCGCGGACCGGGGCGGTGGAGCGGGTGCGCCTGCACGGCAACTGGATCGGCATCCCCGAGCGCGTGTACCCGAAAAACTGGAAATCGCGGAACCAGACGCTCGCGCTGCACACGGGCGACGTCATGCTCCTCTACACCGACGGCATCACCGAGTCGCGCAGCGCGGACGAGGACATGCTCGACCAGGCGGGATTGGAGCGGATCCTCCAGAAGGCCGGCGGGGGATCGACCAACGCGGTCCGAGACGCGATCCTCGAGCGCCTCGCCGAGTACACCAGCACCGACGACATCACCATGCTGATCCTGAAGCGCACCTGACGAGGCCATGCGCTCCGTCCGACTCGCCGCCGCCATCGCCTGTTCGATCGGTATCGCGCTTTCGGCGCGCGTGTCCGCAGGGCCCGGTCGCGCCGACACGCCTCCCCCAGAGCGGCGGGCGCGCATCGGGCTCGTGCTCAGCGGCGGCGGCGCCAAGGGGTTCGCCCATATCGGCGCGCTCAAGGTGCTCGAGGAGGCGGGGGTGCGCGTGGACTACATCACCGGCACGAGCATGGGCAGCGTGGTGGGCGCGCTCTACGCCATCGGTTACGACGCGAAGGCGCTCGAGCGGCTGGCGCTGGACACCGACTGGAACGACCTGCTGAGCGACACGGTCTCGCGCCGCTACTACTCGATCGACGAGAAAAACGAGGACGGGAAATACATCCTGAGCCTCCCGCTGCACGACGGGGGGATCGGACTGCCCCGGGGGCTCATCGCCGGCCAGAAGACCATGCTGCTGCTGGCGCGCCTGATGGCGCGCTATCACCACGTCCGCGACTTCCGCCAGCTCCCCATCCCCTTCCGCTGCGTGGCCACCGACATCGAAAACGGGAAGCCGATCGTGCTCGAGCGCGGCTTCCTGCCGGAGGCCGTCCGCGCGAGCATGTCGCTGCCCACGGCCTTCAACCCGGTCGAGCTCGACGGGCGGCTGCTCGTGGACGGCGGCGTTGTGCGAAATTTCCCGGTATCCGACGCGCGCGAGATGGGCGCCGACATCGTGATCGGGATCGACACCGGCGCGCCGCTGTACTCCAAGAAGGAGATCGACTCCATCGCCAAGATCATGGAGCAGTCGGTGAGCTTTTTGGGCGATATCTCGACGAAGGAGGAGCAGAAGCTCTGCGACATCCTGATCCAGCCGGCCATCCGCGAGTACAACGCCACCAGCTTCTCCGACGCGGCCACGCTCATCGCGCGCGGCGAGGAGGCGGCGCGCCGGTTTTTGCCGCAGCTCGCGGCCATCGCCGCCGACCAGCGGCGCCATGGCATCGACCCGCGCCCTGCCGCGTCGCCGGCGCTCACGGGGCCGATCCGCATCTCCGGCATCACCGTCACCGGCCTCACGAACGTCTCGCGCTCGCTTCTCATGGGAAAGCTGGACATCGCGACGCCGGCCGACATCACCATCGACGAGATCGACGAGGCGATGAACCGCGCCTACGGCAGCCACTTCTTCGAGCAGGTGTACTATCGGCTCGAACCGGGGCCGGACGGGCGGGTGCTGGCCGTCACGGTGAACGAGAACGCGACATCGCTGCTCAAGCTGGGAATCCATTACGACACCGACATCAAGGCGGCGCTGTTGCTCAATGCGACCTTCCGCAACATGCTCGGGCAGGGCTCGAAGCTGATGTTCGACGCGCGCCTGGGCCAGAACCCCGCCCTCATCGCCTCCTACTTCATCCATTCCGACTTCAAGCCGGGGATCGGGTTTGGCGTGGACGTATGGTTCGACCAGGTCGATGTGGACATCACCGACAACCAAAATAACGTCATAGCTTCGCTGGTGTACTCCGACTACGGCGGGACCATGCGGTTCCAGACCATCTTCTCGAACGCCTTCGCCCTCGGCCTCGCCGCCGAGAAGCAGTACACCGACATCCAGAAGAAGATCGCCCACTATGATCCGGGCGTCACCTACTTCCAATTCACCAACTATTTCGCGTTTTGCAAGGTGGACCTGCTCGATCGAACCACCTACCCGCGCAGCGGATTCGCCCTGTACGGCGAGGCGAAGCTCATCACCGACGACCTCGCGACGAAAAAGGACATGAACGTTTCGAACTACGAGCGCTACATCGCGCGCCTCGACTGCTTCCTCCCGGTGCACGACCGGGTCTCGCTGCTGGGCGCCTGCCACTGGGGTCTCATCCGGCCGTATCAGGCGGACACCGCGCCGGTCCCCTATCCGCTGCTTTTTTACATCGGCGGCCTGTACACTTACCAGGAATCTCTCTTTCCATTCTATGGATACCGTTTCATGGAGGTGATGTGGCGCGAGGCCCTCGTCTTCCAGTACGGCATTCAGATAGAGCCACGGCGCGACACCTTCGTGCGGCTGATCGCGAACACCGCCCAGACCACCTCGAATGCCGAGGAGGTCCCCCTTCAGAAGGACGCGCGCCTGTCGGGCTACGGCGTTTCGATCGGGCTGCTCACGCCCATCGGCCCGATCGAGATCACGGTGATGCAGTCGCTACAGACGCACAGCGTGATCCTGCACTTTAACCTGGGGTACCGTTTTTAACACCGACGCGTTTTTGTTGAGTATTGGCCATGCTCTGACCCCCGCCAAGCCAGACGCTGAAGGCCTCCGAAGGCTCTGACCCCCACTTTGGCATGGCAGTGTGGGGCTCTGACCCCGTTTTTCACAGGAAATCGTGGGGGCTCTGACCCCTACTTCCCGAAAACCATCCCCCGGCTCAAGGAAACCATCGGGTCGCCGGCGGGCACGAAACCGACCGCCCCAGCAATCGCGCACTGCCGCTCGAACTTCGCTCGCGTCACATGCATCTTTGGCTCAACGAGGAGATACCGCCCGCCCGGCTTCAGTGCGTCATAGATCTGCCGGAAGAAGGATTCCGAGTCCGGCACCTCATGCACCATCCAGAAAGTGAGCGCGAAGTCGAGCTTCTCGGAGAGCATCAGCGAATCGGACGAACACTGCCGGAACTCCATCCGATTTGCCATTCCCGCGCGCTCGGCGTTCCACCGCGCCCGGTCGAGCATCTTCCGCTGTAGATCGATGCAGACGACCCTGCCGCTTTCACCGACGAGCCGGGCCATCGTTGGCGAGAAGTATCCCGGCCCGCAACCGATATCGGCCGCGACATATCCTTCCTTCACGTACGGTGAGAGGATCTTTTCCGGATCGTGAAATCGAGGCCGAAGCAGGTTGTCGAGAAAAAACGAAAACCACCAGGGGCATACATGGATATCCTTGAAAATGTTAAAACTCCGTCCGCTCACATCAACCTCCCTTTATTTGACACATGTATTGCAACACGACACATTGAACGATCAATGGAACGCATGCCGGACACCCAGAGCGATCAAAACAACCATCACCGAAAGAGCGATGAAGAGTTCCTTTGCTCGAGGAATGATGTGATCCCTCCTGGTCCGCACGTACGCCATCACGCTTTTCGCATTGAGCGATAGATGAACAATGACGGCGGCAAGAAATACCATCGATGCCAGATTGTGAACCGCCATGCAGGCGTGCCGCGCCTGCCAAGCCAGCGGGTTCCGGGAGTACAGGTGCAACAGAAACCCGGAGACCGGCAAAGTCAGAAATGACGCCATCATGAAATAAAACGACAACCTTCGTTTGTTGATACCGCTGTGCCGTACGTTCTCCATTTCTCCTCCGAAAGCGCTACCACGTTGGGCATATTCTAATGGTTTAGATGCTAAACTTTTTGCGAAAAAAATCACCCGAGATGCCGCTCCACATATCGCTCGATCTTGTCCATGATCGATTTGAAAAATTCGATCTGTTCAAACGTGACATCATCTATCTGCGTAAAAAAATCATGATACATCTCCAGGTGAAAGCGTTTGTGCGCATCGTAGGCACGCCTCCCTTTCGGCGTGAGCGCAAGGACAACATCACGGTCATTGTCCACACTTTTCAGCTTGTTCACCAACCCCCGCCTTTTCAGTTTCGTGACCATCTGAGAGACGGCGCCCTTGGTCACACCGAGCCGGTGCGCAAGCGCCGTCACGTTGATGCCATCACTGTCACCAATGGCATCGACGGTATGAATTTCCGACGGATGGAGCATCATGCCGATTCCGAAATCCATCGGTTGCCGTTCCACCTCCTGAAACAGGTTTACCACCCGCAGGAACTGCTGCATTATGCCGTTGATGGATTCGATGCGTTTGTCCATATCCATAATGTATAGCAGCTAAACAATATCGTCAACACAAAATTCCGCTGGCGCGAAAAAAAATCACGGCAGATACATCGCCGCATCAAAATAGAACGTGGGTAATGGCGCCTCAAGCACCGTGTTCAGGTCGGGGACCGTGAGCACGACCAGGGAATCACCCCGCTTCGCTACAAGATACGGATGAAACAGGAGCATGTTGTATTCCCGACCGCCGTACTTATATAGCCGATCGCCCGCCGCGAGCGTGAAGGACGAACGCGTTCCCGTTTCGACGTTATACACGACGTACTCGCGCGGTCCCTTCTTCGAGGCTTTGAGGGAAGCGACATGCACGATCCACGGCTGGCCCTGGAAGGCCCAGAATTCCTCGGGAACGCCGCGCGAGCCCATGAGATTGTCGACGACATCGGCGACGGTCGTCACCGCACCGTCGGACAGGCGCACCGTCCTGAGCCGCCAGGCCTTGGTCTTACCCTGCATGTCAACCGGCCCGGCCTCCCAGAACACGGCATAGGCGCCGTTCGCCACCAGTCGGGCGTCCCGGATGCAATCCCCCGTCACGATCGCTTTCGGCTTCCCCTTCGAGCGGGTAAGATAGAGCGTCGTCTTCGAGCCGATCACCCAGTCCGAGAAATACGGCGATTCCTTTCCGCCCATGGCCGGGACGATCGAATACACATGGCTGCCGTCGGGCGCGTACTCGAATGAGCTCATGCCGCGCGATGAATGGAGGAGGGTGCGCTTCCCGCCCGGTTTTTCCTCGTACAGCACGTCACCGTGGAAACGATACTCCACGTAGTAGACGGTCTTGTTCGGCATGATCTGGCGCGGTTTCATCTTCTCGGTTCCGGGGAGGGGGACAATGCTGTCGGTCGCCGGATCCCAGCGCGCCCATCCGCAGCCGGCGGGTATTTTCACTCCCGCGCGCGGCGGCGAATCCTTCGACACCGCCAGGAAGATATCAGACGGACTCGCGAAATGCACCGAGCTCGGGAAGATGGGACCCTCGGCCACCAGGCGCCATGAGCCATCGGAATACTGCATACACTGGTTCCCGACGGCAAGGATCCTCCCCTTGGCGAACACCGCCGATGCGAAAAGGATCATCCCCACGCCCATAACGATGCAGGTCCGGACGATTCTCCGTATCGAGCCCGCATACCCCGACTGCGCACCATGAGAAACCATAGCCCCTCCTCTGAAAACAAGAATCCCCGGCAATGAGCGCCGGGGATAGGGTATGTCGCGTTTCAGAAAAAAGCAACAGAAAAAGCGCATGATTGCGCTTCGCGCCGTGCCTCACTTCCCGGGGAAGTTCGGCTTGCGCTTCTGCGCGAAGGCGGTGATCGCCTCGTAGAGGTCCTCCGACGGGATGATATTGGAGCTGATGGAGGCGACGTACTTGAGCGCGTCGTCGACGGTCTTTCCGATGCCGTAGTTGAGGACCACCTTCGACGCCTGGACCGCGAGCGGCGAGTTGGCGACGATCTCGTTCGCCAACGCCTCGGCGCCCTTCATGAGCGCATCGTGGTCGGGAAAGATCTCGTTCACCAGCAGGATCTCCTTCGCGCGTTTCGCGTCGAAGTTCTTCGCGGTGAAGGCGAGCTCGCGCGTGATCCCCTGCCCCACGATGTGCGGGAGGCGCTGAAGGACGCCCACGTCGGCCACGAAGCCCACGGCCGCCTCACGCAGCGAGAAGACCGCGTCCTGCGCGCACAAGCGGATGTCGCAGGCGGTGATCATATCGAGGCCCGCGCCGATGCAGTAGCCGTGCACCGCGGCGATGACGGGCTTGCGGCACTTCTCGATGCAGGTCATCGTGTCCTGCAGCTCGTAAATCTTCGGAATGAAGTTCCACTTGATGCCGCCCAGCTGCTCGCGGTTCCCCAGCTCCGAGAGCTCGGCCGACATGGCCATGAGGTCGATACCCGCGGTGAAGGCGTTTCCCTTCCCTGAGAGGATCACCACCTTGATGTCGTTGTCGCGGTCCAGGTCCTCGAAGATCGGAATGGACTCTTTCCAGGCGGGCGGGTTCATCGCGTTCTTTTTCTCCGGCCTGTTCAGATACACCCAGGCGATCGGCGGTTTCTTTTCAACGAGGTAGAATGTGTAGTCGGCCATAGTTCTGCTCCTTTGCTGGATTCCGTGGCCCATCTTCCCGGCCGAATAGTTTATTTCAAGAAAAAAATAACACTGTTATGTAGGTGCAGTGTGATGAGGGCACCGCTTTGAAAAAATGTGTTGACAATAACATAACACTGTTATGTTATTGCGCCATCTTTTCCGAGGAGCGAAAACATGCTACAGACTAAAATCACCGACCTGTTCGGCATCAAACATCCCATCATCTGCGGGGCCATGATGTGGCTCTCGAAACCAGAGCTGTGCGCCGCGATATCGAACGCGGGCGGCATGGGGAACCTCACCGCCGCGAACTACAATACCGAAGACGAGTTCCGCGCTGCGATCCGCGAGACGCGCCGTCTCACCGACAAGCCGTTCATGGTGGGCGTCACCATCCTGCCCTCCATCCGCATCACCGGCGAGCACCACAAGATGTATCTCAAGGTCTGCGCCGAGGAGAAGGTCGCCGGCCTGGAGATCTCCGGCAGCCCCATCGACAAATCGTGCGGCATGGAATATATCGACATGCTCAAGAAGGCCGGCGTCAAGCTCTTTCACAAGGTGGGCTCGGTGCGCCATGCCGTGCACGCCGAGAAGGTCGGCTACGACGGCATCTACGCCGCCGGCATCGAGGAGGGCGGCCATCCGCTGAACGACGACGTGACCACGATGGTGCTCACGCCCCGCATCGCCGAATCGGTGAAGATCCCGGTCGTGACGGTGGGCGGCATCGCGAACGGGCGATCGCTTGCCGCCGCGCTCATGCTGGGCGCCGAGGGGGTCATGATGGCCAGCCGCTTCATGGCCACCACCGACTGCCCCATCCACGACCGCGTGAAGCAGGAGCTGGTGAACCGCCAGGAACAGGACACCACCCTCATCTGCAAGAGCATCCACCTGCAGGCGCGGGCGCTGCGCAACAAGACCGTCGAGGACATCCTCGAGGTGGAGCGGACGGGCGGCGGGCTTGAGGGCCTCCTCCCGCTCATCTCGGGCCAGCGCATGGTCAAGGTCTGGGAGGAAGGCGACGTGGAGCACGCGCCCATGATGGTGGGCCAGTCGATCGGCCTCATCCACGACGTCGTCTCGTGCACCGAGCTGCTCGAGCGCATGGTGGCCGAGGCCGAGGAGCGGATCAGGCGCTGCTCGTCGCACATGATCGCGGGCGTGTCGGACTAGGCGGACGGCCGCACGATGCGGAAGAACAACCGCGACCGGATCCTCGAAACGGCCCGTCGCCTGTTCCTGAAATACGGGTTCAACGGAATCTCCATCAGGGACATCGCGGCGGGCGCGCGCCTCACGACGGGCGCGATCTACTTTCATTTCAAGAACAAACGCGACATCTACGCCGCGATCTGCCTGGAGGCGGTGGACCTTCTCATCGCGCGCTTTCGCGAGGCCGTCGTCGCCGGGACCACCCCGCCGCAGAAGCTCATCTCCACGTACGACGCCTACCTCGCCTTCTACTACGAGAACCGCGACTATTACAACATTCTCATGGAATACCGCGCGGCGTACGAGCCCGACGACACGGACGATATCGCGGCGAAGATGCGGGAGCTCGTGGACCTCATGGCCCAGACGATCGGGCTCGGGCAGGAGAAGAGCTACTACCGGTCCGTGAGCCCGCTCATGGCCGCGATGTTCCTCGCCTCCGTCGCGGAGGGCATGCTCCAGTTCAAGAAGATCGGCATGATGGAGAGCCTGCGCATCACCGACACCGAATTCCGCCGCTGCATGGACGACATCGTCTGGAACGGCATCAAGCGGGAAAGTTAGGCGATATCCATCGCGAGCCGCACCCCGTAATACGGGCTCCGAGCCGTGGGGCAGCGCCGGAACCGGTACTCCCTCCCTCGCTGCGCCGGGCGGCTCATAAGCGAGCCGCCGCGAAGCACCCGATAGGTGGCCCCGAAATCGCGATGGTGCGGCCCGCCCGGATAGGCGTCGTACCAATCGGTGCACCACTCCCACACATGGCCGATCGGCGTGGCGCTCCGATCGGCATCGGCGGCCGCGATCAGCATTGCCACGTATTCGCGCGAATTCACGGGGGCGATGCTCACGCGCTCCGCCATGCAATCGACGATCGAGGGCGCGCCATGCATGCCGGCGAACGCCTCCCATTCGCCCTCCGTCGGCATCCGGAATCTCCGCCCGATCGCTTCGGAGAGCCAGCGGCAGAACGCCTCGGCGTCGTTCCAGCTCGCCTGCATCACCGGGACGATCGGCGAATGCGCGCGGCACGCGTCATCACCGGCATCGAGGAAGGGAGAGCGCCATGAGACGCCGCCACGCTTTTGCCAGCCGCCCTCAAAGACCCACCCCCAGCCGTCGCGTTCCGCTTCCGTCCGGTAGCCGGTGGCGTCGACGAAGAGCGCAAAGTGCCCGCGCGTTACCAGGAAATTCGAGATGCGGCAGCCGGACAGGGCGATCGCATGGCGGGGGGTCGCCGCAGTGAGCCATTCCGGCTTCATGCGGTCGTCGCGCAGCAGTGGGATGATCCGCTCCGCGCCGTCCGGATCGACGCCGATTGCGTACTCCCCGCGAGGGACCATCGAGTACCGCGAATCATCGGCCAGGGATTCAAGGAGGGACGCGTTCATCATGCCGATCTGATTGCGGCCGTCACGCCGGTGCGATCATCGCCTCGATCTCGTCGACGAGACGCGCAACGGCATCGCCCACATCGACGACGGCGATCTTCTCGCCCTTTGCGAACAGGATCATGCGGCCGCCCCGCCCTCCCGCAAGGCCCACGTCGGCATGCGCCGCCTCGCCGGGACCGTTCACCTCGCAGCCCATCACCGCAACCGTGACGGTCCGACCCGCGGCATAGAGCGCATCATGGAACCGCGCGGTCTCCGACTCCACCCGCTCGGCCAGCGCCAGGATGTCGAGGGACGGATCGGTGCGCCCGCAGGTGGGACACGCGATGATGCGCACCGTCGGGACGCGCAGGCCCGCGGCCTCGAGTATCGTTCGCGCGACGGGGATTTCGCCGACGGGATCGCCGGTCATCGAGACGCGGACGGTGTCGCCCAGTCCCATGAGCAGCAGATGGCCGATCGCGAGCGTGCTCTGCACGATGCACGAGGCGCCGTAGCCCGCCTCGGTGAGCCCGATGTGGAGCGGATAGTCGCGGAGCTCGGAAAACCGCACGTTCGCGTCGATCGTCTGCCGGATGTCCGAGGACTTGATGGACACGACGATGTCGCGGAAATCGTTATCCTCGAGTATCCGCACATGGTCCAGCGCCGATTGCGCGAGGCTCTCGGGGCTTACGGCATGATACGTTTTCAGGTCGATCGAGCCGCCGTTCACGCCGATGCGAATGGGGACCCGCCGTTCGCGCGCCACCGCGACCACATCGCGCACGCGATCATCATCCCCGATATTGCCGGGATTGATGCGCACCTTGTCGATCCCCGCCTCGATGGCCTTGATCGCGATGCGGTGGTTGAAGTGCACGTCGGCCGAGAGCGGCATGTCCACGGCCGTACGGATCTCCCGCAGGTGCGCGATCGAATCCTCGTTTCGCAGGGCCAGGCGCACGAGATCGGCGCCGGCGGCGCGGAGCCGCTCGATCTGCGCGACGGTCCCGCGCACGTCCTCGATGGGGAGATTGGTCATCGACTGGATGGAAACCGGCGCCTCCCCGCCGATGACCAGCGAGCGCACGGCAACAGGACGAGTCTTCTTTCGTATTGTCATTGGTTGATCCCGCCGGTCGCGCAGTGCGCGCCACGAGCGCGAGTCACCCACAGCTCGCAGTCGGGAAGATTGACGCGCGCCTCTTCGATATCGCGATATCGTGCGAGCGTCTCGACGACGACCGGGAGCGGATCGGCCCAGATCTCCGGCAGGTCCATTTCGCCCTCCCGTGTCGGAAAAAAAGCCATCCATTCATTGGGCGGATCGAAGCGAGCGTCGACGTCGGAGCGGTTGCCGCGCGCGTCCACGCGGTACCAGCCGAACCCATCGAGATGGACGGCGTTGAGCGCATGGAGCGCGAACGGGCGCGGGCATCCGTTGATTTCCAGACGCTGATAGCAGATGCCCGCGGGAATCCCGTTGGCCCGCAGGAGCGCCGCCAGGAGATGGCTCTTCGAATAGCAAAAGCCGGTCCGGTGCGCCAGGGCCTCGGACGCGCGGAGCGTCACGGGGTTGATCCGGTGGTCCCAACTGTGCGGGACCTCGTCACGGACGAACTCGAAGCAGCGCCGCGCAATCTCGATTGAATCCGATGCGTTATGCGCAAGGGCACGCGCCGCGGAGCGCACGTCCGGACGCTCCCAGTCGATGATATCGGTCGCGCGAAGATAGGCCTTCATGGGACAGCGAGATAACCGACGAGCAGGCAGAGCCCGGCAAGGGCCGCGGCCACGACGGGGCCGGCGGCCAGGGAAACGATGAAGTGGCGGCGATACAGGAGATCGTGCCTCAGGATGGAACGCACTCCATAGACGCCAAACGGCAGATACAGCAGCACGGCGGTCGCCACGCCCGGCGCCGCCGTGCCGGTAACGATTGATGCGATGATGTGCGGGAAAAATGCGTTCAGGATAAACATGGAAAGAAAGCCGTTCATCACGAGCAGGAAGTAGCGGCGCCCCCAGAACCGCCACGCGGCGGCCGTGACGAGAAATCCGATTACCGTGAGGACGACAATCGCGACGGCGAACTGGTCGGGCGACACCGGATAGCCCCCGAAAAACGGGACCGGTCCGTCCGCGCGGCGCATCATCAGCGCGGCTGTCCGCGCGGCGCATCATCCCCGCGGCGCGTCATCAGCGCGGTGTGTCATCAGCGCGGCGTGTCTTGCGGCCGGTCGCGGATGGGAGTATCGTGGACGAGAAGTCCCATATCGCCATGGC
>Ga0116177_10001635_pt1 | contig 16657 bp, 19 predicted proteins | sample AD_STIC10_MetaG_FD_89750 | JGI IMG/M metagenome (GOLD analysis project Ga0116177, IMG submission 89750) | Active sludge microbial communities of municipal wastewater-treating anaerobic digesters from USA - AD_STIC10_MetaG | ecosystem: Engineered > Bioreactor > Anaerobic > Digestate | place: USA... | reverse complement strand
TGGGGGCTGGCCGGCGCTTGGTGGTCTCCTCGAGCGTGGCTTCTTCCTCGAGCTGCTCGCGGAACTGCCGCGCCATCGAGCGGGCGCGCCCCATCCAGCGTCCGACCTGCGAGGCGAGCTTCGGCAGCTTTTCAGGACCGAGCACGATCAGGGCAAGCGCCATGATCAGCAGCAACTCGCTGAAACCGACCTCGAACATGGGCGAGGGCGGGCCTCGATCAGGCGCCGCGGGTATCCGAAGGGCCGGTCTTGCTGGCGGGCTTGGCGGCCACTTCCGGGAATTCCGCGTCCGGTGCCTGCTGCTTCAGCTGCTTCGGCGTTTCGTCATCGCCGGCCGACTCGACGTCGCTCATGCCTTTCTTGAAGCCTTTGACGGCCGCACCCAGATCACTGCCGATCGTGCGCAGTTTCTTGGCTCCGAAGACGAGCAGCACGACGAGAAGAATGATGATGAGCTCGCGCATTCCGATGCCCATAGGAACCTCGATCTGGATGAACCGGTGACTTATCGAATGATAGGGCAAATGCCCGGCAGGTGACGCCTCATTATTGCCCTCAGGAAGCGCAGCAGATCACAAACCTGATAATTTTCAGGGACTTCGCGCAGCCCCTGTTTGTGACTCGAGCCAGAATGTCACCGGACCGTCATTCAGCAGCGACACTTTCATGTCCGCGCCAAAGCGGCCGGCCGCCACGACCCCGGAATGCTGCAGGCGAGCCGCCTCCACCAGCTCCCGGAACAGCGGTTCGGCGACGGACGGCGCGGCCGCGGTGCTGAAGCCCGGCCGGGTGCCCGAACGGGTGTCGGCTGCGAGCGTGAACTGCGGCACCAGCAGCAGGCCGCCGGCGATGTCCGTCAGCGAGCGGTTCATGCGATCTGCTTCGTCCGGAAACACGCGGTAGATCATCAGGCGATCCAGCAACCGCAGGGCGGAGTCGCGGTCGTCGTCCGGCCGGATGCCGATCAGTGCAAGCAGGCCACGGTCGATCGCGCTGATCTCGATGCCATCCACCTCGACGCGCGCCCATGAGACACGCTGGATCAATGCAATCATCGTTACACTCTGCGCAAGGGGAGGGACTGATGAAGAGACGCCATTTTCTGACTGCCGCGGCCGCCACCGCCAGCACGGCCTGCGCCCGCAAGGAAGCTACCGGGACCGCTGCGAGCGGCGACGCCGGCAAGGCTACCGAATTCCGCTGGAAGCTGGTCACCACCTGGCCACCGAATTTTCCTGGCCTCGGCACCGGCGCGCTGCGCTTCGGCGAGACGATCGAGCAGTGCAGTGGTGGCCGCATCAAGGTCAAAGTCTACGGTGCCGGTGAACTCGTGCCGGCCTTCGAAGTTTTCGATGCGGTCTCGCGTGGCACGGCGGAGCTGGGCCATTCCGGTGCCTATTACTGGAAGGGCAAGACTGAGGCCGCGTCATTCTTTTCGGCCATCCCGTTCGGCCTGACATCCACCGAGATGAACGCCTGGCTCTGGAACGGTGGGGGGATCGAGCTCTGGCGCGAGGCCTATGTGCCGTTCGGCATTCTGCCGATGCCCTGCGGCAACTCCGGTTGCCAGATGGGCGGCTGGTTCAACAAGGAAATCCGCACACCCGAGGATCTGAAAGGCCTGAAGATCCGTATGCCCGGCCTCGGTGGCGAAGTGCTCGAGCGCGCCGGTGCGACGCCAGTGACGCTGGCGGGCGGCGAAATCTTCACGACGCTGCAGTCTGGTGGCATCGACGCAGCGGAGTGGATCGGCCCGTACAACGATCTGGCCTTCGGTCTCTACAAGGCTGCGAAGTACTACTACTACCCCGGCTGGCACGAGCCCGGCTCGACGCTCGAATGCCTGATCAACCAGAAGGCGTTTGACTCGCTTCCCTCGGATCTGCAGGCCATCGTGCTGACGGCCTGCCGGGCCGTGAACGACAGCATGCTGGCCGAGTTCAACGCGCGCAGCCCCGAAGCGCTCGAGCAGCTCGTCACCGTGCACAAGGTGGACCTGCGGCCCTTCCCGCCCGAAGTGCTGAAGTTGCTCAAGAAGCTGTCGCGCGAGGTCATCGAGGAGCGCGCCGCCGCCGACCCGGGTTTCCGCAAGGTGTACGACTCATTCCGGAAATTCGAGCAGGGCGTGGCCAAATGGACCCGGATCGGGGATCAGGCGATGCTGGCCACCCGGGATTTCTAAGGGTGGCGTTTCCACGGTCGAATCCGTAGAATTCGCCGGTTTTTCGAGCCCTGGTCAATACTTAGGGCCAAGCTGCACGGAGTTGATATGACGAGTTTCGGTCGCGGTTTCTGGGCTTCGGTCGTTGCTGTGGCGGGTCTCGGCGGCGTCGGCATGCTCGGCAGTGCAACGGCACTGGCCCAGGCTGAACTCGTCGGCGATGCCGCGCGTGGAGCCACCGTCGGCAACACCTGCCTCGGTTGCCATGGCATCCCGAACTACAAGAACAGCTATCCGAACTATCGCGTGCCGCGCCTCGCTGGCCAGAATCCGGAATACATCGTGCTCGCGCTGCAGGCGTACAAGAGCCAGGAACGTAGCCACGCGACGATGCACGCGAACGCGTTCTCCCTCTCTGATCAGCAGATGGCGGATGTGGCGGCGTTTCTGGCCGGCAAACCGCTGCAGCCGAATCCGGCCGCGAAGCCGGTCGGGACGGCGCCGGACGCTGCTGCGGTCTGCGTGTCCTGCCACGGCAACGATGGCGTCGGCATCACGCCGCAGTATCCGAACCTCGCTGGCCAGCATGCGGATTATCTCGAGCGCGCATTGACCGACTACAAGCGTGGCGGACGCAAGAACGCCGTGATGGCGGGTTTTGCGGGCGCGCTCAAGGATGAAGAGATCAAGGCGCTCGCTGAGTACTACAGCAGCCAGAAGCCGGGCCTCGACACGTCCAAGAAGCGCAGCACGCGATTCTCCTCGCGCTGATCGCCGCACGCTGATCCTTCACCCGATTTGTTACTGATTGCAGTGCCGCAGGAATGCGGCGATCGCCTGCGTGCGCAGACTCTCTGCAGCGGCCGGGGTCGTGCTGGCGGCGAGAGCGCCCGGCAGCACGATGCGCCAGACATCACTGCGGGCGTTGCGCAGTCTCGCGGCCAGCAGCAGACCATCGTCCGCCATCCGTGAATCGGCGCTGCCGTCGGCAGCCGCGCCGAAGCCCTGCAGCATCAGGATCGGGCGATGCAGCAGCGTCGTCATCGCACTGCGCAGCGTCACGCCCATGCCATCGGCGTGAATCGCACCGCGCAGTCGGTCGCCGTATTGCGCGAGCGCGGCTACCGCAACGCCGGCTGCGGGTCCGCGGCCGATGATCGTGACGCGGCTGGCATCCAGATTTCTTTGCGCCGCGATCCACACGAGCACGGAGCCGATGTCGCGCACCATGCCGTCCTGATCCTCGAGCGGCAGGTTCGGCATCAGCACCGCGATGCCGAGCGTGCCGGCGAGATACTGCAGGCCGGCGTCGAAGCGTGGCCGGTACGACATGCCCGCCCCCCGGTGCAGGTCGATCAGGACCGGAAGGCGCGTCTCGCCGGTCCGTCGATACATCCAGGCGGGAAGATCCCGGGTGCGCCGGCCCGCGCGATCCCAGCCCGGCAACTGCAGGCGCTGCGCAGGCACTGCTGCGAGCGCGGAGGGCGCGCCAGTCGATGGCGCGCGACCCGCGGGACCCGCCCAGCGCGTGAGCGCGTTGCTACGGAGATCCCACACCCACGCCGTACCCGGCTGCGCGGCATCTTCGATCGACAGCGCGAGTCGCGCACCGTCGGCATCGAAGTGCATCGCGGTGACGATGCCGGGCGGCAGGCCCGGCGGATCTGCCTGAGCGCCGCTGGCCAGATCGATCACGCGCACGGCGCTGAGCCCGGCCGCATTGAATCGCAGGGCAACGCGTCGGCCATCCGGGCTCAGCTGCAGATCCTCGGCAGGCCACGGGAGCGCGGCACCGACGGGCCGCAACGCGTTCGTGACCGAGTCGAGTTCGTACAGCCGCGAGGGCTCATCGTCCAGCCCCGCCAGCAGCAGCACGCGCTGTCCGTCGGCGGCCCAGCGCGCTGCGCCGATGGAGCTCGACGCTTCATCGCGGCCGACGCTGCTGACGTTCAGCGCCGACACGGTACCGCCGGCAAGCTGCGCAACGAATAGACGACCGGCGTCACGTGCGTTCGAATCAGCGTCCGGCAGGTACTGGCGCAGCAGCAGCCGGCTGTCGTCCGGCGACCACGCGAGTGCCTGCCAGGCGCGGCGTCGACCGTCGACGATTCCGCCGGCTACCAGCAGGCGCGGTGCATCCACGGCGGCTGCCACGTCTGCGACGTAGAGGTCATTGTCGGTGCCGTTGCGCATGTTGCTCGTGTACGCGAGACGACGTGCATCGTGCGACCACAGCGGGTGGCGATGCGTGGCCGCAGCATCGCCGATGCGGCGCACGCTGCGATCGATCAGCCTGAAGTCGTAGAGCTGCGTCGAGCGCTCCCGCTGCAGCAGGAATGAGAAACCGGCACTCGAGGCGACCTGTGCCGACACGACGGGACGCGGGTGGAAGGTCAGTGGTTCCAGTCGGGCACCCGGCGCAGCGAGTCGTAGCAGCTGAGGCGCCGCGCCGAAGTCCGCGCGCAGCAGCAACGCGCCGCCCGGCAGCCAGCCCTCCACGCGCACCGCCCGCAAGGCAAGCCACGCGTCGAGTTCCGGGCTACGGGCGATGATCGAAGTCAGGATACGCTCTGCAATGGCGGCAGGCAGACCCTCCACCACGAGGCCATTGGCAGCGATGATTCGTTCAGTCATGTCTGATATGTTGCCTGATTGGATGATCCATTGACTGCCCGAGGCGCGCTGCGAACCATGGCCAATCCTCTGCTCCGACAAAAACTCGAAAGCGGCGAATTCATCGTCGCTCCCGGCGTGTTCGACATGATCTCGACGATGCTCGCGCAGCGCGTTGGTTTCGACGCCGTCTATGCCAGCGGCTACTGGCTCACGGCCTCCTATCTCGGCCTGCCCGACGCCGGTATCGCCACCTACACGGACATGCTCAATCGCGTCGCGAAAGTCGTGGAGAAGTCCACCGCACCGGTGATCGCAGATGCGGACACGGGTTTCGGCGGCCTGCTGAACGTGCACCACACGGTGCGTGGCTATGAAGCCGCCGGCGTCAGCGCGATCCAGATCGAGGACCAGGAATTTCCGAAGAAGTGTGGCCACACGCCGTATCGTCGCGTGATCCCGCTCGAGGACATGGTCGCCAAGGTTCGCGTCGCAGTGGATGCGCGCAAGTCGAAGGACTTCCTGGTTATCGCGCGCACCGATGCGCGTTCAGGTCTCGGCTTCGAGGAATCGGTGCGGCGTGGCCAGGCCTATGCGGAAGCCGGCGCGGATCTCGTCTTCGTCGAAGCACTGAAATCCGAAGATGAAATGCGTCGCGCCTGCGCGGCGATACGCAAGCCGATGATGGCGAACATGTCGGATGGCGGCGCAACGCCGATTCGTCCAGCGGCAGAGCTGAAGTCGCTCGGCTATTCGCTCGCGATCTGGCCGGCGATGGCGGCACTGTCCGCATCCGCCGCGATGGAGCGCGCGATGCTGAACCTGAAAGCCAACGGCACCAGCATCGCACCGGACGTGCCACTCTGGAGCTTCGACGCCTTCTGCCGCATGGTCGGCTTCGAAGACGTATGGGCGTTCGAAGAGAAATGGAAAGACGTACTGGACAAGGGGAACAAGTCATGATGATCCGCCGACGTTTCGTCGCAGCTCTCGGTGTCGCCGCTTTCGGCATGGCAATGGCAGCGTCGTGGTTCGTCACGACGCCTGCGCTCGCCGCGCGCGGCGAGCTCGTGCTCGTAGCCGGTGCCACGGGCCGTACCGGCAAGGAAGTGGTGACCCAACTCGTGGCCCGCAATTACCGCGTGCGCGCGCTCGTGCGTGATGCCGCAAAGGCGCAGGGAACCTTCCCGGCCGGCGTCGAGCTCGTCGTTGGCGACGTGCGTGATGTCGCTTCGCTCGGGAAGTCCATGAAGGGCGTGAAGTACGTGATCTCGGCGATCGGTGCGAGCGGCGGTCCGCGCGGCGAAGCCGGCAACGGCCCCGAGGAAATCGACTTCCAGGGTGTTGCCAATCTCGCGGCTGCCGCCAAGAAGGCGCGCGTGAAACATTTCGTGCTGGTCTCATCGGCCGCGGTGACGAAGGCGGCCGACTATCCCATGGCATTCATGCGGCCGATCCTCGCCGCGAAGTTCAAGGGCGAGAACGCGCTGCGCGCGAGCGGTGTGCCCTATACCGTCATTCGTCCTGGCGGTCTCGTCGATGAAGCCGGCGGCGCCAAGATCGTCCAGTTCTCGCAGGGTGATCAGACCACCGGACGGATTCCGCGCGCCGATGTTGCGCTCGTCTGCGTCGAAGCGCTCGGTCGCCGCGTCGCACAGCGCAAGACTTTCGAGATCCTGAGTGGTGCCGATGCGCCGCCGCAGGACTTCGGCAAGGGCTTCGCGGCGCTCGCCGCAGATCCGGCGCTGTAACGCGCAGGCGCTGGCGCGGCCATGGCCGAACTGACGAGACACCCGGACGGCATCACAGCCGTCGACACACATTACCTGCGTCCGCAGTTCGATGCGTCGCATGTGATCGTGCAGGATGGGCGCGCTGCGTTCATCGACACCGGCACGACGCATTCCGTTCCGCATCTGCTCGCCGCGCTGGACCAGTTGGGTGTGGCACGTGATGCCGTGGACTACATGTTCCTCACGCACGTGCACCTGGACCATGCCGGCGGCGCGGGCGAGTTGATGCGTCAGTTGCCGAATGCGCGCGCGGTCATCCACCCGCGCGGCGCGCAGCACATGATCGATCCGGGCAAGCTGATCACGGCTTCGATCGCGGTGTACGGCGAGGAGAACTATCGGCGCTTGTACGGCGATCTGGTCCCGATACCGGCGGCGCGTGTCGTCGCGGCGGAGGACGGCCAGATCTTCGCGTTGGCCGGTCGCGCGCTCGAGTGCATCCATACACCGGGACACGCGATGCACCACCAGTGCATCGTCGATCGTGAGCATGCCGTGGCGTTCACCGGCGACACCTTCGGGCTGTCGTATCGCGAGCTCGACGTGGACGGACGCGCGATGGTGATCCCGACCACGACACCGACGCAGTTCGATCCCGAGCAACTTGTGGCTTCGATCCGGCGCATTGCGGCACTGAAGCCGGATGCGCTGTATCTGACGCATTACAGCCGCGTCACCGACATCCCGCGCCTCGCCGCCGAACTCGAGCGTCAGCTCGGCGTCATCATCGCGGCCACACGCGCGGCTGCCACTGCCAGCGGGGATGATCGAGCGGACTGCAAGCGCCGCATCGTCGCGGCGATGCGCGATCTGTGGCTGTCGACGGCGCGCAATCACGGCGTGCAGATCAGTGACGCCGGGATCCTCTCGATGCTGGAGCTCGATCTCGAGCTGAATGCCGACGGCCTGATCGCGTGGCTCGATCGCGCGAAGCGTTGAAGGCATTGCCCGCATCATGAGCAAAACCTTCAAGGCGTTTCGGATCCGTGAGGTCGAGAAAAAGATCGTCGCCGCATTCGAGCAGCTGACGCTCGATGATCTGACGGCGGGCGAAGTCGTCGTGCGGGTGCAGTACTCGGACATCAACTACAAGGACGCGCTCGCCGCCACCGGTGCGGGCCGCATCCTGAAGAAGTTTCCGCTCGTCGGTGGCGTCGATCTCGCCGGCGTCGTCGAATTCTCCAGCGATCCGCGCTATCGCGCAGGCGACGCGGTGCTGGTCACGGGTTGCGGCCTCTCGGAAACCCATGATGGCGGTTACGCCGAATACGCGCGCCTGCTCGGCGATTCGGTGATCCCGATGCCGCCGGGGCTCGATGCGTTCAAGGCAATGTCGCTCGGCACGGCCGGCTTCACCGCCGCGCTCGCGATCCATCGCATGGAGCACAATGGCCAGACGCCCGCGAAGGGACCGATCGTGGTCACGGGCGCGACGGGTGGCGTCGGCAGCGTCGCGATCGACATGCTCGCCGGCCGCGGCTATGACGTCATCGCGGTCAGCGGCAAGGCGGAGTCCATCGAGTACCTGAAGTCGCTCGGTGCTTCCGAGGTGCTGCTGCGCGGCGAAATCGACTACGGCAAGCGTCCGCTCGAGGCGGTGCGCTTCGGCGGCGCGATCGACAATGTCGGCGGCGAGATGCTGACGTGGCTGACTCGCACGGTGGATTCCTGGGGCAACATCGCGAGCATCGGGCTCGCGGGTGGCGCAGAACTGCACACGACGGTCATGCCCTTCATTCTGCGTGGCGTGAACCTGCTTGGCATCAATTCCTCGGCGACACTGCGCGATCTGCGTCTGCGCGTCTGGGAGCGCATCGCTTCCGACCTCGCACCGCGTCACCTCGCGCAGATCGCGACGCGCACGATTTCGTTCGACGAACTGCCGGGCGCCTTCGGCGTGTATCTGCAGGGCGGTATCACGGGTCGCACGATCGTGAAGATCGGCTGAGCCGATGAGCCTGCCGACGCTGCAAGCCGCGCGAGACGTCGCAGCGGATCTCGCGCGCATCCAGCGAGCGGCCGCGGATCCACAATGTGTCGCCTGGCTCGGCCTTGCAGCGCCGGGCGCCACGCTGCCAGGCGGTGCGCGCGTGCCCGGGCTCTGCCTCGAACTCGACCCCGTGCAGGCTGCCTTCAATCTCGGCTTGCTGCTCGCCTGGGCACCGGCTTCGCGTGAGCCCGCGTCTGCCATGCACGACGTCTGCGTTGCCGCGTTGTTCGCCGCGGGTGACTGGCACGCACGCCGCCAGCGCGTGCTGGCGGCAATGGTGCCGACGCTCGGCGATCTGTTGCGTGTGCTTGCGGCACATGATGCGGCGCCGTCGGCCGCAGCCGCGGTGGCTGCGGTGATGCGGCTGGTTCACGGCAATGTCGATGCTGGCGCTGTGGCGATCGCCGAGGCCGCGGTGATCGAGCCACCGCGGTCGGTTCCCGCCACGCCGCTGCAGCAGGCGCTGGACGTCGGCCAGCGGGCGTCGCAGGTCGCGCGGCTCGCGCTGCTGTGCCTGCGTCAGCCCGCGTTCGCCGCGCAAGTCCCCCAATCAACGGTGTCCGGTCCGATCGGGCGCGCGGCGCCTCTGCCGGAAGCCCTGGCTGCCGATGCGAGTGGCGCGACCCTGCTCGAGGCGGTGGCGAGCGGCGGAATCGTGGATGATCTGCCGATGGACGCTTTCATCACCCGGCTGTGCGGCACATGACGAAACCAGATTCGGCGCGCGACGCATGGCTGCAGGCACTGCAGGCCGGCGCGCGCCAGCTGCGCGTGCCGCTGACGGCAGCGCAGGCAGGGTCCTGCTGGCAACTCGCGCTCGCACTGCGCGAGCGCAACAGCCAGGTGAATCTGACCGCTATCGATGACATCGATGCGATGCGTGGCCTGCATTTTCTCGACAGCCTCTCGATCGTGCCGCATCTCGGCAGCGCGCTGCGCGTGCTGGATGTCGGAACCGGTGGCGGCTTCCCGGGGTTGCCGCTCGCGATCGCCTGCCCGGAGCGGCAGTTCACCTTGATCGACGGCACGCAGAAGAAGATCCGCTTCGTCGAAGAAGCGATCGGACTGCTCGGGCTGGAGAACGCCGCAGCATTTGCTGCGCGCGCGGAGAGCTTCAAGCCTGACGCGCGTTTCGATGTCGTGATCGTTCGCGCGGTGGGTCAGCTCGCCGATCTCGTGCGGCTGTGCCGGCCGTTGCTGACGCGTGACGGTCGGCTGCTTGCACTGAAAGGCAAGCGCCCGGACGAGGAACTGGCTGCGCTGCCGCTGCGCTGGCGCGCCGAGGTGACGCCACTCCACGTGCCGGAGGTCGATGCGGAGCGCCATCTCGTGACGCTTCGCTATTCGGGCGATCCACGCTAGAGTCCCGCGATGAAGCGCGTGATCGCCGTCGCCAACCAGAAGGGCGGCGTCGGGAAAACCACTACTGCCGTCAATCTTGCCGCCTCGCTGGCGGCGACGCGGCGCCGCGTGCTGCTGATCGACCTCGATCCGCAGGGCAACGCGACGATGGGCTGCGGCATCGACAAATCCTCGCTCGAGCTCGGTTCCGGGCATGTGCTGATCGGCGCCTGTACTGCGGCCGAGGGCATCCAGCCGGTGCCGGAGGGCGGCTTCTCGCTGTTGCCGGCGAATCAGGATCTGACCGCGGCCGAGGTTCAGCTGCTGACGATGACCGTGGGCCGTGAGCTGCGGCTGCGCAATGCGCTGAAGCCGGTGCGCGACGACTACGACGTGATCCTGATCGACTGCCCGCCGTCACTGAACATGCTCACCGTCAACGCGCTCGTTGCGGCGGACAGCGTGCTCGTGCCGATGCAGTGCGAGTACTACGCGCTCGAAGGGCTTTCCGCGCTGGTCGGCACCATCGGCCAGATCCGCGACTCCGTGAATCCGCCACTCGAGATCGAAGGCATCCTGCGCACGATGTTCGATCCGCGCAACAATCTCTCGAATGAAGTCAGCGCGCAGCTGATCACGCATTTCGGCGAGAAGGTGTTTCGCACCATCATTCCGCGCAACGTGCGTCTCGCCGAGGCGCCGTCCTTCGGCAAGCCCGCGCTGCTGCATGACAAGGACTCGCGCGGTGCCCTGGCCTATCTCGCGCTCGCCGGCGAGATGATCCGCCGCGAGGACGAGCAGGATGCTCATCGAACCACGCCAGGCTGAACCCGGCGCACTGTGGCGCTGGACCCGTCAGGCGAGCGCTCTCATCGCACGCGGCTTCGGCTTCTGGATGGGCCTCACGGCGCTGCTGTGCCTGTGGATGTTCGTCGGGCAGCGCTTGCCGATCGTCGACGGCATCCTCGCGCTCTCCACGTTCTTCGCCAGCATCCTGATCGCCGCGCAACTGGATCGATCGCAGAAGACGACCATCAGCGAAATGCTCTCGATGCTGCGCCGGCATGCATTCGACGTGCTGGTGTTCGCCGCGATCATCGCGTTCGCTGGCGCGTTGATCTGGATCCTCCTGCTGTCGAAGCCCGGCGTGCCGTGGTGGTCGCCTCTCTATACCGAGCGCAATTCGGTGACGGTGCTATCGTCGGACTGGTACGTCGCGCTGCGCCAGATCTTCGTCTATGCAGCGTACGCGCTCGGCCTGCTGTACTTCGGTCTGAACATTCCAGGGCTCACGTCGTTCTTCCAGTTTCCATGCACCACGTTGCTCGGTCTGCCGTTTCGTGACGCCTACCGGCTCTCGGCGATCGGCCAGGTCAAGAACCTGCCGTTCGTGCTGATGGTCGGGCTGCTGTTCATCACGCTGCCGGTGCTGTGGGTGCTGGTCGTGCCGCCGCTGGTGCCGCTGCTCTATTGTTTCCTGGGGGCGCTGACCTACGTGAGCTTCCGCGAGATATTTCTCGGCGTCCGCGACAATCAGCCCGTCGCGGCTGCTGTGATGGGCGCCGTGCGTTTATCATCGCGCGCATGAGTCAGAAGAAGCCCAGCCTCGGACGCGGTCTCGATGCCCTGCTCGGGCAGATCGCCAGCAATCGAGCCGCGCCGGCCGTACCCGCAGCGGCCGGTACCGCGGATGCTTCGGCCATCGCAGCCACCACCACGCCTGCTGCGCCACTGGTGCTCGATGAACAGCTGATGCGGCTGCCGCTCGATCTGCTGCAGCGCGGCCGGTACCAGCCGCGCGTCGACATGCGGCCCGAGACGCTGCAGGAGCTCGCCGACTCGATCAAATCGCAGGGCGTGGTCCAGCCTATTGTCGTACGGCCGATCGAAATGCCGGGTGCGGCGCCGGGCGCATCGACGCGCTACGAGATCATCGCGGGTGAACGCCGCTGGCGCGCCGCGCAGATCGCCGGGCTGCCGGAAATCCCGGCGATCGTGCGCCGCGTGCCGGATTCCGCTGCGATCGCCATGGCGCTGATCGAGAACATCCAGCGCGAAAACCTCAATCCGCTCGAGGAGGCGCGCGCGCTCGACCGGCTGATCCGCGAATTCGAGGTCACGCATCAGCAGGCCGCCGAGGTCGTCGGCCGTTCGCGCGCCGCGGTCAGCAATCTGCTGCGCCTGCTGGAGCTCGCGCCGGAGGTGGCCGAGCTGGTCGAGAACCGCGAGATCGAGATGGGCCATGCGCGCGCGCTGCTCGGCCTCGTGAACCGGCGTCAGCAGGCGGAGGTCGCCTCGCTGGTCGCGAAAAAGGGCCTCTCCGTCCGCGATACCGAAGCGCTGGTGCGGCGGATGGCCAGCCCGGGGGCGGATGGCGCGCTGGGCGGCGGCCGTGGCGAGCCGGCGCTCGATCCGAACGTGGCGCGGCTGCAGCAGGAGTTGTCCGACAAGCTGGGCGCGAAGGTGGCCATCCAGCATTCGGGTTCCGGCCGCGGCAAACTCGTGGTCAGCTATAACTCGCTCGACGAGCTCGACGGCATCCTGGGCCACATTCAGTAGGGTATTCGGCCAAACGCGGTCCGTTCAGGGTCCCCGCGCCCACCCACCGGTCGTCGGCTCGCGCCGATGCCTGATTTTTCAGCGAATTTAGTCAAGTCCGCCGGGCTCAATCTCGGTTGAAGCAGCGCAAAAAAAAACCTACAATGCGCGGCCTTTTGGGGGTCCCGGGTTCGCCCGTGGCCTCGTCGAAGCTGCCCGGCCCCGTTGGGTGAACCTAGGCCCCGGTGGATGAATCAGGGCTGATGAACAACAACGACCCGGTCGCTCGCGGCAAGCAGATGGTCACCCGGTTCGCCGCGGTGCAGATGTCTGCCGCCGCGGTCGTCGCGGTGATCGGCGCCGCGATGTCGGGATGGCAGGCCGCTCAGGCAGCGCTCGCCGGTGGCGGCATCGTTGCGGTGGGCAACGTGATTTTCGGCTGGCGCCTGTTCGCGCCAGGCATCGCGCCCGCCGGGCGCATCGCGCGAGCGATGTGGGCGGGCGAGGGATTGAAGTGGTTGTGGGTCGTGCTGGCCGTGTGGCTGGCACTGGTGGTTGCGAAGCTCATGCCTTTGCCACTGCTGGCGGGCATGCTCGCGGCGCAGATCGGATTCTGGATTGGCGTGGCGCTGTTCAACAAATAGCGCGCTGCAGAAAAAACAGGGGTTGGAACGAGATGGCGGCGGAAGGTGAAGCGGGAGGGATGACGGGCTATATCAAGCACCACCTCGAGCATCTGCACGTCGAAGTCGGCCCGGGCGGCGCGTTCTGGCAGCTGCACCTCGACAGTATCTTCTTCAAGCTCCTGCTCTCCGTCCTGTTCGTCGTCGTCTTCCTGCGCGTCGCGCGTCGTTCGTCCTCGTCGGGCGTCCCGGGCAAGCTGCAGTGCGCGATCGAGATGATCGTCGAGTTCGTCGACGGTCTCGTGAAGGAAACCTTCCCGGCCAAATCGAAGTTCGTCGCGCCGCTCGCGATCACGATCTTCTGCCTCGTTTTCCTGATGAATTTCATGGACATGCTGCCAGTGGACGCGCTGCCCGCGGCGGCCCATGCCAGCGGCATTCCTTACCTGCGCGTCGTGCCGACCGCGGATCTTTCGACCACGCTCGGCATGTCGCTGTGCGTGTTCCTGCTGATCCAGTTCTATGCGATCAAGCACAAGGGTGTGGGCAAGTTCGTCGGTGAGATGTTCACCGCGCCGTTCCACGCGCATGGCCCGGTCGGCATCATCCTGCTCGCGCCGGCAAACCTGCTGCTGCGACTCATCGAAGAAGCCGTGCGGCCGATTTCGCTGTCACTGCGACTGTTCGGCAACATGTATGCCGGCGAGCTGATCTTCATCCTGATCGCCTGCATGACCCTCGGTGCGAGCTTCGGCGACGGCCTCACCTGGGTCATGGCACCGATGCAGTTCATCTCGGGCTTCATCTGGACCGCGTTCCACATCCTCGTGATCACGCTGCAAGCCTTCATCTTCATGATGCTCACGATCGTCTATCTGAGCATGGCGGTGCAGGAGCACTGACGCGGCTCGCCGCGCCCCGGTTTTTTCGCTGGTTTTTATTTCTCGATTACTGCTACTTACGGAGATTCGCAATGGAAAACATTACCCAGATCGCTGACGTCATGAGCATGACGGTGATCGCCGCCGGTCTGCTCATCGGTCTCGGCGCGCTCGGTACCGCCATCGGCTTCGCGCTGCTCGGCGGAAAGTTCCTCGAAGGCGCCGCGCGCCAGCCGGAACTGACCCCGATGCTGCAGACGAAGATGTTCATCGTCGCGGGTCTCCTGGACGCCGTGCCGATCATCGGCGTGGCCATCGCGCTGCTGCTGATCTTCGCGAATCCGTTCCTCGCAGCCCTCGGCGTCGGCTGATTCCGACTTTTCGTCGGGGGCGTCGCAGCGCGACGCCCAGCGTCAGTCAGCAGGGCATCAGGCAGCAGGGGTAGAAGCGCATGAGTATTACCGTCACGCTCATCATCCAGGGACTCGCGTTCTTCGCGGTGGCCTGGCTCGTGATGACCTACGGCTGGCCGTTGATCATCGGCGCCATCGAGGAACGGCAGAAGAAGATTGCCGACGGCCTCGCCGCCGCAGACAAGGGTCAGAAGGATCTCGCCGAAGCGACGAACCGTGCCAACGAGATCATCCGTGAGGCTCGCGAGCGGGCACGTCAGATCGAGGATCTGGCCGCACGTCGTTCCAACGAGGCCGTCGAAGCATCCAAGCAGGTTGCGCAGAGCGAAGGCGCTCGCATCGTGAGTGCCGCGCGCGACGAAGCCGCCACCGAGAGCGCCCGCGCCCGCGACGCACTGCGCCGCGAGTACGGCACGCTGGTCGTGGCCGGCGCGTCGAAGCTGCTCGAACGCGAAGTCGATGCGAAGGCGCATGCGCAGCTGCTCGATCAGCTCGCTGCGGACATTGCCCGTGGCTGATACGGCAACCATCGCCCGGCCTTACGCGCGCGCCGCGTTCGATTACGCGCGCGGCGGGAATGCGCTTGCGGCCTGGGGTGACGTGCTCAAGGCGGCGAGCGCAGCGCTGGGCGACGAGCGCGTCGCGGCTCTCGTCGGCAATCCGCACGTGCGTTCCGCCGATCTCGTGACCTTCCTGCTCGATCTCATCGGCGCGTCGACAGATGCTCACGTGCGCAACTTCGTGCACCTGCTGGCCGACAATGGTCGCCTCGAGCTGCTGCCGCAGATCGCCGAGCAGTACGAATCACTGCGCGCCGACGTCGAGAACACGGTGGATGTCGTCGTCACTTCCGCGATGCCGCTGACGGCCGAGCAGAGCGCGAATCTCACTGCGGCACTCGCGAAGCGCCTCAAGCGCACCGTGCGCCTGCAGCAGGAAATCGATCCGAAGCTCATCGGCGGCGCCATCGTGCGCGCCGGAGACTTCGTCGTCGACGGCTCGCTGCGCGGCCGCGTCGAGCGTCTGGGTACAGCAGTGGCGGCGTAGTAGCGCGTCGCCTCGTTCATTTTTAGTCTTTAAACGAAAGTTTTAGCGAAGGACTCCGGTATGTCCATCAAGTCTTCTGAAATCAGCGAGCTGATCAAGCAGCGCATCGGCAAGTTCGAATCGGCTGCCGAAGCCCGCAACGTCGGCACCGTCGTCTCGGTCACGGACGGCATCTGCCGCATCCATGGCCTGGCCGATGTTCGCTACGGCGAAATGGTCGAGTTCCCGGGGAATCTCTTCGGCCTCGCGCTGAACCTCGAGCAGGACTCGGTCGGCTCGGTCGTCCTCGGCGATTACAAGGGCATCAGCGAAGGCGACACCGTCAAGACGACGGGCCGCATCCTCGAAGTGCCGGTCGGTCCCGAACTGCTCGGCCGCGTCGTCGACGCGCTCGGCACGCCGATCGACGGCAAGGGCCCGCTGAAGACCACGCGCACCGCGCCGATCGAACGCGTCGCGCCGGGCGTCATCTACCGCAAGTCGGTGAGCCAGCCCGTGCAGACGGGCTACAAGGCCGTCGACGCGATGGTCCCCGTCGGCCGCGGCCAGCGCGAGCTGATCATCGGCGACCGCCAGACCGGCAAGACGGCGCTCGCGATCGATACGATCATCAATCAGAAGTCGTCGGGCATTAAGTGCATCTACGTCGCGATCGGCCAGAAGCAGTCGTCGATCGCCAACGTCGTGCGCAAGCTCGAGGAACACGGCGCGATGGGCCACACGATCATCGTGGCCGCATCCGCCTCGACCCCCGCCGCCATGCAGTACCTGTCCGCGTACGCCGGAGTGACGATGGGCGAGTACTTCATGGACAACGGTGAAGACGCGCTGATCATCTATGACGACCTTTCGAAGCAGGCCGTCGCGTATCGCCAGATCTCGCTGTTGCTGCGCCGCCCGCCGGGCCGCGAAGCGTTCCCCGGCGACGTGTTCTATCTACACTCCCGACTGCTCGAGCGTTCCGCCCGCGTGAACGAGGAATACGTCGAGATGGCGACCCAGGGCCGCGTGAAGGGCAAGACCGGTTCGCTGACCGGCCTGCCGATCATCGAGACCCAGGCCGGTGACGTGACCGCGTTCGTTCCGACGAACGTCATCTCGATCACCGACGGCCAGATCTTCCTCGAGACGGACCTGTTCAACGCCGGGCAGCGCCCCGCGGTGAACGTGGGTCTCAGCGTCTCGCGCGTGGGTGGTAACGCGCAGATCGGCGCGATGAAGAAGATCTCGGGCACCCTTCGCCTCGACCTCGCGCAG
>Ga0116177_10001624_pt1 | contig 16726 bp, 12 predicted proteins | sample AD_STIC10_MetaG_FD_89750 | JGI IMG/M metagenome (GOLD analysis project Ga0116177, IMG submission 89750) | Active sludge microbial communities of municipal wastewater-treating anaerobic digesters from USA - AD_STIC10_MetaG | ecosystem: Engineered > Bioreactor > Anaerobic > Digestate | place: USA... | reverse complement strand
GTCACGTCGGTCGTACGGAAATAGAACTGTGGGCGGTAACCTTTGAAGAACGGCGTATGACGGCCACCTTCGTCTTTCGACAACACATACACTTCGGCTTCAAAGTCCGTGTGCGGGTTGATCGAACCGGGCTTGGCCAACACTTGACCACGTTCCACGTCGTCACGCTTGGTACCGCGCAGCAACAAGCCGGCGTTGTCGCCTGCCTGGCCTTGGTCCAGCAACTTGCGGAACATTTCCACACCGGTCACGGTGGTTTTCTGCGTAGGACGGATACCGACGATTTCGATTTCTTCGCCGACCTTGATCACGCCGCGTTCAATACGGCCAGTCACCACGGTACCGCGACCCGAGATCGAGAACACGTCTTCCACTGGCATCAGGAACGCTTTTTCCACGTCACGGATTGGCTCAGGGATGAAGGTATCGAGCGCGTCGACCAATTTGATGATCGATGGCACGCCGATTTCCGATTGATCGCCTTCCAGCGCCAAACGGGCCGAACCGGTGATGATCGGGGTATCGTCGCCCGGGAAGTCGTATTTGCTCAGCAATTCACGAATTTCCATTTCGACCAGTTCCAACAGTTCGACGTCGTCGACCATGTCGGCTTTGTTCATGTAGACCACAATGTGCGGCACGCCCACTTGGCGCGACAACAGGATGTGTTCACGGGTTTGTGGCATCGGGCCGTCAGCGGCCGAGCACACCAGAATCGCGCCGTCCATCTGCGCTGCACCGGTGATCATGTTCTTGACGTAGTCAGCATGGCCTGGGCAGTCAACGTGGGCGTAATGGCGGTTAGCCGATTCGTATTCCACGTGGGCAGTCGAAATCGTGATGCCGCGGGCTTTTTCTTCCGGGGCAGCATCAATCGCGTCGTACGCCTTGAACTCACCGCCAAAGCGTTCTGCACCAATCTTGGTCAGCGCCGCCGTCAGCGTCGTCTTTCCATGATCCACGTGACCAATCGTGCCGACGTTCACGTGCGGCTTCTTGCGTTCAAATTTTTCTTTTGACATGACTGTCGTCCTAAAAAATTAAATAGTTATAAAAAATCAAGCTTTTTTCATTACTGCTTCGGCGATGTTGTTCGGCGCTTCGGCGTAATGATCAAATTCCATCGTGAAAGTGGCGCGGCCCTGCGACATCGAACGCATCGCAGTGGCGTAACCGAACATTTCACCCAATGGCACCATAGCGTTGATGACTTTGCCCGATGGCGTGTCATCAGTGCCCTGCAGGATGCCGCGACGACGACTCAAGTCGCCCATGACGTCTCCGAGATAATCTTCAGGCGTCACCACTTCGACTTTCATGATCGGCTCAAGCAAAGCAGGATTGGCTTTCTTGAAACCTTCCTTGAACGCCATCGAACCGGCCACTTTAAATGCCATTTCGTTGGAGTCGACGTCATGGAAGCTGCCGTCCACCGCACGGATTTTGATATCCACGCAAGGGAAGCCTGCCAGCACGCCGTTTTTGAAAGCTTCTTGAATACCTTTATCTGCCGCTTGCACGTATTCCTTTGGAACAACGCCGCCAACGATCGCGTTTTCGAACAAATAACCGGCACCGCGTTCTTGCGGCTCCATTTCGATAACGATGTGACCGTATTGACCACGACCGCCGGACTGGCGCACGAACTTGCCTTCTTGCTTGACGGCTTTACGAATCGCTTCGCGGTAGGCCACTTGTGGCTTGCCGACGTTGGCTTCAACGTTGAATTCGCGTTTCATGCGGTCGACGAGGATTTCCAGATGGAGCTCGCCCATGCCGGAGATAATCGTTTGACCGGATTCTTCGTCGGTACGAACGCGGAAAGAAGGATCTTCCTGCGCCAAACGGCCCAAGGCGATACCCATTTTTTCCTGATCGACCTTGGTTTTCGGTTCGACGGCCATCGAAATGACCGGCTCAGGGAAAATCATGCGCTCAAGCGTAATGATGTGGTCGATCGAACACAGCGTGTCGCCAGTCGTGACGTCTTTAAGACCCACGGCCGCGGCAATGTCGCCAGCCAGAACTTCCTTGATTTCTTCACGTTGGTTCGCATGCATTTGCAGGATGCGGCCGACGCGTTCTTTCTTGCTCTTGACCGGATTATAGACTTGGTCGCCAGCATTCAAGGTGCCCGAATAGACACGGAAGAAGGTCAACGAGCCCACGAACGGATCGGTCATGATTTTGAACGCCAAAGCCGAGAACGGATCTTTGTCGCCGGAACCACGGGTATCTTCTTTTTCATTCTCGTCAATGCCCTTGACCGGCGGACGGTCGGAAGGCGCTGGCAAGTAATGAACCACGGCATCAAGCATGGCTTGAACGCCTTTGTTCTTGAATGCGGTACCGCAGAACATTGGAATAATGTCGCAGACCAGCGTACGCAAACGAATACCTTCGATGATGTCGGCTTCCGACAACTCACCGTTTTCCAGGTATTTGTTCATCATGTCTTCGTTGGCTTCAGCGGCAGCTTCGACCATGAACTCACGCGCAGCCTTGGCTTCTTCCAGCATTGCTGCAGGAACTTCGGCATAGGTGAACGACGTGCCCTGATTGGACATATCCCACACGATTGACTTCATTTTGAGAAGATCAACCACGCCTTCGAAGTTTTCTTCCGCGCCAATCGGCAACTGCATCGGCACCGGGTATGCACCCAGACGCGATTTCAATTGGTCAACGACTTTATGGAAGTTGGCACCAGTGCGGTCCATCTTGTTGACGAAGGCCAGACGTGGAACGCTGTACTTGGTCGCTTGACGCCAGACTGTTTCCGACTGCGGCTGAACGCCACCGACCGCACAGAGCACGAACACCGCGCCGTCGAGCACGCGCAAGCTGCGCTCTACTTCGATGGTGAAGTCAACGTGTCCGGGTGTATCGATGATGTTGAAGCGATGCTGTTGCATCGATTTGTCCATGCCGGACCAGAAGCAAGTGGTGGCAGCCGACGTAATCGTAATGCCGCGCTCTTGTTCCTGCTCCATCCAGTCCATGGTAGCCGCGCCGTTATGCACTTCACCAATCTTGTGATTGACGCCGGTGTAAAACAGAATGCGTTCTGTGGTCGTGGTTTTGCCGGCATCGATGTGAGCCATGATGCCGAAGTTGCGATATCTATCAATTGGGGTCGTACGTGCCACGGGAGATCCCTCTCTAAATTACCAGCGGAAATGCGAGAAGGCTTTGTTAGCTTCTGCCATGCGGTGTGTTTCTTCGCGCTTCTTGACTGCGCCGCCACGGTTTTCCGAGGCTTCGAGCAATTCTGCGGCTAATTTGCGGGGCATCGAGTTTTCACCGCGCTTGCGTGCCGATTCAATGACCCAACGCATGGCGAGGGCTTGACGACGCGACGAGCGCACTTCGACTGGCACTTGATAAGTAGCGCCACCGACGCGGCGGGATTTTACTTCCACTGCCGGTGCGACATTACCGAGTGCCTTTTCGACCAAACCGAGGGTATCGGCATCTTTCTGGCCGATAACATCCATTGCGCCATAGACGATGTTTTCAGCGATCGATTTCTTGCCGCTCTTCATCACCATATTGATGAAACGGGCAACCATTTCGCTGCTGTGTTTCGGATCCGGAAGAACCGAACGGGTACCTGGAGAACCTTTACGAGACATTTGAAAATCCTGCCTTTAAATTAGGATTTCGGGCGCTTGGCGCCGTACTTCGAACGACTTTGGCGACGCTTGGCGACGCCGGAGGCATCGAGCGAACCACGCACGGTGTGATAACGCACACCCGGCAAGTCTTTTACACGGCCGCCGCGGATTAACACGACGCTATGTTCTTGCAGGTTGTGACCTTCGCCACCGATGTAAGAAATGATTTCAAAGCCGTTGGTCAAACGAACCTTGGCCACCTTGCGGAGTGCCGAGTTCGGTTTCTTCGGCGTGGTGGTGTACACGCGAGTGCACACGCCACGACGTTGCGGGCAATTGGCAAGGGCAGGTGAAGTGCTCTTGTATTTGAAGGGCTGACGCGGTGTGCGTACCAGCTGATTGATCGTCGCCATGCGTTACGAATCCTGGGTGTTTAAGTAAAACTTAGAGTGAAAAAGAAATCGGCCCAAACCGCAGCCAATTGATAGGAACCCACTAAGAAGCGGGATTTTACTCTGGAACCGGCGACGCTGTCAACGCGACAGGCAGCCAAAACCATTGAATTAGCATTCAATCATCCGTGAATCGAACACGAGGGGCCATCCTTGGTCCCTCTTTTCGAATGTGGGCGGCCTTGTGCGGGCCGCCAACGCTCATTACTTAGCTTTCGGAAGAATCGGCAACCTCGGCAGATGCAACAGCAACAACTTCGGCTGGCGCCGAAACTGCATGCAGCGTATGTAAATCGGCGTCAGTCAAGGCTTCCGCTGCCTGACGGCGCGCGGTGTGGTAAGCCAAACCGGTACCGGCCGGGATCAAGCGACCAACGATCACGTTTTCTTTCAGGCCACGCAGGCTGTCGCGGGTACCGCGGACGGCAGCCTCGGTCAGAACGCGGGTGGTTTCCTGGAAGGAAGCTGCCGAAATGAAGCTTTCGGTCGCCAACGATGCCTTGGTGATACCCAACAAGACCGGGTCGTATTTCGCAGGAATCTCGTTGCGGGCGACCATCTTACGTTTTCTTCCAGCATACGGATACGCTCGACCTGTTCGCCATTCATGAAGCGGGTACTGCCGGCATCGGTGACTTCCACTTTACGCAGCATTTGACGAGTGATCGTCTCAATGTGCTTGTCGTTGATTTTCACGCCCTGCAAACGATAAACGTCCTGAATTTCCTTGACCAGATAGGCGGCCAGCGGTTCGACGCCGAGCAGACGCAGGATATCCTGCGGGTTAGGTTCGCCGTCAACGACGGTTTCGCCCTTCTCGATGTGCTCGCCTTCAAACACGATGATCTGACGATATTTCGGAATCAGCTCTTCGTGCTCATTACCGTCATTGTCGCGGATGATCAGACGCTGCTTGCCCTTGGTGTCCTTGCCGAAGCTGATAAGACCGGAAACTTCTGCCAAAACGGCAGGATCTTTCGGCTTACGTGCTTCGAAAAGATCGGCAACGCGCGGCAGACCACCGGTGATGTCACGGGTTTTCGAGGCTTCTTGCGGCACTTTCGTGACCACGTCACCCACGCCGACCGGCGCACCATCCAGCAGATTCACCACGGAGCGCGGTGGCAGCAGGTATTGCGCAGGCAGATCGGTACCCGGGATGTTCAGATCTTTGCCGTTCTTGTCCACGATGCGGACGATTGGGCGCAGATCCTTGCCTTGTGAACCACGGCGTTTCGGATCGGTAATTTCACGCGATGCCAAGCCGGTCAGATCATCGGTCTTCTCGACGACGGTGATACCTTCGACGAAGTCGACGAACCGCACAAAACCGGCCACTTCGGACACGATCGGATGGTTATGCGGATCCCAGTTGACGACGGTTTGGCCGGCTTTCACGGACTCGCCGTCTTTCACGTTGATCACGGCACCATAAGTCAGCTTGTAGCGTTCGCGTTCACGGCCGGTCAAATCGAGCACCGACAATTCGCCCGAACGCGATACCGCGACCAGATGGCCGTTGGCATGCTGCACGAACTTCAAGTTGTTGAACTTGACGGTACCGGTGGTTTTGACGGTGATGTTGTCGATGGCAGCGGCACGGGATGCGGCACCACCGATGTGGAAGGTACGCATGGTCAGCTGTGTACCTGGCTCACCGATTGACTGGGCAGCGATAACACCGACTGCTTCACCGAGGTTGACCAGATGACCGCGACCAAGGTCACGACCGTAGCAGTAGGCGCAAACGCCGAAAGCATTTTCACAGGTGATCGAGGAACGGACCAGGATCGACTGGACGCCCGCGACTTCCAGCTTGTCGACCCAGGTTTCGTCCAGCAACGTATTGCGGGTAACGATTGGATCGGCATCATTGCCTGGCAAATAAACGTCTTCTGCCACCATGCGACCCAATACGCGATCGCGCAACGGCTCAACCACGTCGCCGCCTTCAACGATCGGCGTCATGGTCAGACCCTGATGCGTACCGCAATCGACTTCCGTAACGACCATGTCTTGTGCCACGTCGACCAGACGACGGGTCAGGTAACCCGAGTTGGCGGTTTTGAGCGCGGTATCGGCCAAACCTTTACGTGCACCGTGGGTCGAGATGAAGTACTGAAGAACGTTCAAACCTTCACGGAAGTTCGCGGTAATTGGTGTTTCGATGATCGAGCCGTCCGGCTTGGCCATCAAACCACGCATACCGGCGAGCTGACGAATCTGGGCTTGCGAACCACGGGCACCGGAGTCGGCCATGATGTAAACCGAGTTCATCGATTTCTGCGCGACCATTTCGCCTTTGGCGTTTTCGACTTTTTCGGTACCGATGGCGTCCATCATGGCTTTCGCCACGCGCTCATTGGTACGCGACCAGATGTCGACCACCTTGTTGTAGCGTTCGCCGGCCGTGACCAGACCCGACTGATATTGCTCCTGAATTTCCAGCACTTCTTTTTCGGCTTCGCCCAAAATGCCTTTCTTCTCATTCGGAATGATCATGTCGTCGATACCGATCGAAACACCAGCGCGGGTTGCATAAGCAAAGCCGGTGTACATCAATTGGTCGGCGAAAACGACGGTGTGCTTCAAGCCCAACATGCGGTAGCAGGTATTGATCAGACGGCTGATGTTTTTCTTTGTCAGCTCGGTATTGATCAAGGAGTACGGCAGGCCTTCGGGAATGATGTCGGCCAGCAAGGCACGACCCACGGTGGTATCGACAATCGCTGTGCGATTGCTGACAGTACCTTCTTCATTCACCTCGGTGATGGCAAGACGCACTTTGACTTTCGCATGCAGTTCGACAACACGGTTGTCGTAGGCGCGGCGAACTTCATTGACGTTGGCAAATACCATGCCCTCGCCTTTCTTGTTTTCCAATGCGCGGGTCATGTAGTAAAGACCCAACACGACGTCTTGCGTCGGAACGATAATCGGCTCGCCGTTGGCTGGCGACAGAATATTGTTGGTCGACATCATCAAGGCGCGGGCTTCGAGTTGTGCTTCCAGCGACAGCGGTACGTGGACCGCCATTTGGTCACCGTCGAAGTCGGCGTTGAATGCGGTACAAACCAGCGGATGCAGTTGGATCGCCTTACCCTCAATCAGCACCGGTTCAAACGCCTGGATACCCAGACGGTGAAGGGTTGGCGCACGGTTCAACAACACCGGATGTTCGCGAATCACTTCTTCCAGGATGTCCCAGACTTGTGCTTCTTCACGCTCCACCAGTTTCTTGGCAGCTTTGATGGTGGTAGCGAGGCCACGACGTTGCAGTTTTGCGAAGATGAAGGGCTTGAATAATTCCAATGCCATTTTCTTCGGCAGACCGCATTCGTGCAGACGCAGGGTTGGACCGACCACGATGACCGAACGGCCGGAGTAGTCGACGCGCTTGCCGAGCAAGTTTTGACGGAAACGACCTTGCTTACCTTTGATCATGTCGGCCAAAGATTTCAGAGGGCGCTTGTTGGTACCGGTGATGGCGCGACCGCGACGGCCGTTGTCCATCAGGGCATCGACCGATTCCTGCAGCATGCGTTTTTCGTTGCGCACGATAATGTCCGGCGCGCTCAATTCCAGCAGACGCTTCAGACGATTATTACGATTGATAACGCGACGATACAGATCGTTCAGATCCGAAGTTGCGAAGCGACCGCCGTCCAGTGGAACCAGCGGACGCAAATCCGGCGGCAACACTGGCAATACGGTCAGCACCATCCATTCTGGACGGTTGCCCGATTCCAGGAATGCTTCGACCAGCTTGATGCGCTTGGTCAAGCGCTTCAGTTTCGTTTCCGAATTGGTCGATGCGATTTCTTCTTTCAGACGAACCAGTTCCGATTGCAGATCGATCGTGCGCAGCAGGTGATGCACGGCTTCGGCACCCATCAGGGCATCGAAATCTTCGCCGTGTTCCTGACGTGCGGTCATGAACTGTTCTTCGGTCAGCAACTGGCCGCGCTCAAGTGTCGTCAAACCCGGTTCGATCACCACGAAGGCTTCGAAATACAGGATGCGTTCAATGTCACGCAGCGTCATGTCCAGCATCAAACCGATACGCGATGGCAGCGATTTGAGGAACCAGATGTGTGCGGTCGGCGAAGCCAGTTCGATATGGCCCATGCGTTCACGACGGACTTTCGTCAACGTCACTTCGGTTCCGCATTTTTCGCAGACGACGCCACGGTGCTTCATGCGCTTGTATTTGCCGCACTGGCATTCGTAGTCTTTGATCGGGCCGAACACGGCGGCGCAGAACAGGCCGTCGCGCTCAGGCTTGAAGGTACGATAGTTGATGGTTTCCGGTTTTTTGACTTCACCGAACGACCACGAGCGGATCAGGTCCGGCGAAGCCAGACCAATCTTGATACCGTCAAAATCCAGCGGTTGACGCTGCTGGTTGAACAGGTTTAATAAATCTTTCATTACAAACTCCTTGATTGGAAGGATCGCTTTTCGACGATCCTTCACTCCAGTTCTCAGCGCCGATTATTTTTCGTCTAACTCGATATTGATAGCGAGCGAGCGAATTTCCTTGACCAACACATTGAAAGATTCCGGCATGCCGGCGACCATTTCGTGCTCACCGTCCACGATGTTTTTATACATCTGGTTACGACCTTGCACGTCGTCGGATTTCACCGTCAACATTTCCTGCAAGGTGTAAGCCGCGCCATAGGCTTCCAGTGCCCACACTTCCATTTCACCGAAGCGTTGACCACCGAATTGCGCCTTGCCGCCGAGCGGTTGTTGTGTGACCAACGAGTACGGACCGGTCGAACGCGCATGCATCTTGTCATCCACCAAGTGGTTGAGTTTGAGCATGTGCATGTAACCCACCGTCACCGGACGATCGAATGCTTCACCGGTACGGCCGTCGTGCAGAATGGTTTGGCCCGAGGTCGGCAAATCGGCCAGCGTGAGCATGGCTTTGATTTCTTCTTCGGCGGCACCGTCGAACACCGGTGTTGCCATCGGCACACCGTCGGTCAAATTACCGGCCAGACGCAGCAGTTCCTTGTCGCTGAATTTCTCCAGGTCAACGCGAACGCCCATCAGCTTCTTGTCATGGTTGTAAATCTTGTCGAGGAACTCACGTAGTTCGGCCACTTTTTGCTGCGCTTCGAGCATGCGTTGAATCTTCTTGCCGAGACCTTTCGCGGCCCAGCCCAGATGGACTTCGAGTACCTGACCGATGTTCATCCGGCTTGGAACGCCGAGTGGATTCAAAACGATATCGACCGTGGTGCCGTCCGCCATGTAAGGCATGTCTTGTACCGGAACAATGGTAGAGACCACACCTTTGTTACCGTGACGACCGGCCATTTTGTCACCCGGCTGGATACGACGTTTCACGGCCAGATACACTTTGACAATTTTCAGAACGCCTGGAGCCAGATCATCACCTTGGGTGATTTTCGCGCGCTTGTCGGTAAAGCGTTTGTCAAACTCGGCCTTGTGGGCTTCGATTTGTTTTTGCGCTTTTTCGATATTATCCGACGCGTCCTCGTCCTTCATGCGAATGGCAAACCATTCGTTTTTGGTCAGTCCGTCAAGGTATTCACCGGTGATCGCATCGCCCTTCTTCAGGTTAGCGCCGCCGTTGGCAACCTTGCCGATCAACTGGCCACGCAGACGCGAATAAATCGCTGCTTCCAGAATGCGGAATTGGTCATCGAAATCTTTCTTGACGCGCTTGATTTCGGTTTCTTCGATTTGACGCGCGCGCTTGTCTTTTTCGATACCGTCGCGGGTAAAGACCTGAACGTCGATAACGGTGCCGTCCATGCCGGGTGGCACTCGCAGCGAGCTGTCTTTAACGTCCGACGCTTTTTCGCCGAAGATGGCGCGCAGGAGTTTTTCTTCCGGCGTCAGTTGGCTTTCGCCCTTCGGTGTGACTTTACCGACCATGATGTCGCCGGCGCGAACTTCGGCACCGATGTAGACCACACCGGATTCATCCAGACGACCCAGGGCTTGCTCGGACACATTCGGAATATCGGCAGAAATTTCTTCCGGCCCCAATTTCGTGTCGCGCGCAACGCAGGTCAGTTCTTCGATGTGAATCGTGGTGTAGCGATCTTCTTCAACCACGCGCTCCGACAACAAGATGGAGTCTTCGAAGTTGTAGCCGTTCCACGGCATGAAGGCGATCAACATGTTTTGCCCCAGAGCCAATTCACCGATATCGGTGGATGGACCATCGGCCAGCACGTCGCCGCGTTCAATCTTGTCACCGACGCGAACCAGCGGACGCTGGTTGATGCAGGTGTTCTGGTTGGAACGGGTATATTTGACGAGTGTGTAGATATCGACGCCAGCGTCGTTCTCACGCACTTCTTTTTCATTCACGCGCACCACGATACGACCGGCATCGATTTGATCGATGACGCCGCCGCGCAATGCATTCACGGTCACACCGGAATCGCGTGCTACCGCACGTTCAATGCCGGTGCCAACCAGTGGTTTTTGCGAACGCAAAGTTGGTACGGCTTGACGTTGCATGTTCGCACCCATCAGGGCGCGGTTGGCGTCGTCGTGCTCGATGAAAGGAACTAGCGCAGCCGCGACCGATACCGATTGCATCGGCGAGACGTCCATGTACTGGATTTCGGATGGTGGTTTGAGCAGGGTTTCACTGTCGTAACGGCAAGGCACGAACGAAGCGGTGAAGCTGCCGTCGGCATTGAGTTCGGCATTGGCCTGGGCAATCGCCTTGCCATCTTCTTCAATGGCCGACAGGAATTCCACCTGTTCGGTCACTTTGCCGTCGACAACTTTACGGAACGGTGTTTCCAGGAAGCCGTATTTGTTCGAACGCGCATAGACCGCGAGCGAATTGATAAGACCAATGTTCGGACCTTCCGGCGTTTCAATCGTACACACGCGGCCGTAATGGGTTGGATGCACGTCGCGCACTTCGAAGCCGGCGCGTTCGCGAGTCAAACCACCCGGGCCAAGTGCCGAGACGCGGCGCTTGTGGGTCACTTCGGACAAGGGATTGTTTTGATCCATGAACTGCGAGAGCTGCGAGGAACCGAAGAATTCCTTGATCGCGGCAGCCACTGGCTTGGCGTTGATCAATTCTTGCGGGGTCAGGCCTTCCGACTCTGCCAGGGACAAACGTTCTTTCACTGCACGCTCAACGCGGACCAGGCCTACGCGGAACACGTTTTCGGCCATTTCACCGACCGAGCGAACACGACGGTTGCCAAGGTTGTCGATATCGTCCACCTGACCGCGACCATTGCGGATTTCGCAAAGGGTCTTGATCACTTCAAGGATATCGGAAGTTTCGCCGCGCTCTTTCACGAGGTTCTTCGAAGCTTCGTCATTACGGGCACTGAAGTATTTGTGATCGAACAGAACCGAAGCACCGGTCACTTCACTGCGGCCGACGCGACGGTTGAACTTCATGCGGCCAACGCTCGACAAGTCATAACGTTCGAAGGTGAAGAACAAGTTGTAGAACAGGTTCAACGCGGCTTCTTTGGTTGGCGGCTCGCCCGGACGCATCATGCGATAGATTTCGACCAAAGCTTCGAGCTGTGTCTTGCTTGGGTCGATGCGCAGGGTGTTCGAGATATACGGGCCGCGATCCAGATCGTTCACCCACAAGGTGCCGATTTGGGCGATACCCGCTTTGCGCAACTTGACCAGCGAACCATCGTTCAGCTCGTCGTTGGCGGCAGCCAGCAACTCGCCGGTTTTGGTGTCTACGACGTCATGCGACAGGATGCGACCGATCAGGTATTCATCCGGCACTTCGAGTGTCTTGATGTTGGCTTGTTCGAGCAACTTCACGTGGCGCGCGGTGATACGTTTGCCGGCCTCTACGATCACCTTGCCCCCGACCACGAGGTCGAAGTTCAGGGTTTCGCCGCGCAGACGCTCAGGTACCAATTCCAGTTCCACGCTGTCTTTGTTGGCGATGTGGAAAGTATTGATGTCGAAGAAAATATTGAGCATTTCTTCGTTGTTGTAGCCAAGCGCGCGCAGCAGGATGGACACTGGCAATTTACGGCGACGATCGATACGGGTGTACACGCAATCTTTCGGGTCGAATTCAAAATCCAGCCACGAACCGCGGTAAGGAATGATGCGAGCCGAATACAGCAATTTGCCTGAACTATGGGTTTTGCCACGATCGTGATCAAAGAACACGCCCGGCGAACGGTGCAATTGCGACACGATGACGCGTTCGGTGCCGTTCACGATGAACGTGGCATTGCCCGTCATCAGCGGCAATTCGCCCATGTAAACTTCTTGTTCTTTTACGTATTTGATGGCCTTGGTGGACGATTCACGATCGTAGATCACCAAACGCACAGTTACGCGCAAGGGCGCGCCGTAGCTGAGGCCGCGGTTACGGCATTCGCGTTCATCGAACGGCGGTTCGCCTAAGCGATAACTCACGTATTCGAGCGCGGCATTGCCGGAGTATGACGAGATCGGGAATACCGATTTCAATGCGGCATGCAGACCGCGATCTTCGCGATTGGCAGTCGGCGAGAATTCCTGCAGGAACTCACGGTAGGAATCCATCTGGATGGCGAGCAAATATGGCACTTCCAAAACATCACGGCGTTTGCCGAAGTTTTTACGGATGCGCTTTTTCTCGGTGAAGGAGTAGTTCATGGGAGCTATCGCCTCATTTTGATATGCAGATTGCTGATCTGCGGGTAAAACAGAAAGTAAATTGTCAGTGGGAAATCGCTAGTATTGCCGGCACTAGCACGCCTTCTCCCGCTACTTCCGACTGACAACTCGTATGCGTACTCTTTGTTACGGTATTTCTCGCGGACCAAATTAACGGCTAAAGGCCGGGAGCTTTCGCTCCCAGCCTTTACTCGCCAATTCAAGCCGGCGAAGCAAGTAATTGCTTACTTGAGTTCGACGGTTGCGCCAGCTGCTTCGAGTTCTTTCTTGAACTTGTCGGCGTCGGCCTTGGACACTGCATCCTTGACGGTTTGCGGTGCGCCTTCGACCAGGTCTTTCGCTTCTTTCAAGCCCAGGCCAGTGATGGCGCGGACGGCTTTAATCACTTCAACTTTCTTCTCGCCGGCTGCTTTCAGGACAACCGTGAATTCGGTTTGTTCTTCAACAACGGCAGCAGCAGCGGCAGGACCTGCAGCGGCAACTGGGGCGGCAGCGGAAACGCCGAATTTTTCTTCGATGGCGCGAACGAGTTCCATCACTTCCATCAAGGTCTTGGTGGCGATCGCTTCAACGATTTGGTCATTGGAAAGGGACATTGTGTTTACCTCTGAATGTATTTACTGGTTTGTTTGGGAATGCAACGTGTCGTTGATGCGATCAAGCTTCGGCCGGGGCCTCGGCAACGGCTTCTTCGCCGCCACCTTGCTTGTCGGCAATCGCCTTGACCGCACGGGCGAACATGGCCGCCGGTTCGGAAAGGGCACGTGCCAGCATCGACAACGCTTGATCGCGGGTTGGCAGCGAAGCCAGCACGTCAACGTGCGTAGCCGGGTACATCTTGCCGCCAAAGGAAACGATCTTCGCTTGAAGCTTGTCGTTGATTTTTACAAAATCCTTGATCAGACGGCTGGCAGCGCCAGGGTCTTCCATCGAGAACGCATACAGCAACGGGCCGGTCAGAGAATCTTTAACATTCTCGAATTCGGTACCGCTGACGGCACGCTCTGCCAGGGTGTTCTTGACTACTTTCAAGTACACGCCGGTTTCGCGAGCTTTCTTGCGCATGGCGGTCATTTGACCGACCGTGACGCCTGCGTACTCTGCTGCAACCAAGGATTGAGCTTTCGATGCAACGTCTGCTATTTCAGCGACAACTAAGTGCTTCTGTGACAGATTGAGAGCCATAATTACTCCTTCAATTTAAATCCACTTTCGGCTCCTGCCGATCATGGTCCAAGGCGATATCGATCCTTCGATACCGGGGACGGGTGTCCCAGTGGTGGCCTTTCCAGAAAATTCCAGAGGGCATCACCATCTACGCCGGTTTTGCTTTCGCATCATTAAGCTAGCTCGCTTTCACCAACGGCGAATCCTTGCCGTTATCAAGCATCCTTGCCCGACGTTGATGTGCGCTGTTCGCACCTGCGGTCTTTGATGGCCCACCCGGTTTGCACCGGGCAAGCGCCTTCAAAATCGAACCACCGGGGCGACACTCCCGATGGCGTTATTCTTAAATTACTTAAGCGTCAGCGACGATTGGTCAACCGTCACGCCCAGACCCATGGTCGAGCTCAACGAAATCTTTTGCAGATACTGACCTTTCGCGGACGAAGGCTTGGCTTTGATCAGGTCGAGCAAGAGTGCTTGCAAGTTGCCGGTCAATGCTGCTACTTCGAAATTTGCCTTGCCGATCGTGCAATGGATGATGCCGGCTTTGTCGGTGCGGTAACGGACCTGACCCGCTTTGGCATTACGGACTGCGCCGGCTGCATCAGCAGAAACGGTGCCGACTTTCGGGTTAGGCATCAGACCACGTGGGCCCAACACCGTACCGAGTTTACCGACAACGCGCATGGCGTCCGGAGTAGCGATCACGACGTCATAGTTGATGTCGCCAGCCAGCATTTTGTCGGCCAAATCGTCCATGCCGACAACGTCGGCGCCTGCGGCCAAAGCCTCATCAGCTTTTGCACCGGCCGGGCAGAACACGGCAACGCGAACGCTGTTACCGGTACCGGCTGGCAACACGGTCGAACCGCGAACCTGCTGGTCGGACTTCTTGGCATCAACGCCAAGACGGACGGCAACGTCGATAGCTTCGACGAACTTGGTCTTGCTGTTGGATTGAATAATTTTCAGTGCTTCTTCGATTGGGTACGCTTTGCCTGGAACAACGGCGTTTTGCATAGCCTTGAAACGTTTAGTGATCTTAGCCATGTCTTAAGCCTCCACAATCAGGCCCATGCTGCGAGCGCTGCCACCAATGGTGCGCACTGCTGCATCGAGCGAAGCTGCTGTCAAATCGGGTTCTTTCGCTTTCGCGATGTCTTCGAGTTGTTTACGGGTTACCTTGCCGACTTTTTCGGTATTCGGACGTTTCGAGCCCGAAGTGATGCCGACGGCTTTCTTCAGCAAGATGGTCGCCGGAGGCGTCTTGGTGATGAAGGTAAAGGTACGGTCGGAATATGCAGTGATGACGCAAGGAATCGGCAGACCCGGTTCCAATTTAGACGTCGCAGCGTTAAACGCTTTGCAGAATTCCATGATGTTCAGGCCGCGCTGACCCAATGCCGGGCCAACCGGTGGCGAAGGATTGGCTTGACCAGCCTTCACCTGCAACTTGATATAACCAACTACTTTCTTTGCCATGATATTTACTCCTGGAGTTCGAACGTCTGCACGTCAAAGACTGCGGGACTCCTCCTTCTGTTACATAAAGTGAGCGACGCCGAAGCACCCCTCACGCCTTTAGGCTTTCTCCACCTGGCCGAATTCGAGCTCGACCGGCGTAGAACGCCCGAAAATCAGAACAGCCACGCGCAGGCGGCTCTTCTCGTAATTCACTTCTTCGACCGTGCCGTTGAAGTCGTTGAAAGGACCATCGGTAACGCGTACCAATTGACCCGGTTCGAACAGCACTTTCGGCTTCGGCTTGTCCACGCCGTCTTGAACACGGCGCAGGATCATGTCGGCTTCGGAATCCTTGATCGGCAACGGACGTTCGGCGGTACCACCGATGAAGCCCATCACTTTTGGGGTTTCCTTGATCAAATGCCAGCTATCGTCATCAATGCGCGGTATACCGCCTTCTTCATTGGTTTCGATCTGAACCAGCACATAACCCGGGAAAAATTTGCGCTCGGATTTACGTTTCTGGCCAGCACGCATTTCCACCACTTCTTCGGTAGGAACCAGAACCAGACCAAATTTCTCTTCCATGCTGTCGCGGGCGATACGGGCTTCCAGATTGCGGGCAACCTGGTTTTCAAAGCCCGAATAGGCGTGAATGACATACCAACGTTTTGCCATGATGCAGTCCTTAGCCCAGTAACAGCGCGATGAGTTTCGAGATAACGAGATCGAACAGCGCAAGAATCAGGCTGATGATCACCACCACCACCATTACCACCCAGGTTACCTTCCAGGCTTCCTGACGAGTTGGCCAAACCACTTTACGCAGCTCAAACATGGCTTCCGAAAAGAAGTCACGCAAGGAGAGGCCTTTTGATGTCGTCGCAAAAACTACACCGCCCAGCACGACGCCGGCAAATGCAATCAGACCACGCAACACCGAATGCAGTTGTGTGAAATAGGTATAAGCAAAAATCCCGCCTGCGACCAGCGCAATTGCTACCGCGTATTTTGCTATGTCAGCACCGCTTGTGGCGGCGTTAACGTTTTCTACTTTCGTATTCATTCCAACTCTTATCGGTTTTCACCGTTGTTGACTCGCGCTTTCGCGCGAGACCGAAATTAGTGGCACGCCAGGAGGGACTCGAACCCCCAACCCGCGGTTTTGGAGACCGCTACTCTGCCAATTGAGCTACTAGCGTGTGGTTTACTCTAAACGGGCGATGGCGGGCCGCTTCCGGTCCGCCATTTCCCTGAATCTTGATCAGCAAAAACCGACCAATTTCCTTACTTGATGATCTTGGCTACCACGCCGGCGCCAACCGTACGGCCGCCTTCACGAATAGCAAAACGCAAACCTTC
>Ga0116177_10001622_pt1 | contig 16732 bp, 16 predicted proteins | sample AD_STIC10_MetaG_FD_89750 | JGI IMG/M metagenome (GOLD analysis project Ga0116177, IMG submission 89750) | Active sludge microbial communities of municipal wastewater-treating anaerobic digesters from USA - AD_STIC10_MetaG | ecosystem: Engineered > Bioreactor > Anaerobic > Digestate | place: USA... | reverse complement strand
TGCCCAATGCCAATGTTTCGGATTGGTTGGCCCGAACAGGGTTAGCGTTGGTTTTCCGAAGGCAGCAGAGAGATGGCTGGCTGAACCGTCTATGCACAAGGTAAGTTTTGCGTTGGCAAGCAAAGCGAGGTATTCGCGTATGGATGTCCGTCCGGCCAGATTGATTGCCTGTTCGCCCAAACCTGTTGCGAGCCGGGATGCGAGTTCCTTCTCCCATTGCGCGGGGCCGCTGCTGATTACCCATTTTAATCCGTCACTCAATCCGGCAAGGGCCTCGATCCAGCGCTCCGGCGCCCAAGCCTTGCGCTGCCAGGCGGCCGTGGGATGAATAACGCCATAAGCCGCGGGAAGTCCTTGCAATTGCCAGTCAGGAGGTGGAGTTTTCAAACGAGGTGGCTCGAAACTCTCAGCTTTGCCGCCGACCATCTGATAATACAGCGCTGCACGATAAGCAGTTTCGCCTGGATAAATCCGCATATCGGTGAAAAAAAGAGTCTGCCACCAGGGCGCGTTATCACGAGTCAGTAGCAGGTGGCGGGTTGCCCCGAGGGCTTGAGCCGCGTAGACCAGAGCACCACGACGCGCTTCCAGGCAGTAAACGACGCTTACCGACGGTAGCCAGCGTGGTGCTAACGAAATGTTTCCAGGCATCAGCGCCAGCAGATCGGCGAAGTTTGCGCGTGTCGCCAGCGAGACCTTGCCTTGCTGGGCCAGCAAGGCAAGGGCGGGCTGCAATAAGAGCACATCGCCAAGTTGCTTGCGGAAGATGACGAGGCTGTCGTTTTTCACCATGGATGCCTATTTGAGGGGTAAACGATGGTGCCGACACCAAGCTTTGAAGTACTTCAAAAATGAGTAACCAGCGGCGTAAACGCCTGTCACAACACCGACACCGCCATCCCGCCAGGCCCCCTTGCTGAAATACCATTTCAGGAAGGCGAAGATAGGTGATATGAAGGCGCGGGTAAGGCTCGATGGTATGTTCTGGAGATCGACCAAGCGGGTGGTATAGCTATTGAGCTTGCTGAATAACTCGTGCAATGAATAGAAGGTGTCATGAACGACGTGTCCGGGCAGCACAATCCGTGTTTTTGCACCGACGGCCTTGTCGTCGACGGGTTGGTCGTTGAAACGTACCTGGCGCCGGTTGAATAGGCGCAGTGGCTTGTCCGGCGAAGAAACCGGGTAGATAGCCCGGACTTCACGACCAAGGACATGCCAGTAACGCTGAATGCGGTAGCCGATCGTCGGATCCTTGAGTTCTGGCTTCAGTGCCGTGATGGCGGCAAGCGTCTCAGCATCGAGGAACTCATCGCTATCGAGGCAGAGCACCCAGTCGTGTGCAGCTTGGTCGATGGCAAAGTTCATCTGGTCTGCATGCGTCAGATAGGGGCGGTAAATCGCTGACAGGCCGTGCCCATTTAGCAACTCAAGGCTGCCATCAGTACTGCCAGAATCGATGATGACCAATTCGTCTGCGATGCACTGCGCCGGTAACAGGCAGCGCTCAAGCGTGCGGGAAGAGTTGTAGGTCAGTAGGCAGACGGACAGTTTTGCCATGAGAGCCGTCTCAGAGACTGGTGACGATGGTCTCGAACATCGTTTCGCGTGGCGTCATAGGGAGGCTCAGCATCATCTCGCGCAGCGGCGCTATCGAGTCGATATAGGCTAGCATCTGGCCGACATCGCGGCGGTAGCCCGCCTCCACGAAACTACCCCAGCCACGGTGATCGAAATAGGCGATAACTTTGGGCAGAAAGCGGGCCTGACCCAGTAGGCCGCGTACGGAATCCTTCCGCTCGGGATTCTGGTAGTCCTTGAACTTGCCTGCCTTGAGGTGTGAGAATCCTCCGATGTGGCAGTGTGGAACCTCCGCCTCGACATCCAGTACCTTGTAGCCATGAGCCTGTGCACGCAGGGAGCCGCCAATCAGGCTGTCTACAGCGTTGACGTTGAGCTGGCCCTTGGGGAATTCACGACGGAGCAACTCCAGGGCCCGATTGTCCTTCGTATAACGTTGGCGGTTTAGTTCGAGATGGGCCTGGGTGTTCAGCGTAAAGAGGTTGGTCTTCATTGCCACGTAGTGCTGCTCGCCGAGGGTCAGCGTACTCTTGGGGCGCAAGCCCACCGTCAAGGCATAAACGTCGTCATCGAGATGCTGGCGACACTGTTGCCACCAGCTATCGTCCTGCACGAAAAGGTCTGCGTCGATGAAAGCCAGATGCTTTTCACCCTGGAAGCGGGCGACCACGTCATTGACCATGACTTGATGCCATTTTCCGGGAATCCGGTCGAAGGGGAGGATGCCAAACATGCCGTAGGTGACTTCCACGCCGGGAATTTCGCGTAGCCAGGCGAGCAGGCCCGAGCGTACTGATGAGGCAACACCATCGACGTGGATGTAAAGTCTGAAATCGCGGCGAAATTCGGCCGGGCATGCCTTGAGCGCCGTTTCTGCGGCCAGTCGTGCGAAGACTGGCGTGTAGGTGCCCGCCGAAAAAATATGGTGCGAAGGAGGTTGTGTGGCGAATGGCCCAGCGGGAAGCGTGGGTAGTTCCCGATGCAATAGGCTGACCAGGTGACGTAGTGGCGTGGGGCGGCGATTACGCCGCATTAGTCCGAGCATGGTTAAGCTTCCGCCTCTTGGTTTTCTTGCTCCCGTTGCAAGCGATAAAGGCGGGCATAGAGACCGTCAGCCTTGAGCAGTTCTTTGTGGTTGCCTTCTTCTAGGTTGCGGCCATTGCTCATCGCGATGATACGGTCGGCCCGTTCAATCGTTGAGAGGCGATGCGCAATAACGAGTGTGGCACGACCAACCATCAGTTCATCCAAGGCCTCCTGAACCATGCGTTCGGACTCGGTGTCCAGCGCGGAGGTTGCCTCATCAAGAATGAGGATCGGGGCGTCTTTGAGCAGGGCTCGGGCGATTGCCAGGCGCTGACGCTGCCCGCCAGACAGCTTTGCTCCTTTTTCACCGATTAACGAATCAAGGCCTAGCGGCAGCCGTTCGATGAACTCCATGGCATGGGCCGCCTGGGCGGCGGTGGTAATCGCTTCCCGGCTGACCGAGCCACTACAGCCGTAGGCAATGTTGTTGGCGATCGTGTCGTTGAACAACACAATATCCTGACTGACGAGTGCCATATTGTTGCGCAAGTCGATCAGTGGGATATCGGCGATGGGTACGCCATCAATACGTATCTGGCCCGAGTTGACATCGAAGAAGCGGGGCAGCAAATTGGCAATGGTTGTCTTTCCACTGCCTGAGGGTCCGACCAGCGCGACGCATTCACCTGGTTTGACCGTGAAGCTGAAATCGTCGAGGACGTTTCGGTCGTTACCCGGATAACTGAAGCTGACGTTTTCAAACTGGATTTCGCCCCGGGCACGAGGGAAAGGGTGTTTTCCGTGGTCTGTTTCGGCGGGTTGGTCAAGAACATGAAAGACACTTTCGCAGGCGATCAGGCCCTTCTGGATCGTCGCATTGACATCGACCAAGCGGCGTAGCGGTGCCAGGATCATCAGCATTGCTGTGATGAAGGATACGAAGCTGCCTACGGTGGCCTGACCGTGCCCTGCCTGGTAAAGTGCAATCGCCATGATGATCGCCAGCGCCACGGCGACGAAGAAATGGACTATCGGGCCTTGAAGGGCGAGCGCCAGCGCCGAGCGCATTTGCAGGTGACGCTGGTTATCGATGAGTTTGCCAAATCGTTGCGTTTCGTAGTGCTGTCCACCGAATATTTTGATGACCTTCTGACCTTCAATGGCTTCCTGCAGTACCTGAGTCAACATGCCTTGAGCACCCTGCAGGCCACGCGCCAGGCTACGGACCCGACCATTGAAACCACGTACAGCCATGGCAATGAGCGGCGCAATTGCAAAAGTAATCAGGGTTAGCTTCCAGTTTAGGTAGAGGAGCCAGCCGAGAAGACCGATGATGCTGAAACTGTCCTTGATGAAGGTGGTGATGGCTGTCGTTGCCGTGCTTGCTACGCCGTTGACGTCACTGGTGACACGGGAAATCAGGCGTCCTGAGAGGTTGTCTGCGAAGTAACTGTTGGGTAGGCGTAACAGGCCATCAAACATCCGTTTGCGCAGATCGGCAATGACGTGCTGGGAGACCCATGTCATTGCATAATCGGCGATCAAGCCGACGATTGCCCGAACAAGAAAGATGGCGAATACAAGAGAGGGGTAGAACACCCAATCTAACGAGTCCTGGTTTTGTGCGAAGCCATCATCAAGGATGAACTTCAACAAGGCAGGCAGGGCGGGCTCTAGTGAGGACGACACAATCATGCAGCAGACTGCGACGATGAAGGCCCAGCGATAAGGGCGCACGTAACCCAAAAGGCGCCAGTAAACTTCCTTGCTGCTTAATTCCTTGTCGGCGTTTGCGCCCATGAAGCTGGTCCGGAAACCCGGCAAGAGTAAAAGAATAAATTATACACTTTCGGCCTCCTAACCCGGTTTTGGCCAGCGCTGTCGACTCAGTGCGCGGCTTCCCAATTCGGCCCAACACCCACCTCAACAATGAGCGGTACTTTCAGATCCGCAACCTGAGTCATCAAACGCGGTAGATGAATGCGGATTTCCATCAGTTCATCATCCGGCACTTCCAGGACCAGTTCGTCATGCACCTGCAGCACGAGGCGCGATTTCAGGCCACTGCTTTCCAGCCAGTTCTGGACCGCAATCATCGCCAGTTTGATCAGGTCGGCTGCCGTTCCCTGCATCGGCGCATTGATCGCGGCACGTTCTGCGCCCTGGCGGCGATTGCCGTTGCTGGAGCGGATCTCCGGAAACCACAGGCGGCGGCCGAAGGCGGTTTCGACATAACCGGTCTGCCGGGCCATTTCGCGTGCTTCTTCCATATACGCTGCAACGCCGGGATAACGGGCGAAGTAGCGGTCGATGTAAGTCTGCGCCGCGCTGCGTTCGAGGCCAAGCTGGCGGGCGAGGCCGAAGGCGCTCATGCCGTAGATCAGGCCGAAATTGATGCTTTTGGCGACGCGGCGTTGATCCGGGCCGACTTCAAGCGGTGTCACACCAAAAATTTCAGCGGCCGTGGCACGGTGCACATCTTCGCCTTGGGCAAAGGCTTCAAGTAGCCGGGCATCGCTGGAAAGATGCGCCATGATGCGTAGTTCGATCTGCGAATAGTCGGCTGAAACGATGCTGTGACCTGGTGGCGCGATGAAGGCGGTGCGGATGCGCCGGCCTTCTTCGGTACGCACCGGGATATTCTGCAGGTTGGGGTCGCTGGAGGCGAGACGGCCGGTAACTACGGTGGCTTGGGAGAAGTGAGTATGCACTCTTCCGGTCACCTGATTAACCATGCGCGGCAGCTTGTCGGTGTAGGTGCCCTTCAATTTTGACAGGCTGCGATGTTCGAGCAGCAGCTTGGGCAGCGGGTAATCGAGCGCCAGTTCGGAAAGAACTTCTTCATCGGTTGACGGCGTGCCGCCCGGCGTTTTCTTTTTGACCGGCAGACCGAGCTTTTCAAACATGATTTCGGCCAGTTGTTTCGGCGAGGCCAGATTGAAAGGCTGGCCGGCCAGTTCGTAAGCCTGGGCTTCTAGCGCCATGATTTTCTGGCCGATTTCGTGGCTCTGGCGGGCGAGTACTGTACTGTCGATCAGGATACCGGTGCGTTCCATCTGCCAGATGACTTGCCGGGCCGGCATTTCGATCTCGCTATAAATGCGGTTCAGGCCGCTTTCCCCGTTGAATTGAGGATGCAGGGCGTGATGGACGCGCAGCGTGACGTCGGCATCTTCGGCAGCGTAGGTGGCGGCGCGTTCGATATCGACCTGATCGAAGGTGATCTGCTTGGCACCCTTGCCGCAAAGTTCCTCATAGGCAATGGTGGCGAGTCCGAGATGGCGGCTGCAGAGCTGCCCGAGGTCGTGGCCCTTGTCGGACTCCAGCACATAGGATTCGAGCATGGTGTCGTGAACGATGCCGGCCAGCGCGATATCGTGGTTGGCGAAAATGTGCTGATCGTACTTGGCGTTTTGCAGCACTTTCCTGCGGTCGACCGCTTCCAGCCACGGTTTTAACTTGGCGAGTACTTCCTCGCGCGGTAATTGGTCGGGCGCACCGGGGGCGGTATGGGCGAGGGGAATGTAGCAAGCCTCGCCGGGGGTGACTGACAACGAAACGCCGACAATGCGCGCCGCAAAGGAGTCGAGGCTGGTCGTTTCGGTGTCGAGGGCCGTCAGATCAGCGGATTCAATTTTGGCCAGCCAGGTATCGAACTGGGGCCAGGTGAAGATGGTTTCGTAATTAACGGAGATTGCTTCTGTGGGCAGCGGTGTTGCTTCCCCATTATGTCCCGCAGGGACGGTATCCCTTGGGGCAAGGAGGGAGTTAAGAGATGGATGGGTTTCCGTGCTTGCTAGTTTGGGTGCATTGAACAGCCCATCCCCACCCCGACCCTCCCCTTGAATGGGAGGGAGCGAAGAATCCAGCTCGCGCAACCAGCTGCGGAATTCATAGCGGGTATATAACTCGCGCAGCGTTTCAGTGTCGCGCTCGCTGGTCGTCAACGTCGCAGGCGCCGGCAAATTCGATAAGTCGCAGGCCACCGTCACCAGCTTTTTGCCCAGCGGCAAGAATGCCAGATGGTCGCGCAGGTTCTGCCCGACCACGCCGCCAATCTCATCGGCATGGGCGACGATCTCATCCAGCGAGCCGTATTGGGCCAGCCATTTCAACGCCGTCTTCGGGCCGCATTTAGCCACACCCGGCACGCCATCGACGGTGTCGCCGACCAGCGCCAGATAATCGACGATCTTGCCCGGCGGCACACCGAACTTGGCCTCGACCCCGGCTTCGTCCAGTAGCTCATTGCTCATCGTGTTGTACCAGCGCACCAGCGGGCTGACCAGTTGGGTCAGATCCTTGTCGCCGGTGGAAATCAGCGTATTCATGCCGTTGACCGCAGCATTCGTTGCCAGCGTGCCGATCACATCGTCGGCTTCAACGCCATCGACCATCAGCACCGGCCAGCCGGCAGCCTTGATCGCGGCGTGGATCGGCTCAATCTGCTGCACCAGGTCTTCCGGCATCGACGGCCGGTGCGCCTTGTATTCCGGGAACCAGTCGTCACGGAAGGTTTTGCCCTTGGCATCGAAGACAATGGCCTTGTAGTCTGCCTTGTAGTCGCTTTCCAGCCGGCGTAGCATGTTCAACACGCCATACATGGCGCCGGTCGGCTCGCCGGCCTTGTTCCGCATATCGGGCATGGCGTGAAAAGCGCGGTACAGATAGGACGAACCGTCCACCAACAATAAAAGAGGCATGAGCAGTGACGGAAAGTGAAAAACTGGTGATGGGTGTGGAGTCCGAGGCCTTGCTGCAAACGGCGTCGGCCCGTGAGTCGTGGCGTATTTTCGGCATTATGTCAGAGTTCGTCGAGGCGACCGAACGACTGGCGGCAATCAAGCCGGCGGTGACCATCTTCGGCAGCGCCCGCATCAAGCCGGGAACGCCTTATTACGATCTGACCGAGAAAACGGCGCGCCTGCTGTCCGACTCAGGCTTTTCGGTCATCTCCGGCGGTGGCCCCGGCATTATGGAAGCGGCCAACAAGGGCGCCTTCCACGGCAAGTCGCCTTCAGTGGGCCTCAACATTCAGTTGCCGCACGAGCAGCAAAACAATCCGTATCAGGACATTTCGCAGACCTTCCGCCACTTTTTCGCCCGCAAATACATGTTCGTCCGTTTCGCCAGCGCTTATGTTGTGATGCCCGGCGGTTTCGGGACACTGGATGAACTGATGGAGGCGCTGACCCTGATTCAGACCGGCAAGGCGCGCAAGATCCCGCTGATTCTGGTCTGTACGCCATTCTGGCAAGGCCTGATCGACTGGTTCAAGGAGCGTCTGGTCGAGGAAGGACTGGTCGATCCGGAAGACATGAATCTGATCCAGTTGATCGACGAGCCGGAACAAGTGGTCGAAGCTATTTTCAAACACTACGAAGCGCGTCCGTTTGGCCCCCTGCCCAACGAGCGCGAGTTGATGCTCAACCTGTAATAAAATCGGCATCATACCAAAGAGGAATTCCCATGCGCCGCCTTATCCCACTCATGTTGCTAGCTGCCTTGCCTGTCTGGGCGCAGAACGACTTGCAGCCGCTGCCGGCCGTACCGCCCCCGCCGCCGGGCATGGAAGCCTTCGACGCGGCGCTTGAGCCGCAGGTGACCATCGTCAAGGCCGAATCGGAAACCCGTGAAGAGTTCCGCATCAAGGGCAAACTTTACATGATCAAGGTGACGCCAGCGGTTGGCCCGAGCTACTACCTGGTCGACCACCAGGGTGATGGCAATTTCATCGAGGCGAACATTCCCAATCCGACGACCAAGCCGCCGATGTGGATTCTGCATAGCTGGTAAATCGTGTCCGTCTATACCTCGGTCGGGCGTGATGAACTCACCGCCTGGCTTCAGCCGCTTGGGCTGGGTGAGTTGATCAATCATGCCGGCATCGCCGCCGGCATGCAGAACTCCAACTATTTCGTGACCACGGCCAAGGGCCGTTTCGTCCTCACCCTGTTTGAACGCATCGAAACCGAGGCGCTGGATTTTTACCTGACGCTGCAGGATCACCTTGCCCACCACGGCATCCCTTGCCCACAGCCGCTGGCCGATCAGCAAGGCCGGCGCTGGCGGCTATTGGCCGGCAAACCGGCCGCCTTACTCTCCTGCCTGCCCGGAACGGCCGAAGAAACGCCGGCGCCAGCGCATTGTTACGCGCTCGGCGAAATGCTTGCCCGGCTGCATCTGGCCGGTGCCGAGATGGCGAACCCCTTGCCCAATCCCTGCGGTGCAGCCTGGCGGCAGGCGGTTGGTGAAGCGCTATTACCCGTGTTGTTGCCGGAAGAGCGCAATTTGCTGGCCGAGGAACTGGCATTTCAGGCGGCGCAGGACTTCTCCGCATTGCCACGCGGCATCATTCACGCTGACCTCTTCCGCGACAATGTTTTGTGGGAAAGCTGCACCCCAAGGGTACTTCCTGCGGGGGGCGCTCAACTGTCAGGTGTGCTCGACTTCTATTTCGCCGGCGAAGACTGCTTATTGTTCGATCTGGCGGTCGTTGCCAATGACTGGTGTTTGAACGGCGCAACACTGCCCGAATTGTTGACCGGTTATCAATGCCGGCGTGCGCTGAACGATGCCGAGATCGCAGCCTGGCCTGCCATGCAGCGGGCGGCCGCACTACGCTTCTGGCTGCTCCGGCTGGAGGTCAGACACCGCCCACGCGGGGGCGAAGTGGTGACGATCAAGGATCCCGAGCATTTTCGTCAGCTATTGCAGCGTTTGCGCCTTGCCCCCGAGCCTTTGCCCCGTTAGCATCCGCGCATGAACGAAATAACCGTATTTCCAATGGCGCCGGCGCCTTTCACGGGTGAAAGCCGTGAGGTCGAGCCCGGTGCCTGTTTTGACTGGCTGCATCAGGGCTGGGCCATGTTTCTTGCCAACCCCGGCGTCTGGATCGGCAGCACAGTGCTGTTGCTGGTCATTCTATTGGCAATTTCCATCGTGCCGTTTTTCGGCCAGATTGCGGCGCATCTGCTGGTCCCGTTGTTCGGCGCGGGCATGGTGCAGATCTGCCGGCATTTGTCGGAAGCAAAACAGCCGGAAATCTCTGATTTGTTCGTTGGTTTCCGTCATAACGCCGGGCAACTGGTAATGATCGGCGTCTTTTTCGCGGCGGGTATCTTCGGCATTGCCTTCCTTGCCTTCCTGCTGGTCAGTGGCGGGGTCCTCGGTGGTGTCGTGACCGGCCGGGTTGCCGGATTCGGCGTGGCGCTCGGTGGCGTCATGCTGGCCGGGCTGATCGTCATGGTCCTTTCGGTGCCCGTCATTATGGCTACCTGGTTTGCCCCGGCGCTGGTTTTTTTCCACAACATGAAGCCGGCCGACGCCATGCGCGCCAGCTTCGATGCCGGGGCTAAAAATTGGCTGGCAATGATTATTTTCGGTATTTTTCTGGTGGTGGCGCTGTTCTTCGCCATGTTGCCGCTTGGCCTGGGTTTGCTGCTGCTGTTGCCGGTTTTTTCCGGTGCGGTCTACGCGTCCTACCGCGATATTTTTGTGGGCGTCTGAAATGAGAGCGCAGACACTTCCTGCCGCCGCCGGCTGGCAATGGATCCTTTCCGGTTTCGCCATCTTCAAGCGCAACCCGCCGATGCTGTCGATGCTGGTCATCAGCTACTGGTTCACGGTGATTTTCCTCAATATTCTGCCGATCGTCGGCGCCCTGGTGGCCTCGTTGCTCATTCCGGGCCTCTCGGTGGGACTGATGCAGGCGTCGCGCAATCTGGAGCGCGGTCAGCCGGTCGGACTACAAACGCTTTTCGGCGGCCTCAAAGAAAACACCAAAACCCTGCTCGCCCTCGGCGCCCTGTACCTCTTTTGTACGCTCGGCATCCTGGGCCTGTCCGCCCTGATCGACGGCGGTGACCTCTTTAATTACATGCTGGCCGACACGAAGGCGGAGCGCCTGACGCTGGAAGAGGCCGATTTTGTCCTGCCCGCCTTGCTCGTCATGGCTTTGCTGGTGCCGCTCATGATGGCCTACTGGTTTGCGCCGATACTCGCCGCCTGGCATCGCCTGACGTTAGGCCGGTCGCTGTTTTTCAGCTTTGTCGCCTGCTGGATGAACTGGCGGCCATTTATGGTCTTCATCGCCGGCCTGTTCCTGATCGCCGGCATCATCCCCGGTGTTCTGCTCGGCTTGCTGCTCAGCCTCTTTCCCGGTGCCCAGGGCTTTATCACCGCTATCGTCATGGTGCTGATGGGTCTGATCGTCGCCCCCGTGATCTTTGCCAGTTTTTACGCCTGCTACCGCGACATTTTAGGTATTTCCGAAATTGCCTGAGCCGCTTGGCCTCTTCGGCGGCACCTTTGATCCGGTCCATTTTGGTCATCTGCGGCTCGCCGAGGAATCGATCAGTCATCTGGGACTTTCCGGCGTACGCTGGATTCCTGCCGGCCAGCCACCGCACCGCAATCAGCCGGATGTGACGGCCAGGCAGCGTCTGGAGATGGTGCTGCGGTCAACTGAGAAAAACGAGCGATTTTCAGTCGATGCCAGCGAAGTCGAGGCGGCCGCGCCGAGCTACACCGTACGCACGCTGGAGCGCTTGCGGGCCGAGCTGGGTAGCGACTATCCGCTGGTCCTGCTGGTCGGTGCCGATGCTTTTGCCGGACTGACCACCTGGCACCGCTGGCGCGATATTTTTGCGCTGGCCCACATTGCCGTCTCGCATCGCCCCGGATTTCCGGTTGAAATTTCCAGCTTGCCGAACGAATTGGCGACCGAATTCAACGACCGTCGTCTGAGCAATGCGAGCGCGCTGAAAGACGCTCCGGCTGGCGGTGTTGTCACTTTCGCCATGACCCAGTTGGCGATTTCCGCCACACAAATCCGCAAGTTACTCGCTAACGGGCTATCAGCGCGCTATTTGCTGCCTGATAGCGTTCTCGACTATATTCAAGCCCACCAACTCTATAGAAATAGGCTCTAACTCCTGATGGACATCCGTAAGCTGCAAAAAATCGTCGTTTCCGCCCTTGAAGATATCAAAGGCAAAGACATTCAAGTGATCAATACCGCCAAGGTTTCCTCGATGTTTGACTGCGTCGTGATCGCCACCGGCGATTCCAACCGTCAAGTCCGGGCGCTGGCCCGCAACGTCTCCGAAAAAGCCCGCGAAGCCGGTGGCGAAGTGATTTCGATGGAAGGTGAAGACTCCGGTGAATGGGTGCTGGTTGACCTCGGCGACATCGTCGTTCACGTCATGCAACCCACCGTGCGCCAGTACTACAACCTGGAAGAACTCTGGCAAACCACCCCGGCTCAGCGTCGCAAGGCTGTGGAGCAGGCTGCCGCCAAATGATGCTGGTTGAATGAAGCTGAGTCTGCTCGCCGTTGGCCATCGCCAGCCCGATTGGGTGAACGAAGGCTGCGCCGAGTACCTCAAGCGAATGCCGCGCGAACTGCCGGCTTCCGTCACCGAAATCAAGCCTGAACCGCGTGGCTCAAAAACCCGCGAGCAATTGCTGGCGGCTGAAAAGGGTCGTATCCGCGATGCTTTGGCCGCGGGTTGTCGTCTTGTCGTGCTCGATGAAAAAGGCGACGACCTGACGACGCTCAAGCTGGCTCGCCGGCTTGAAGCCTGGATGCTGGATGGCCGCGATGTGGCGCTGCTGATCGGCGGCGCCGACGGTCTGGACGAAGAGTTCAAGCAGCAGGCCGATGACAAGCTGCGTTTGTCCAGCCTTACCTTGCCGCACGGCATGGCGCGCCTGGTGTTGTGTGAACAGCTTTATCGTGCCGTCAGCGTTTTGAAAAACCACCCTTACCACCGGGAGGGATGATGCGCCTCTACCTCGCCTCGCGCAGCCCGCGTCGCCGCGAACTATTGCACCAGATGGGCATTAACTTTGACACCCTGGTTTTCCGCGATGGTGGAAGGGCCGATTTCGAAATCGACGAAACACCTCGCCTTGGTGAGGATCCGCTGGTTTACGTCGAACGCGTCGCCCGGGCCAAATCGGAGCACGGTCAAAAGATCGTCAATGAACGCAAGCTGCCACAACGCCCGATTCTTTCCGCCGATACCACGCTGGAATTTGCCGGGGAGATTATCGGCAAGCCGGTTGATGCGGCCGATGCAACCGCCATTCTGCAGCGATTATCCGGGCAAACGCATCGTGTTTTGACTGGTGTTTCGGTGACCACGATGGGGCGTACCGAGTTTGTCCTGTCTTCCAGCGAAGTGCGTTTTCGCGTGCTGGAAAGCGACGAAATTCGCCATTACGTGATGAGTGGCGAACCGATGGACAAGGCCGGCGCCTATGGTATCCAGGGCCGCGCCGGGATTTTTGTCGAGCATCTGGCAGGGAGCTATACCGGGGTCATGGGCTTGCCGGTTTGTGAAACCGGCGAATTGCTCAAACGTTTCGGCTTCCGTCTGCTTTAGGTTTCTGCCGCTTCGCTTTACCGTGGTTGATCGTTCAATGCTGCGGTGAACTGCTCCCAGGGCAATAATTCACCCGCCACCGAGGTCGCCACGTAGCCCGGCAAGGCAGCCAGGCGTTCGTGGAAAGTATTGCCGAGAAAACGACGGATCAACTGGCGCACGGCCGAGCTGTGGGCAATGCTTGACCTGACAGCCAGGCAGTATTGATCCTGGCCGAGCGGAACAAAGCCCAGGTCATAGCGCGCCGCTGCCGCCTGAATGCCAAAACCCACATCGGCCTGGCCGCTGGCAATCGCGCTGGCCACCGCGTCATGGGTAAATTCCTCATGGGCGTAGCCGGGAATATCCCGCGTATTGAGGCCATTGGCCGCCATGAGTTGATCGATCATGCCGCGCGTTCCCGAGCCGCGCTGGCGATTCACCATGCGCAAGCCGAGCCGCGCGACATCGGCCAGTGACTGAATCCCGAAAGGATTGCCCGCCGCCGTCAAAGTGCCGTGTTGGCGCCGCATGATCGGGAAAAAGACGAATTGCCGTGGTTTCAGCCAACGCCCCAGCCAGGTGGCTGCTTGCTCGCCGCTCAGGGTCGTTGGTAAATGGAAGCCAGCCGCATCGCATTCGCCGCGCGCTAGCGCCTGCAAGGCTTCTTCGCTGCCGCGCCAAAAAATGTCGACCGTGATGTGACGGCCATTTTCAATCCAGTCCGCCAGCGCGAGGTCATGGCTCGCGGCGATGCGCAGGCGTTCTGGCTCGGCGGCTTCGCTCGGCGACAGCAGTTCCTGCAGGCGCTGGCCCCAGGGCGCATGAATTTCCTGCAGCGTCGAACGTGCCACGCCGTCCAGTTGCAGCAATTGCTCGGCGAATTCGGAAAGTTGCGTGCCCTTGCCGGGCGCCTTGATGACCAGCGGCTTGGCCAGTGCTTGCTCACATTTGCGCAACAAACCCCAGGCGGCGCGATACGACGTATTGGCCGCTGTCGCTGCCTGGCCCAGCGTGCCATGTTCGCGCAAGGCGGCAAGCAATCCGAGCAGGGCGGTCGATTCGGCAGTGGAGAGGCCAAGGCCCAAATCCCAGCTCCAGCGGATCGACAGCGGTGGCGGGTTATAACTTGTTGCAATCGTTGGCATATATGTCCTTGACGCGATTCTAACCTAGGCTTAAACCCGCTTTTGTCTTCACTGATTGTTCTTTTGCTGACCATCAACGCTCCCCATCAAGGCCACCATGAAGCCCAATAAAGTTCTGATTGCTGCGTTCACCGCACTTGCCTGCCTCGTTGGTTCTTTAGCCAGCGCCGACGAGCGGGTTATTACCGTCGCCTCGACCACGTCCACCGAACAGTCGGGGCTCTTTGGGCACCTCCTGCCGGTTTTTGAAAAAGATAGTGGTATTAAAGTTCGTGTCGTCGCCCTCGGTACCGGCCAGGCGCTCGATATGGCAAGGCGGGGCGATGCCGATGTGGCCTTTGTTCACGACAAGCTGGCTGAGGAGAAATTTGTCGCTGAGGGCTATGGCGTCGAGCGCAAGGAAGTGATGTACAACGACTTCGTGCTGATCGGGCCGAAGGCTGACCCGGCGAAAGTCGCCGGCAACGACATCATGCTCGGCTTGCGCCGCATTGCGACGGTGGATGCGGCGAGCCGCCCACCTTTCGTTTCCCGAGGTGATAAAAGTGGCACGCACGCGGCTGAGTTGCGTTACTGGAGAGCGGCCGGCGTCGATCTCGATCGGGCCAAGGGGCCGTGGTATCGCGACACCGGTTCCGGCATGGGGCCGTCGCTCAATATGGCGTCGTCAATGAACGCCTATATTCTGGCTGATCGCGGCACCTGGTTGTCGTTCAAGAACCGGGGTGATCTGGCCATTCTGGTCGAGGGTGATAGCCGCCTGTTCAACCAGTACGGGGTGATCCTGGTCAATCCGGCCAAACATTCGCATGTCAAGGCGGCGGATGCTCAGCGCTTTATCGACTGGCTGCTGTCGAGTGCCGGCCAAAAGGCTATTGCGGATTACAAGATTGGCGGCGAGCAGTTGTTCTTTCCGAACGCGAAATAATCTGGCGTTTCGAGTCTGAGAATATTGAGTGCGCCGCGCCGGGCTTGCCGGCAGGGCGCGCTAGCCGGCCATCAGTGAAAGGATTTGGGCCGCGGCTTCGGCAGCACCGCTGGCTTGGGGCCGGCTGATCGCAGCTTGTTGCCTGAGCAGGCCAAGGCTCGCGGCGAGTTCGCCGGTTTGCAGCGCCTCGGCGGCCACTTCCCGGGCATTGCCATGCTGACCCAGCCATTCAATCAGGCAATCCTGCTCCGGCCAATCCGTGCGGCGCTGGTAAAGCACTGGCGTACCGTTGTAGGCGGCTTCAGTAAACGTGCCATAGCCCGGTTTGGTGATAACGGCATCGACCGAGCAGAGCAGGTCGCTGAAGTTCAGGCCGAAAGATTCAAAAGCGATGGCGTCCGGGTGCTGGCAATGCCAGTCGGCCGCGACCAGCCAGCGAAGGCCGGGCAGGCGCGGCCATTGTTCGAGCGGCAAGCGGTGGGCGATGCCGCCCATGGCGATCAGGATCGCCTGGTCGCCGCCTAGTTTGGCTCCGACTCCGACTCCGGCGTCGAGCTCATGTTTCTGGCCGATGGCCGCGATTGGGCCGATCTTCACGACATTGCCGAGTTGCGGCATGGGCATGCCGGGCGTGACGCGCAGGAAGCTTTGAGCGGCGCGGTAGGCGGCCAGCATTTCGGCGTGGATCGAAGCGGCCCAAGGCTCATCGCCGAAAAAGTGGGCAAAGAGATCGGCCCAGTTGAGCGAGCACAGGCTGAGCGATGGCACGCCCGCCAAGGCAGCCCCGGCCAAAGGCAAATAGCTGACGTTGGTCAGCACGAGGTCGGGCTTGCGGCTGGCAAGAAAGCGGGCTTCTGCGCTGACCCGCCCCGGCCAGTCGGCATGAGCCTGGCGGTAGGCGGCAGCGCTGGCGGGCAGGTCGATGTGGGTGGCATCGATCATCACATAACCAAAATCGGTGCTGGCTTCGATCAGCTCGAAGGGCACATGAATGCGCTGCACCAGTAGCTGGCGCGCTAGCCGGGTTCTTACGGTCAACCGTAAGTTCGGGGCAATTTTTGCCAAGGCATCCAGCACCGGCGCGGTGATGGCCAGATGGCCGAAGCCGTGGCTGGAGATGTCAACGAACAGGTGCAATGCGGGCCTCTTGCACCTCCCTCAACGTAATTTACGTTGAGGGAGGTGGGTATTGAGTGGGAACGAAATCGATTTTTAGCAGTTCTTGAAAGTCGGCTTGCGCTTCTCGACGAAAGCGGCCATGCCTTCTTTCTGATCTTCCAGCGCAAAGCTTGCATGGAAAACACGGCGTTCAAAAAGCAGGCCTTCATTGAGGGAGGACTCGAAGGCGCGATTGACCGATTCCTTGATCATCATCACCACCGGCAAGGAATAGCCGGCAATGCTCTGCGCCGCTTTCAGGGTTTCCGCCATCAAGTCATCGGCCGGAATGACCCGGGCGACCAGGCCGGATTTCTCGGCTTCAACGGCATCCATCAGGCGCCCGGTCAGACACAGGTCCATCGCCTTCGCCTTGCCGACGGCACGCGGCAGGCGTTGCGTGCCGCCAGCGCCGGGCAGGGTGCCGAGCTTGATTTCCGGCTGGCCGAACTTGGCGGTGTCGGCGGCGTAAATCATGTCGCACATCATCGCCAGCTCACAGCCGCCACCCAGCGCAAAAC
>Ga0116177_10001617_pt1 | contig 16748 bp, 8 predicted proteins | sample AD_STIC10_MetaG_FD_89750 | JGI IMG/M metagenome (GOLD analysis project Ga0116177, IMG submission 89750) | Active sludge microbial communities of municipal wastewater-treating anaerobic digesters from USA - AD_STIC10_MetaG | ecosystem: Engineered > Bioreactor > Anaerobic > Digestate | place: USA... | reverse complement strand
GTCGGCAACCCGATCATCGCGGTTGGCGCCCGCACCGGGCGCGACGGGATCCACGGCGCCTCGTTTGCCTCCGAGGATCTCTCCGAGGCGAGCGAATCCAAGCGCCCGCGCGTGCAGGTCGGCGACCCGTTCACGGAGAAGCTCCTCCTCGAGGCCTCGCTCGAACTGATCAAGAGCGGGCACATCGTCGCCATCCAGGACATGGGGGCGGCCGGCCTCACCAGCTCGTCGGCCGAGATGGCCGCGCGCGGCGACGTCGGCGTCACCATCGACACGTCCAAGTGCCCGGTGCGTGAGACGGGGATGACCCCGTACGAAATTCTCCTCTCCGAATCGCAGGAGCGCATGCTCGTCGTCGCCATCAAGGGACACGAGCAGCAGGTCAAGGCGATTCTGGAAAAGTGGGACCTCACCGCCGAGGTCATCGGCGAGGTCATCGCCGAACCGGTGTATCGGGTGACGGAGGGCGATCACGTGGTCGCCGAGTTCCCGGGGTCCAAGCTCGTCACGGAATGTCCCGTCTACTATCCGGACGCGAAGGAAAGCACCGAGATCCAGGCGCTGCGCGCGCGCGATCCCCACGGCGTCGCACCACGACCGGAGGAGGCCGACCCCGCCTGGACGCTGCGCGAGCTGCTCTCGAGCCCAACGATCGCCAGCAAGACGTGGGTCTACCGGCAGTATGACTCGACGGTGCGCGCCAGCACCATCGTGGGCCCCGGCCCCGCCGACGCCGCCGTGGTGCGGATCCCCGGGACCGACAAGGCCATCGCAGTCAAGACCGACTGCAACGGGCGCTACGTCTACCTCGAGCCGCGCACCGGCGGCCGCATCGCCGTCGCCGAGGCGGCGCGCAACGTGGCCTGCACCGGCGCCCGCCCGATGGCCATCACCAACTGCCTCAACTTCGGCAATCCCAAGCGACCCGAGGTCTTCTTCCAGTTCCGCGAGGCGGTCGGGGGGATGGGCGATGCCTGCACCGCGTTAGGCACGCCGGTCACCGGTGGCAACGTCTCGTTCTACAACGAGAGCCCGATCTCCGCGGTCTTCCCGACACCGACCATCGGGATGGTGGGCCTCATCGAGCACCTGGAGTGGGTGACCCGCGCGACCTTCGCCGCCGAAGGCGACGCCATCGTCCTGCTGGGTCACTGCACCGACGAGTTGGGGGCGAGTGAGTACCTCTCGCGTATCCACAACCTCACGATCGGGGCACCACCGCAGGTCGATCTCGACGGGGAGAAGCGCCTCATCGATGCCCTGCTCGAGGGCATCCACGGTGGTCATGTGCGCTCCGCGCACGACTGTTCCGACGGCGGCCTCGCCGTGGCGCTGGCCGAGTGCGCGATGATGGATCGCGATCAGTCGTTCGGCGTCGACGTGGACCTGAGCGCCTGGGCGAAGACGCCGCCCCGTGCCCTGCTCTTCGGCGAGGCGCAGGGACGCATCGTCGTCTCCACCCGGTCGGCTGCGGCGGTACTCGAGGTCGCCGCGCGGCACGGCGTCCCCGCGACAGTCATCGGGCACGTGGGTGCGGCGCAGGGTACCTTCCGCATCACCTTCGCAGGCGGCCAGCTCGACGCGACGATCGGATCGCTCGCCGAGTGCTTCCACGAAGCCATCCCGCGCATCATGACGCGCGTGGCCTCGGCGACCGCCGAGACCGCACCCGTCGGCGCGCAGGAGGACTGACACATGTGCGGCATCTTTGGAGTGTTCGGCCCGGAGCGTGCAGCGGAAATCACGCACCTCGGACTCTACTCGCTGCAACACCGCGGGCAGGAATCGGCCGGCATCGTCGCCGTCGATGGCGATTCGGTCGCGCGCGGTACGCGCAAGATGGGACTGGTCGGTGAGGGATTGTCGGCCAAGGAGATGGAGTCGCTCGCCGGACGCATCGCGATTGGCCACACGCGGTACAGCACCGCGGGCTCCTCCACCATCGAGAACGCGCAGCCCGTCCTGGCGCGCTTCAAGGGCGGACACATCGCCCTCGCGCATAACGGCAACCTCACCAACGCCCTCGAGATCCGCGCCAAGCTCGAGGACTCCGGGTCGATCTTCGCGTCGACCATGGACTCGGAGGTGATCGTCCATCGACTGGCCAGGGCCACCGAAGGACTGCCGGAGCACATGTTGGCCGAGGCCCTGCGCGGCATCGATGGCGCGTACTGCCTCGTGGTGGCCATCGGCGAGACGCTGCTGGCGGCGCGCGACCCACGCGGTTGGCGACCGCTCGTGGTGGGATCGCTCGGCGACGGCTACGTCTTTGCCTCGGAGACCTGTGCGCTCGACATCGTCGGTGCGCAGCTCATCCGCGAGGTGCTGCCCGGGGAGATCATCGCCGTCGATTCCGACGGGATGCGCTCGTTCCAGGCCGAACCGTCCCGTCAGCTGCATCGCTGCGTCTTCGAGCACGTCTACTTCGCTCGCCCCGATTCCTACGTCTTTGGCGGGTCGGTCGACCGGGCGCGACGCGCCCTCGGCCACCAGCTGGCCAAGGAACAGCCGGCGCCCACCGCCGACCTGGTCTTTGCCGTCCCCGACTCGTCCAACGCCGCGGCGCTTGGCTTCGCCGAGCAGTCGGGACTCCCGCTCGAACTGGCGCTCATCCGCAACCACTACGTCGGACGCACCTTCATCCAGCCGACGCAGGCAGGACGCGACGCCAAGGTGAAGGTGAAGTTCAACCCGGTGCGCGAGGTGCTCGCCGGCAAGAGCGTCGTAATGGTCGACGACTCGATCGTGCGCGGCACCACCACCCGCGGCCTCGTGGCCCTGGTGCGCGGCGCCGGGGCCCGTGAGGTGCACATGCGCGTCTCCTCGCCGCCCATCATCGGACCGTGCTACTACGGCATCGACACGCCCAATCGGGAAGAACTGATCGCCGCCAACAACTCGATCGACGAGATCGCGAAGCTCATTGGCGTCGATTCGCTCGGCTACCTGTCGCTGGACGGCATGCTGCAAGCCGTTCCGGGCGGGCCGGATGGCTTCTGTCACGCCTGCTTCTCCGGTGAATACCCGACACCCGCGCCCAGCGTCCCGGTGAAGCTTCGCTACGGTCGCCGTGAGGTCGTCGGCGTCTAGCGCGCGCCGATCTTCGTCGCGTTGCGCGAACGCGCGGGCGACAGTCCTGTGAATTGGTCCCCCGCGCCACGCCACCCTCTCGTTTCCCGTTTCCCGTCTCCACGCATGACCGCTCAGCGCCACGCTTACTTCTTCGGCAACGGAAAAGCCGACGGCACCCGGGACATGAAGGCCGTGCTGGGCGGCAAGGGGGCGAACCTCGCCGAGATGACCAATCTCGGTGTGCCGGTCCCCCCGGGGTTCACGATCACCTGCGCGACCTGCATGGAGTTTCTCGCCGCCGGAACGCGCGCGACGGGACTCGAGGACGAGGTCTCGCAGAACATCACGAAGCTCGAGGAGACCACAGGGCGCGGCTTCGGCGATGCGCGGAACCCGCTCCTCGTCTCGGTCCGTTCGGGCGGCGCCGTCTCGATGCCCGGGATGATGGAGACCATCCTCAACCTCGGCCTCAACGACCGCACCGTCCAGGGGCTCGCGCAGCAGAGCGGCAATCCGCGCTTTGCCTTCGACTCGTATCGGCGCTTCTTGCAGATGTACGGCGATGTCGTCCTCGGCGTCCCCGTGCACGACTTCGAGCACCTGCTCAAGGCCAAGCGGCTGATGACGGGCTCCCAGACGGATGCGGAGCTCGACGAGGAGACGCTCCGCAACCTGGTGGAGGAGTACAAGGCCCTCATCCGCAACACCACGGGGAGCGACTTCCCCATGGATGTGCAGGCGCAGCTGTGGGGAGCAATCGAGGCCGTCTGGAAGTCGTGGACGCTCAAGAAGGCCGTCGATTATCGCAGGGTGAACGCCATCCCCGAGGACTCGGGGACCGCCGTGAACATCGTCGCGATGGTCTACGGCAACATGGGCGACGACTCCGGTACCGGCGTCGCCTTCACGCGCGATCCATCGACCGGCGAGCGCAAGTTCTACGGCGAGTGCCTGATCAACGCGCAGGGTGAGGATGTCGTCGCCGGCATTCGCACGCCGCTGCACATCGACGAACTCGAACAGAAGATCCCCGGCGCGTACGCCGACCTCCTGCGCGTGCAGGACTTGCTCGAACGCCACTTCCGTGACATGCAGGACCTGGAGTTCACGGTCGAGCGCGGGACGCTCTATCTCCTGCAGACGCGAACCGGCAAGCGCACCGCCGCCGCCGCCATCCGCATCGCCGGCGAGATGGTCGATGAGGGACTGATCACGAGCGCCGAGGCGATCCAGCGCGTCAATCCCGCGCACCTCGACCAGCTCCTGCATCCGGTCATTGATCCGTCAGCACACGCCAAGCCGATCGCGGTCGGACTCCCGGCCAGCCCGGGCGCCGCCTCCGGCATCGCCGTCTTCGACCCCGATGTCGCCGAGCAGAAGGCGGCGACCGGGCAGAGCGTAATCCTCGTGCGCGACGAAACAACGCCCGAGGATTTCCACGGCATCGTCGCGGCCAAGGCCGTCCTGACGTCGCGCGGCGGCATGACATCGCACGCCGCCGTCGTGGCACGCGGCATGGGCAAGTGCGCCGTCGTCGGCTGCAAGGATGTCGTCGTCGATGTGCGCAACCGGCAGTTCACCGTCGACGGCCACACCGTAGCCGAAGGCGATTGGATCACCCTCGACGGCGGGACCGGGCGCGTCTTTCACGGCGACCTCCCCACCATTCCATCCGAGGTGGTTCGCGTAACGTCGGGGCAGATGAGCGCCGCGGCCGCTCCGCTGTATCGCGCCTTCTCCCGTCTGTTGGACTGGGCCGACGAGACGCGACGCCTGCGTGTGCGCGCCAACGCCGACACCCCGCGCGATGCACGCGTCGCGCGCGGCTTCGGCGCGGAGGGAATCGGGCTCTGTCGCACCGAGCACATGTTCTTCGAGGGCGACCGCATTCAGACGATGCGCGAGATGATCGTCGCCCGCGACGAAGGGGGACGCCGGCGCGCCCTCGCCAAGCTGCTGCCGATGCAGCGCGCAGACTTCGAGGCGATCTTCGAGGCGATGAATGGGTACCCGGTCAACATCCGCCTCCTCGATCCGCCGCTCCACGAGTTCCTCCCGCATGGCGGCGAGGAGAGCAAGCTGCTCGCCCGTCAGCTCAAGCTCACGCGTCAGGAGCTGATGCGCATCGTCGACGGCCTGCGCGAAACCAACCCGATGCTCGGACATCGCGGCTGCCGACTGGGCATCACCTTCCCCGAGATCACCGAGATGCAGGGGCGCGCGATCTTCGAGGCGGCGGTGCGCGCCAAGCGGCGCGGCATCGACGTACACGTCGAGATCATGATCCCGCTCGTCGCCACCGTGAAGGAGTTCGATCACCAGCGTCGCATCCTCGAGGAGTGTCACTCGCAGGTCGTGCGCGCCATGGGCGAGCAGATCGACTACCAGATCGGGACGATGATCGAGCTGCCGCGCGCGGCGCTGACGGCTGGCGAGATCGCCAAGTCGGCCGAGTTCTTCTCCTTCGGGACCAACGACCTCACGCAGACCACGCTGGGACTGAGCCGCGACGATGCGGGACGTTTCCTCCCGCTGTACGTCGAACGCGGCATCCTCCCCGACGATCCCTTCCAGACGCTCGATGTCACGGGCGTCGGGAAGCTGATCCAACTCGCCGTGCACGACGGGCGCGCCTCACGCCCCAAGCTCAAGACCGGGATCTGCGGCGAGCACGGTGGAGAGCCCCGCTCGGTGGCCTTCTGTCACGACGCCGGATTGGACTACGTCTCGTGCTCCCCCTTCCGCGTCCCCATCGCCCGCCTCGCCGCGGCGCAGGCCAAGCTCAATCAGGGCTGACGAGCGCCAAGGCGGCGCGCCAAGCGCCGACGGAGGAACTACCGAGCAGCACCTGGGGGCGCCACGCGCAACGCGCGCAGCGCCCCCAGCGTGCGTTCGTACCCCGCATGCCCCGGCGCCAACCGGAGCGCCTCCTGAACCTCGGCGATAGCCTCCGGCAGACGCGACTGCCGCGCGAGCGCGAGCCCCAGCGCATGATGCAACTCCGCCTCGTCAGGCAGGAGCCGCAGCGCCTCGCGCAACACACGCTCCCCCTCCCCGTCCTTGCCCTGCAGGCTCAAGACGCCGGCGAGGTTCACGACCGCATCGAGGTGGCGAGGCCACTGCGTCGCGGCCGTCCGGAACTCACCCAGTGCCTGCGCCGTGTCGCCGAGGGCCAGCAGAAAGACGCCGAGCGCCACGCGGTGGTCGGCGCGGTCGGCGTTGTAGCGCTGGGACGCGATGAACTCGTCACGCGCCCTGGCAAACGCCGCCCGAAGCGCGGGCGTCCTTAACGAGTCGACAGTCGGCGCCAGGAGCCACGCCGCCTTCTGCCGCACCGCGCGCCTCGGATCAGAGAGCAACGGCGGCACGATCGACAGTCGATCGCCGACCGCTCCCCCTTCGAGTGCCTCCAGCGCCCAGCGCCTGACGAGTGCCACGCTGTCACGCACCGCGTATCGCACCACCTCGGCGATGGCCGGATCGCGGTAGCGTGACAGCCGTCCGAGCGCCGAAGCGCGCACCACCGCTGGCTGCGAGGCGTCGCGGGCGATCGCCAGAAGCCGCGACAGGGCGTCCGCCGCCGCACGGTCGTCGGCATCGAACGACTCGGCGAATGACTGGAAGCCCCCCGTCCCGCGCCTGCGCCATGCTTGTACCGCATCGGCCGCCCACGCCGCCCCTTTCGCGGCGTGACACGAGGCGCAGGCGTTCGGCACCCCGAGCGCCACGGTGCGATCCGGACGAGGGATCCGGATGCTGTGGTCGTGCCGTGGGTCGATCTCCAGATACGTCGCCGCCGGCATGTGGCACGCCGCGCAGTCGCTCCCGGCACTCGTGGATTGATGTCCGTGGTGCGCCGCGGTGTCGTACGCAGCGGCCCGGTGGCACTGCAGACAGACCTGGCGCCCCGGCAACCGCAGCTTCTGGCTGTGGGGGTCATGGCAGTCGGCACAGGTCACGCCGAAGGCGAACATCCGGCTCTGGAGGAACGACGCATGATCGTACACCTCGTCGAGCTGCTGCCCGTCGGCGTGATGGAGCGTGGGGAGGAGGACGATCGGATCGTACGCGTCCATCAGCGGCATCCCCGCCGCGTAGCCATCGGCGATGTGCACGCGTCGAGCATGACACGGGGCACACCCCTCGATCTCGCGCGCACTCGTCCTTGGGGCGCTGCGCCGTGCATTGCCGCTGGCGGAGTCGATCGCCCACCGCACGCCGCGGCGCTCGTCCAGGCGGGCCACCAGCCCGGTGTCGCGCCAGATCGTCGCCCGCAGCCACGACGGGCGGCTCCCCCAGCGGGCGTGCGCCGCCCCCGGACCATGACATGCTTCGCATCCGACGCCCAACTCGGAGTAACGCGTATCGAACGAGTCGGTCGATGCCACGTAGCCCTTCCGCACCGCGGTGGCGTGGCAATCGGCGCACATGTAGTTCCAGTTCAACCCCCGACCGCTCCAGTGCCCATCGTCAGCGGGGCCGAGCGGCGCGACGGCGTCGAGCGCGAACCACCGTTGTCCTCCAGATGAACTGGGGCGCGTATCCCAAGCCAGGGCAAGCGGTTGCAGCCGTCCACCTGGAAACGGCACGAGGTACTGCTGGAGCGGCGCCACCCCGAAGGTGAAGCGCACTTCGTAGTCGTGCGCGACGCCATCTCCCCCGAGCGTGTTCACGAAGAAGCGCCCGTCGCGCCTGAAGAAGCGCGAGGTCGTCCCCTCCTCGGTGAAGGTCGCGTCGTTGAAGTCGCCGAGCACCGTCGAATCCGTCGCGTGCTGCATCGCGGCCGCGTGTTGCGACCCTCGCCACGCGACGTACTGCTGCGAGTGGCACTCGCCGCACCGCACCGAGCCGACGAACTCCGGCACGCTGCCATCCCCGGCGATCCGTCGATCCCCGTCGACGCACGCGAGTGCGGTCATGAGCGGGAGGAGCCGCGCGAAGAGGCGACGCTTCACCCGTCGAACCGCGGTGCACCGCGAGAGGTCATCGACCAGCACGCGTCACCCCGCCAACGCCCCATCGAGTGCGGAGATCAGCGCCTCGACCGGCTCGAGCCCGATGCTGAGTCGAATGAGCGTCCCGCCGGTCCACGCGCGCACGCGCCGCGGCTGATGCGAGCCGCCCGTCGGAAGGACGCCCGGCATGACCAGCGACTCGAATCCGCCCCACGAGTATCCCAGGCCAAAGGCACCGCCTGACGACAACGCCTCGGCCACCACGCCGGCGTCTTTGGGGGTACCGGGCAGGCCAGCTGGAGTGAGTAGCTCGAACGACAGCAGTCCGTTGCTCCCGGAGAAGTCGCGACACCAGAGTTCGTGCCCCGGTGCTCCGGGGAGCGCGGGATGCAGCACGGCGCCAACGCGTCGGTGTGCCTCGAGCCACTTCGCCACCACGAGCGCGCTCTCGGCGTGCTGTCGCAGCCGCACATCCACCGATCGGGCGCCGCGCAGCGTGAGCCACGCATCGTCGGCATTGGTACAGAGCCCGAGGTCGTAGGCTGCGCCGCGCACGATGGGCCAGGCGCGCTCGTTTCCGATGACGGCCCCAAGCACCAGATCGGCGTGCCCACCCCAGTACTTGGTGAGGGGGACGATCGAGAGATCGACGCCGAGCGCGAGCGGAGTGAAGAGGCCGGGGGATCCCCAGGCATTGTCGATGAGCGTGTAGAGCGGCGCTCCCCGCGCCGACTCCGCTACCCGGGCCGCCGCCACGATCGCCGGAACGTCCTGGACCTCGAAGGTGAAGCTCCCCGGACTCTCCATGAAGATCGCCCGGGTGTTCGGTCTCACGAGGTTGGCGATCGCTCCGCCGATGAGCGGGTCGTAGAACTCCGTCTCGATCCCGAAGCCTCGCAGCAGCCCGTCGCAGAGCCCGCGCGTCGGCCCATAGCAGCTGTCGACCATGAGCAGATGGTCACCGCTTCGCAGCACCGCGAGCAGCCCTAACGAGACCGCGCCCAGTCCGCTCGGGGCGAACACCGTACCGACCCCTTGCTCCCGCTCCGCGACCAGCGTCGCCAACGCCGCGGTGGTCGGGGTTCCGAAGGTCGCATACTGGCTCGCTGCGCCCCCTCCGGCTTCCGTTCGCTGAACCTCATGGAGGTGCGCGAGGCTATCGAACAGGACCGTCGACGTTCGGTGGAGCGCCGGGTTGGGGATTCGGAATCGCCCGGCGTTCATCCCGGAGTGCGCACCGGAGTCCAGGTGGGCGCCGGCATCGGAGGCGGACCCGGACTCAGCACCGGTATTGTGACCGGAGGTCATGCGGCGTTGCTCAGAAAGAGGAAGATGCCGCCCCATTCGATGGCTTCGGGCCGGGGCAGGCGGCGCCCGTACGACAGGTTCGCATGGTCGCAACAGAAAACCCCAACCGCAAGCGGCTGGGGTTTTCCGAAGTGGAGGCGCGGGGAGTCGAACCCCGGTCCGAGATAAGATCTACCGCAGCATCTACGTGCGTAGCTCGCCGATTAAGGTCTGCAGCCACTGGCCAGCGAGCGGCCCATTGCTGCACAAGCCTCCTTAAGAGTTCGCCCAGCGCCAAGAGGCGCGACGCCGGGCTATCCCGATATTTCGATACTCCAGACGCCGCCTCGGGCAGGCTTCATCAGGAGCAACGCCAGCAGCAACTCCTAAGAGTTACGCGGCGAGGGCCAGTTCAGTGTTGGCAGTTATGATTTTGCCGAGTGTTTTACCAGCGCTCAGCAGCTGGGCACGCAGCCACAGCGTCACCGACCCCGTCGAATCCAGGTCGCCCCCGTTGTGTGCTACGGAGGTGAAGCTATGGAGTGGCCCGCGTCGCGTCAACAGAGATAGTTCGCGTACAACGTAAGCTTGGACGCACAAGGCATTGGTGCAGTGGAACTTATTGCACAGTTCACGAGCGACTTCTTTCCAGCGTCGTCAGCACCGACTGGTTGCTGTGCCCTGCCGCATGGCCCCGAGCGAGAGGCGCTCCACGCTTCGCGGCCTCAGGGCCCCGGTCCGCGTCTCCACCACCACGTCTCTCTGGCATTCTCACCAGCTCCCGCGAGGTCGCCGTGACGGAGTGACCCTCGTCCTTCTTTGGTCGCGGCAGGCAGGTCGGATGCTGGGCGGCGCCACCTCCTTCGACTGGCGACCTCGCGTCTCGCGTCCCTGTTTGGGTCCAGTCACCCGCCTGCGCCGACTGCCTGCGCCGACTGCCTGCGCCGCCTGCCTGCGCCGCCCGCCGGGTTGCCCGCCTGCGCCGCTCGCCTGCGCCGCCCGGCTTCGGGTTGCCGGTCACGTGGGCCACCTATAAACGCCGGGCTCCCGCGAGCGGTGACTGAAGCGCGATAGATCGCGCACGGCGTCGGGCGCACGGTGTCGGGTGCACGGTGGCTCGTGCACGGTGGCTCGTGCACGGCGGCTCGTGCACGGCGTCTCGAGAACGGTGCCGGGTGCTTGGGGCCGGGACTGGCGCGCGGTGCCTGGCATGCGCTGCATTTTGCCGTTCGGTGCATGGGCCGAGCGGTGCTCGAGCGACGGTACGCGGGCCACAGTAGCCCGGCGCGCGAGATCACACAGCGGGTGGCTCTGCGCCATTCGGCCCCTCAAGAGAACCTCGTGATTCGCCGGTGGCGAATAGACGCCGACCCTCGCCTGCGGCACGGGGTCGGCGAGTGAGTCACGTCCCGGGTCGGCTCATCGACCGCGCAGCTCGCGCCACCGCAGCTTCTCTCTTGCAGACACTCCGCGAACACCAGACATACATCGCCTTGGACTCGTCGTGAATCTCCCTTCGCTTAGTCAATGCTCGCTGTGTTGATAAAGCCTGTCCGTAAGCACGATCGGCAAACCTATGCAATTGTGCTATTTGCGCTGGCCCGTCTTGCGATGATCGAGTATCGATTCATTTGCTGGGTGGGGGTGATCAGTGAGTTCCTGTCGTCGCACAACAGAGAAGACACGCTATGTGGACAAAAATGCCACCTTCATCTGTGACCTTTGATGGTTATGGCGCTACGCCACTTTCCCACACGACGCGCACGAAAATGGCGCACCCCTAACTATGAAGTGCGCCTTCGTGTACGCCCTGTTGAAAACTCTCTCTACCCGTGCGTTATCCTGGACGCCGCCACCGCCGCCCCAAAACCGTTGTCAATGTTCACCACCGTCACCCCAGCGGCGCACGAGTTCAGCGCCGTGAGCAGCGGGGCCACGCCATTGAAGGCCACTCCGTAGCCCACACTGGTCGGCACCGCGATCACCGGACCCTTCACCAATCCCCCAATCACCGACGGAAGCGCGCCGTCCATTCCCGCAACGACGATCACCACGCGCGCCTCGCGAAGCTCCTCGCCGCGCGCCAGCAGACGATGAATTCCCGCGACCCCTACGTCCGTCAATCGGGCGACGGTGTTTCCCATCGCCAGCGCCGTCTCCGCCGCCTCGTCGGCAACCGGAAGGTCGCTCGTCCCCGCCGTAACGATCAGAATCGTGCCGACGCCCGCGGGCGGCAGCTCCGCTCCAGGAAGTCGTACCGTGCGTGCCGGCGCATGGGCGATCGCCTCCGGAAAACGCGCAACCAAGGCAGCTCGCGCTTCGTCATCGGCACGCGTCACCAGAAAGCCGTCGCCCGTCGCCGCCAGTCGCTCCGCGATGGCCACGATCTGCGCGGTCGTCTTGCCACTGCCGAACACCACCTCGGGAAACCCCTGCCGAAGGGCTCGATGGTGATCGATCGTCGCGAACGGGAGCGTCTCGTACGGAGCGAGGGCCAGCCGCTCGAGGGCCGCCGACGGAGTCATCTCCCCCGCCGCGACCAGGGCCAGGAGATCGAGAATGCGGTGACTACTCACGTCACGCTTCCGCCGCCTGCAGCGACGGATCGTCGGGGAGAATGTCGCCCTCCTCGCTCCCCTCGCTCCCCTCGCGAGCGGCAATCCGCGCATCACGATCGCGCAGGTACTCCTCGAAGATCCCTTCGACTTCGTCGAACGAATTCACCGCGTGCAGTCGCTTGCGAAGATCCGCGGAGCTCGGGAGCCCCTTCACATACCACCCGAGGTGCTTGCGAAACTCGATGGCCGCCCCCTGAGGATCCACTTCGTATGATTGCACCATCTTCGCGTGTGACAACGCGATAGCGAACCGCTCCTCGACGCCGGGTGTCGCGGGCATTTCGCGACCTTCCAGCAGCGCTCGCGCCTGGTGAAAGATCCACGGTTGCCCGAACGACCCGCGCGCGATCATCACCCCATCGCAGCCGGTCTCCTGACGCATCCGCAGCGCATCAAACGGAGTCTTGATGTCGCCGTTGCCGATCACGGGGACCTCCACCGCCTCCTTCACGCGAGCGATCTCGTCCCAGTGCGCGTGCCCCGTGTACATCTGCGTGCGAGTTCGCGGATGAAGCGCGATCACGGTCGCCCCTGCCGCCTGACACGCCAACGCAATCTTCACCGGGTCGCGCATCTCCTCGTTCCATCCCGAGCGAATCTTCACGGTCACGGGGAGCTTTGTCCCGCTGATGACCGCCCGAATCACGGACTGGACCAGACCGAGGTCGCGAAGGCATCCCGATCCGCCGTTGCGCCGGACGACCTTCTTGACCGGGCATCCAAAATTGATGTCGATGTACTCGGGCTGAAAAACGTCCGTCACCAGCGCGGCGGCCTCGCGCATCGCGTCGGGATCGGCGCCGAAGATCTGTACGCCGATCGTGCGCTCGTCAGCGCCAAACCGCAGCTTCGAGATCGTCGCGCGGTTCTCCCGCCGGATCCCTTCGGCCGAGAGGAATTCGGTGACCACGACGTCGGCCCCGTGCAGTCGGCAGAGTCGCCGAAAGGGCGACTCCGATACGCCGGCCATGGGGGCGAGGATCAGCGGAACATCGTGGGCGACGGGATACGGGAACACCATGCACGGGAAGCTAGCGGTGCCCCTGAAACGATTCAACGTGAAGCTTTGACACGACTTGCAGCACGGGATAACTTGCCCGGTCTTCCGGCGCGGGGCTGACTCATCAGCTGCGCGAATTGCGCCGCCCCAGACGGCGGCTACGTGGCACGTGGACGATTCGAGGGTTCGATGGAGCTGCGCGAGTTCTTCTCCGAAGATGCGATCAAGCTGGATCTCGAAGGGAACACGAAGGACGAGATTCTCAAGGAACTCATCGGGCTGCTCAGGCTGGACGACAAGTCGGAAGCGATGCTCTTCAAGATGCTGAAGCGGCGCGAGAACCTCGGCTCGACCGGGATCGGTCGCAGCATCGCCATCCCGCACTGCCGCTCGCTCGTGGTCAACAAGCTGCGCGTCGCCTTCGGGCGGAAGTCGTCCGGGTTGGACTTCAAGGCGATCGACGAGAAGCCGGTGAAGTTCTTCTTTCTCATCGTCGCGCCTCCGCTCGAGGTCTCCAACCAGTACCTCCCGGTCCTCGGCAAGATCGCCCAGTTCAGCAAGGAAGCCGACGTGCCCGACCGGCTCTTGGCGATCACGACACCCGCCGAGTTCATGGCGCTGCTCGAGGAGAAGGGCGTCTAGCGGGAGAGCCGCATCGCCAGTGGCGGCGGCCGCCGCCGTGATAACATGAAGGGGCGACCGGTGTACTGGTCGCCCCTCTGCGTTTCCCCGAGTCGCTGACCGCTGGCCTCAGGACCCGGACGCCTCCGGCTGCAGCGCCGCCGGCGCGATCGAGGGAATCGGCAACGGGGCTGCCGACGGCACGTCGACCGAACGCTCCGCCGATTCAGAGACGACGCGTGGATCGGCGACTTCGCCCATGAGCGTGCGCCGAATCAGAAAGAAGATCAGCCCCACGACCCCTCCCACGCGGCCGCACGCCCACGAGACGCCCCACGCAAGCGGCAGCGAGAAGGTCGCTCCGCCTGGTTGATCAGCGGTGGCCACCAGCTCGCCCGGGAGGAAGGTGATCAGCCCAAGGAACGCGCCCGTGAGCGCCCCCAACGCCACGAACTTCGACCCGCGCAGGACCAGACGAGAGGATGGGGACATGGGCCAGACGATACCGCCGGAATCTCGCGGCGTCGAGAGCGTGCGGCACAAACGATTCTTCGGTCGTGCATCAGGACGCTACGGCGCGTCAGGACGCTACGGCGCGTCAGGACGCTACGGCGCGTCAGGGCGCTACGGCGCGGTCGAGTGGTTCGAGACGCCGTCCAACGCGGGCGCGTCGATCTCCAATCGCGTGAGCTGGCGCCCGAGATGTGTGTGGACCCGCCAGCCCAACGCCGCGGCGGCGACCACGAGCGCCGCCACGAGCCCCCACCACATCCCCTCGGCGCCGTAGCCGGCCGCGAAGCAGAGCCACGCGCCCAGCGGAAGTCCGACCACCGCGTAGGCGAGCACGTTCAGCAACATCGGGACGCGCGTGTCCCCCGCCCCGCGCAGGATGCCGCTGGAGACCCCCTGCACCCCATCGAACATCTGGAAGATACCGGCGATCGGGATCAACGCGGCGGCCACGCCCACGACCGCGGCGTCGCGCGTAAACAGGTGCGCGAGCGGGACCGGGATCGCCAGTAACGTCACCGCGGTGCACGCCATGAAGCCCACGCCGCAAACCAGGGCTGCGCTCGCCTCGCGTCGCGCCCCGTCCATGTCGCCGCGCCCGATCGCGCGTCCCACCAGGACCGAGGCAGCGGCGTTGATGCCTAACGGCACCATGTAGGTCAGCGACGCAAGGCTGATCGTGATCTCGTGGCCGGCCAGCGGGATCGTCCCCAGCAACCCGATGAGCGCCAGCGCGCCGCCGAACGCGAGCACCTCGAAGAACTGGTGCACGCCGATGGGGAGCCCCACACGCAGCATGCGGCCGATCGGCGCCCAGCGCAGCGTCTGCGCGCGCCACGGGTGCAGCGCCCCGCGAATCGACGGCCAGCCCAGGGCGATCAGCGTTCCCGTCATGACGAAGCGACCGAGCGTCGTCGAGATCGCCGACCCGACGGCGCCTAACGGCTGGACGCCAAGGTTGCCGTAGATGAACACCCAGTTCAACGCCACGTTCACCAGGTTCCCGACCAGCACCGCGACGACGACCGGACGCGTGGCGTGAAACGCCTGCAAGCTCTGTCGGAACGCGACGAAGATGAAGTACGGCAGCGTGGAGGGGATCTGGATCCGGACCCACTGCGCGGCGAGGGGAATCACCTCCGGCGGTTGCCGCAGGAGACGCAGCAGCGGCTCGGTGGGCAGGAAGCAGAGCGACGCAAAGGCGGCGACGCCGAGTCCCAGGACGACCCCGCGCTGCACGCCTAACGCTACATCCTCCTCGTCCCCTGCCCCCACGGCTTGCGAGACGACCGGGTCAATGGCCATCACGACACCGGCGCCAAACAGGGCGATCGTGATCCACCAGAAGTTGCCGAGCGCCACGGCAGCGAGGTCAACGGCCGAGACGCGCCCCACCATCGCGGCGTCGATCGTCCCCATGAAGTTGAGGCCGACCTGTACCACGACGATCGGCAGGGCCAACCGCGCGACGTCGACCACCTCGCGCCGAGTCGGAATGCGGAGCGCACCGCGCCGTACCGCTCCCGCGCGGGTCATGACGGCCCGCCCGAGGCGCGTCCGCCAGACGCAGCGGGGCGCCCGTTAGGCGCCCCGCTGCACTCCCCGCTCCCGTCGCCCACCCCCCATCGCGTCATTCCCACTCGATCGTGGCCGGCGGCTTGGAACTGACGTCGTACACGACGCGGTTCACCCCCTTCACCTCGTTGATGATACGCGACGAGATGCGCCCAAGCACGTCATACGGGAAGGGGTACCAGTCGGCGGTCATCCCGCCGGTGCTGGTCACCGCGCGCAGCGCCACGACGTTCTCATACGTGCGGTAGTCGCCCATCACGCCGACGCTTCGAACGGGAAGGAGCACGGCGAACGCCTGCCAAATGTCGTTGTACAACCCGGCGGCGCGAATCTCCTCGAGGTAGATCGCGTCGGCCTTTTGTAGCACGGTGACCTTCTCGGCGCTCACGTCACCCAAAATGCGGATTGCCAGCCCCGGTCCCGGGAACGGGTGGCGTCCGACCATCTCCTCCGGCAGCCCCAGCTCGCGCCCCACATTGCGCACTTCGTCCTTGAACAGCTCGCGCAGCGGTTCGATGAGCTTGAATTTCATGTCCGGCTTGAGGCCGCCCACGTTGTGGTGCGTCTTGATCGTCGCGCTCGGCCCCCCCTTGGCGCTCACGCTCTCGATCACGTCGGGGTACAGCGTCCCCTGCACCAGGAACTCGGCGTCCTTCCCCGCGTCGGCGGACGCGTCCTCGAAGACGTCGATGAAGGTGTGGCCGATGATGCGGCGCTTCTTTTCGGGCTCCCCCTCACCGGCGAGCGCGTCGAGAAAGCGATCCTCGGCGCGGACCGTAACGAGCTTGATCCCGTGGTGCGCCTTGAAGGTCCGCTCCACCTGTTCGCGCTCGTGCAGCCGCAGCAGCCCGGTGTCGACGAAGATGCAGGTGAGCTGGTCGCCGATCGCCCGGTGCACCAGTGCGGCCGCCACCGACGAGTCCACGCCGCCGGAGAGGCCGCAGATCACCTGCTTGTCGCCGACGAGTGCGCGAATCTTCGCGACCTCCTCCTCGATGAAGTGCCCGGGGGTCCATCCCGGCTGGCAATGACAGACCTCGAAGAGGAAGTTCGAGATGATGTCGGGGCCGCGCACCGTATGATGCACCTCGGCATGGAACTGGATCGCGT
>Ga0116177_10001614_pt1 | contig 16768 bp, 15 predicted proteins | sample AD_STIC10_MetaG_FD_89750 | JGI IMG/M metagenome (GOLD analysis project Ga0116177, IMG submission 89750) | Active sludge microbial communities of municipal wastewater-treating anaerobic digesters from USA - AD_STIC10_MetaG | ecosystem: Engineered > Bioreactor > Anaerobic > Digestate | place: USA... | reverse complement strand
TATTATTTCCATCGTCAGTAGAGATCACCCCTGCAAAAGCGGTCGACATACGAGCAGGGTCATTCACTGCAGCAGCATACTTCTGTGTTTCTTCTACGGAAAAAGTTCTTCCACTTACCATTGTAAATTCATTTAACGGCTTATCTTTTTCCACTTCCGCTGTAATGACTATTTCTTTTCCCATGACAATGTTTTCCTCGAGCGCAACAGAAAGAATTACTTCTTTTCCTGATGTAACATTGATATTAGGAACGGTCAGTTCTTTATATCCCATGAATGAAATTTTCAATGTTTGCATTCCAACAGGGACATTAATCAACTTGAAGTTTCCGTTGATGTCAGTTGCTGTTCCATTTAACGGAGAAGAGTTTAAAAGAATAACACTCGCACCAGGAAGTGTTGACTGCGAAATCTGGTCGACAACCTTCCCTCTTATTGTTTGTGTCAGGGTTTGTGCAATACCGGAATTTATTCCGAATAAAATAAATAATATAGAAAGTGGAATTGATTTCAGTCTGTGTGACATTTTTTTGAGATTGGATTTTATGAAATAGTTAGGACAAAGTTATACTGTTGAAAAAACCGGGTCTTGCAACAGGCTAACATGAAAGCTTGAAATATTAATTTCGATGATTGACGTTTCCTGATCCAGAAATGTGGACTGTAACTGCAGGTGAACCGAGGTAGTTAATGTTACCACTTCCTGAAATTGTTGCATCGAGACTTGTAGAAACATTTGTTTCAATATCGCCTGAGCCACTGATAGTCGCCTGACTATATTGACACGGCATTCCAAAACCACGAATATTTCCGGAACCACTGATGCGAAGTTTAGTATTGATCGCTGTTCCATTCAGATAAATATTTCCGGAACCGGAAATCACCGCTTCCATTGTAGAAACATTTCCTGCGAAATCAATTTTTCCAGAACCGGAAACATTTGCTTTTACATAGGATGATGGAAAAGAAGAGCCAGTGTAGATGTCTCCTGAACCACCAATATTCAAGTAGTCAAGTTCAGGCATACGAATGTCTACTGTAATATTTTCATCGCGTAATGATTTCTTCGAATCGATTACAAGTGTTCCTCCGCTTACATAAACATTTATCAGTGAATGATAATTATCATAAGTAGTAACCGTTATAGAGTAAACAGAATCACGGATAATATTTACATGCCCTGACAACTGCAGATCGACGCCGTTAAAATTTGTTAAATGACGTTCCTCTGAATGTATAGTTCCTACTCCTTCAACTCCACACCATTCTTTTGAGCATGATGTGATTGTGATAAGTAAAACAAAAAGTAATGTTGTTGATTTTAAACGATTTTTCATTGTTTTTAATGTATTTATTGGTTTTATACATTAAAGACAATTGAAAACGCGGCTACCCCTATTTAAAAAGAAACTATTGTAATAAGTGAATTAAATGCCGGGGATAATTCGCAGGTTCAAATTCTGATGGTTTTAAACTCTAATATCACTAAATTTTTAGCCACGAATTCACGAATGAAATGACATATTTTTTATTCGTGAATTCGTGGCTAAAATATTAGTGGCCTTTGTGTCAAATTTTTAACTCCAATCAGAAAAATCTGAGTGCAACTTTAGCGCCGATCCACGAAGAATATTTATACTCGCCCGACACTTGAGTATTCATAACATGGCTCGGAAGGATTTCTGTAAGGACACCATTGAATGTTGGATCATTTAAGTTAGATGCAAGTACATTCAATGACGGGCCTGCAGCCAAAGAAAAATATTTTGAGAAGCGTTTTTCGAACGTAACATTTAACTTGGTCAATGGATTAAAGTAATTCAATTCGTTTCCTTGCAATGGTTGACTCATAGTAAGATCAAAATCGACCTGCCATTTTTTTCCCATATTTGCTGCTGTTCCAATTCCATATCCAAAATACCAAACCGGAATATCTGAATCGAAACGCATTCCGGCTTCAACTATATTATAGAATGAGCGAACACCAGTTCTTAATGCTACATTCAAAGGAAATGTTTCATTCGTTGAAACTTCCAATTGGTGATATCCACTTCTGACAAAACTTAAAAACCCAATTGGAACTCCATCAACACTATCTGCAAAATTAAGAAACCCAATTTGAGAGCCATGAATTGTTGTTGCAAAATTTAAAAGTCCTGCGATCTGCACACCATGAATTTCTCCCCCACTTACATTCATCAGGCCTGCTATTTGAGCACCTTTACTTCCATGCAATGACACATTCATCAACCCCGCTAACTGTACTGTTTCGACATGTTTCAAATTTACGTTCATCAATCCGGCCGCTTGAAACCCGGTAGCTGACTTTAAATTCACATTCATCAATCCGGCAAACTGAGCGCCATTAACAGTATCCAAATTGACATTCAGCAATCCGGAAAATTCTGCACCATTAGTAGTTTTTAAATTGTAATTAAGCAATCCGGCTAACTGAGTACCTTCAACATGCCCCCCTGCCAGATTGAACAACCCGGCAACTTGAACATACTTCACTGAATCGCGATCAATATTAAACAAACCTCCGACTTCAAGCTTACGAGTTCCCATAGAATATCCACCAAGAACATTAAGCGAATAATCATTCACGGTATTTCCACTTAATCGCAAATTACTTCCAATGAAAGGTACAAATGACGCCTGAAATTTTCTGTAGATAGTATCTTTGATGTTCTTATTGTGAACCTCTTCTTCATTATTCAATAATAGATTTACGAAAGCCATTTGATCCACACGCATTAGACTATCAGCTTTTGCTTGTGCGACATCTATAGAATCTGAATCAGGAAGTTGTTCCGGATAAATAGTAACATTTATATGTGTATTGCCGGCTTGTTTTACATAGTATATAGTATCCTTGTAATTGGCTTTATTGATATTTAGCAGAAGAGTTTCTCCAACATCTTTCTTGTCGACTTTAAGTGTAAAATATCCATAATGATTTGTGATTGCTGAAACCCGGCTCTTTTTCTCAAAGACGCTGACTTCAGGAATCTGATCGCCATTTTGCGCATTGACAACATAGCCGGTGATCAAAAAATATGATGGAATTACTACATTATTTGTTTTAACATTTCTTACCAAAATAACATGATTTCCCTTCTGTTTGTAAGTTACTTGTCCTTCAAACATTTGATTCAAGACCTCTCGTGCCGGTTTCGATTTTGCCTGTATAGTCAACGGCTTCATTCCTGCAACTACCTGCGGGCCGTAGGAAAATGTAAATCCACCTTGCTGTGAAATCATTTTCAATATATCATCAGCGTCACCATTTATGATCTGTACTGTTACTTTCTTTTCCAGATAAGGCACATTGTTTTGCGCAGAAAGCTTGAGGCTTTCAAACAAAATTAACATGATAACGAAAAGATTTAATTTACTTGCAACTTTTTCCATTGAAAACAATTTGTTCATTCTCTTTTTTAATTTCTAATCCTAAAGTTTCAGCGATCACAAAAGCAATATCATCGATAGGTTCATCCTCGAAGGTCACAGTAATTCTACAAGTTTTCAGATCCATATTCGCAAGACCCAACTGAACATCATATACATCATTTAACACATTTATGACTGTACCCAATTCGGCATTCTCGAACACAAAAACTTTGTCGGAGTAAGCAGAGATGTTCTCTTTTATAACTTCCTTCTTCCCTATGACTTTTGTTGTAATGTTGTAAGTTGCTTCTTCGCCTGCATTGAGGCTAAGCATCTGGTCCGAAACCGTTGTAACTTTTACTTCTCCGGAAACAACAGAGATGATAATGACATCGGAACTTTCCTTTGCTTTAACATTGAAACTGGTTCCAACATCTTCTATCTTCAAGTCAGCTGCTTCTACAACAAATGGATTGCTTTCATCGTGTTTAACATCAAAGAATGCTTCACCTTTCAATTTCACAATTCGTTTCTTTGAAAAATGATCGACTGAATACGCCAGTGTTGTATTTTTGTTCAACGTAATCGTACTCCCATCAGGCAATATTTCTTTTTTCACTTTTTCTGTTGAATGAATCTCAGCGAGATTATCTTCAGAGGGGAGGGTCATAAAGAATGCTAACATTCCCAGGCCTGCAAATATCAGAACTGCTGCAGCTATTCGGATAAATGTTAAGCGATTTGACTTTTGCTGAATTGGAATTATTTTTCCATTCTCATGTTTCTGAGAAATTGATTTTTTCAGTTTTATCCATGCTGCATCTGTATCCACAGGAATAACATCACGCAATGAAGCACCAGCCTCGAACAACTTCCCAAATTGCTTGAATTCGTTATCGTTTTCAGGACTCTCATTTCTCCATTCGGTAAGCAATGCTTCTTCTTCAGCTGTTGCTTCTCCGGCAAGATACTTTGCTATGATATCATCGATATGTTCAAATTTATTCTCCACGTTCCATCATATATAAAGTGAAATAAACAACAACCACACTGTCAGATAATCCTTCAATTGCTCTCTCATTATCTTCAATGCTTTTCCCATGTGATTCTCTACTGTCTTTATTGAGATGCCAAGTTGTTCAGCGATCTCTGCGTACTTCAATTCTTCAAATCGACTTAGCTTAAAAACAAGTCGACATTGTTCAGGCAAACTTTCAATTGCAACATGAATCTGATTTTGAAGTTCATTATGAAAAGTAGTAACGGTAGCGGGCTCTGATTGTTGAGCCATAGCTGTCACTTCTTCGGCATAGATCTGTCTGACCTTTGCATGTTTGATTTTATTGAGGCTCGTATTCCTTACTGCCCGAAATAAATATGATTGTACAGAAGTGGTAATTTCCATGGTTTCCCGTTTTTCCCAAAGCTGAACAAAAACCTGCTGTACTACTTCCTCTGACTCATCGATATCATTGAGAATAGTGTTGGCATAATTGCACAAGCGTTGATATAGCGACTTGAACAGTGATTCCACTGCTTTTTCGTCGCCATTTTGCAAAGCTTGCACTAATTCCTGTTCGTTTGTAAACACCACTCTTGGATTTGGCGGCAATTTACAAATGCTTTACAGATATATGACAACAGAAAATAGAGTTACCCCTATTCGTGTTGTAAAAAAGTTAAAATTGCTTCAAATTGATTAACATATGCTTGATTCGCACCCTGAATTAAAGGGAATTTTAAACGATTTGATTACTATTGTAATCAAATGGCTTCAAAAAATATGTGATCTTCCAATCATGTCAAAACTTCAATATATTTTAATGTGAAATCCAATTCAGAAATTAAAAATGTTGCAAAACTTTTTCTAAAGCTTGGCTTCACTGCTTTTGGCGGACCAACTGCTCATATTGCAATTATGTATAATGAAGTGGTGACTAAAAGAAAATGGATGACCGAGCAACATTTTCTTGATTTGATTGGCGCAACCAATTTGATACCCGGTCCGAATAGTACTGAAATGGCTATTCATATTGGCAAAGAAAGAGCCGGTTGGAAAGGATTGGTTGTAGCCGGACTCTGCTTTATTTTACCTGCTGTTTTTATTACCGGAATTTTTGCCTGGCTTTACAAAAAATATGGATTACTACCCGAAGTTCAGCCATTTGTTTATGGAATAAAACCAGCCATCATCTCTGTAATCCTTGCGGCAATATATCCTCTTGCAAAAAAGTCATTAAAATCAACTGAGCAAATTTTGATTGGTTTGGTTGTTCTCATTTTAGCGCTACTAAATTACAATGATATCTACTTAATGTTTGGAGCCGGAATCTTTGCACTGATCTTGAATTCTACAAAAAGCAATCGAATTACAAAAAGCTTTTTTCCTGTTACACTTTTGCAAATTTCAAATACAACACTGGTTTCTGTAAGCAACTTAAATTTGTTTTTGATCTTTCTGAAAATTGGAGCAATTTTATATGGCAGCGGCTATGTTTTATTTGCATTTCTTGATACAGAACTTGTTTCAACAGGAATAATCTCAAGACAACAATTGATCGATGCAATCGCTGTTGGACAATTTACTCCCGGTCCAGTTTTTTCATCTGTGACATTCATAGGTTATCAAATAAATGGATTTAACGGTGCTTTGATTTCAACTGCAGGTGTTTTTATCCCATCATTTATATTTGTTGCATTGTTGAATCCTTTTGTAAAGAAAATGAGGAGTTCATTGGCTTTCGCTTCTTTTCTTGATGCAGTTAATGTTGCTTCTATCGCTATCATCATAGCTATCTGCTATATTATGGGGAAAGAAATTATTAACAACTGGCAAACAACTCTCATAGCAGTATTAAGTTTAGTAATTGCATTCGGCATGAGAAAAATCAACAGTGCATTGATCATTTTGATTGGTTCGCTGTTAGGATTTTTACTGACATTAATCTGAACCATGAAATCTCATCAAGGGAAGTGACCTTCCTCATAAAATAGAAAAGTGGACTTATTTTCATTACTTTTGGGTTCCCTTTTATGTAGGGAGGTCAATTGTACGTCTTACAATGGCATTATACGAAAATTACATCGTATTATAAGAAAATCCAAATCAGGTTTCAAAATAAGAAAGAAATGAAAAACATTACTTTATTTGTCGTAATAATTCTATCGACAACATTACTGAAAGCACAGACAGCACTGTTCATTCCTGATACACTTTCCGGAAGCAACATCAATCTGAATATTGCGGATAGCACAAATCAGTTCTTTCCCGGATTCAATACAACAACGATTGGATACAATGGAAGATATCTGGGACCGACAATCATTTTGGATAAAGGTCAAACGGTGACGATGAATGTTCACAATGCATTGATGGATACTACCACAACGCATTGGCATGGATTACACGTAGCGCCTATGAATGATGGAAGTCCGCATAATCCTATATTGTCAGGCGACAATTGGAGTCCGTCATTTACTGTAATGGACAATGCTGCTACCTATTGGTATCATCCGCATATGCATGGTATGACAATGGACCAAGTAATGATGGGAGCTGCGGGATTGATTATCGTGCGGGATTCATTAGAAGCAACTTTAGACCTTCCAAGAAAATATGGTGTAGATGATTTCCCACTTGTGTTTCAATTCCAGCATATGGATAGCACTACAAAACAAATTATACTTGATGACGAAGCAGATAATATTACAATGGTAAATGGTCAGATCTCTGCCCCTTTCTTAAATGTTCCTGCACAGATTGTTCGTCTACGAATACTGAACGCTTCAAGTCATCGCTTCTTCGAATTTGGCTTTGATGACAACAGAACATTTAATCAAATTACATCGGATGATGGTTTGCTTAACGCTCCTGTTCCTTTGACAAGACTAATGTTAGGTTCAGGCGAAAGAGCAGAAATTCTTGTTGACTTCTCAGGTCAACAAGGAAGTACATTTTTTATTAAACAATATGGTACACAATTGCCGGCAGGTTATCCGGGAGGCCCGCCTGATGGAATGGGAATGATGACAATGGGACCACTTGACAACACAGATTTTAATTTGCTTCAATTGAATGTTGTTTCACAAACAATAAATCCTGTTACAACAATTCCTTCTGCATTAACTACAAACATTCCTTACTCCTCTGTAGGAGCAGATAATTTTACTGTTGCAATTACAGGTATTCCAATGATGAGCATGACAAACTTTGCTATGAATGGTGTTCAGTACGACATGAATGTGATCAACATGAATACTAATCAGAATAAAATTATGACCTGGACCATTTCAAATCAAAGCATGATGCCGCATCCTTTTCATATTCATGGCAACCACTTTTATGTGCTTTCCGTAAATGGCGCGACTCCTCCTTTAAATATGCAAGGAAGAAAAGATGTTGCTGTTGTTTCACCTATGGGAGGTTCTTTGGTTTTGATCACACGATATGATGACTTCAATGACCCAATGATGCCATATATGTTTCATTGTCATATTTTGAGTCACGAGGATAATGGAATGATGGGACAGTTCATTGTTAATCCACCTTTAACCAACATTTCTGAAAACTCAAATGATCTCAACAATCAACTTTATCCGAATCCGGTAAATGGAACATTGAATGTAATGTTGCAAAATGAAAAGCATCAGCCAATGACGTTATCAATTTTCAACGACATGGGACAAAATGTTTCAATGACGAAAACAAGAGAAGGAAATATATCGATTCCTGTATCAGAATTAACGGCGGGAATTTATATGCTCTTTGTTACTGACGAAAATGGCAATACAAAAACAAGTAAGTTTATAAAAGATTAATTCAAGAATTGTTTTTCACAATAATTTGAGAAAACGAATCCCCTGCGGCGAAATAGTTGTTATCGGCACAGGGGATTTCTTATTGAAATACACGTCAAGCGTTTTCGTAACAAATAAAAATATTGCCATTTTTAAATGATCTGCAAGACTTGGTTTTAAAATTAAGCGGTTTTGAAATATCATTGAACATGGTCCTTCCTTTACCAATAGCAACCGGGAACAAGACGATTTGAATTTCATCGATCAGTCCGACTTGCGCCAATTGATTTACAATACTGCCACTCCCAAGTATTACCAGATCTCGTCCTTCTTCCTCTTTAAGTTTTTTAATTTCTTCGACAAGATCTCCTTTGATAAGTCTTGTGTTATTCCAGGTAGGATTGCTGAGTGTCCTTGAAAAAACCACTTTCTCAAACTCATTCATTTGTTTAGCCATTATTGGATCATATTCTTTGGCCATTGGACTAGGCCAGAATCCGACCATCATTTCATAGGTCTTTCGACCAAAAACAAGCACTCCTTCGCCGGTCATATTTCTGCTGACAAATGTATTCCATTCAACATCACCCGGACTATGATGGGCCCAGCTAATGTCATCGTTTTCGCCTGTAAAATATCCATCTAAGGTCACTTGATTAAACACAATTAATCTGCGATTATTTGTTTCCATTTTCTTTGGATTTATAACTAATTACCTTTGCAATAGTATTAAAAAATACAATTCACTTGCTGCAAATATTTCCATTCAAGGCCAATGTTTAACTTTAAGATTTGGTTTTTGCATATTTTCTTTATATTTACAATTGATCAAAAAATACATATTAAAATATAAATAGTCTGTATGCCACCGATTAAGAAAACTCTTAAAGTCTGCAGTAAAGGACACAAATTTTACAAATCATCGGATTGCCCAACTTGTCCTAAATGTGCTCTCGAAAAGAAACCTAAGGACGGCTTTCTTTCGACAATATCAGCACCGGCTCGCCGCGCATTAGAAAGCAAAAATATTTCCACATTAAAAAAGCTTTCCGGATTTAGTGAAATTGAAATTAAAAATTTGCATGGTATGGGGCCAAATGCAATTTCCAAATTACAAAGCGCCCTGAAAAAAGAAGGACTTACTTTCAAAAAAGAAAAAACAAAGAAGGCTATTAAAAAGCCAATAGTGAAAACAAAATCTGAAAGCAGTACAAAACCTTCGGAAACTGATAAGGTGGATGCTTTCATGAAAAAACTAAAGCATCCTTTGAAAAATGTAATTGAAGAGCTTAGAAAAATTATCCTCAGCACTCATCGTTCTGTTGGAGAAGAAATAAAATGGAATGCACCAACCTTTTTATATACCGGCGAAATGGAGAATTTCAATCCAAAAGAATATAAAAGATATATTATAGTTTCTAATTTCTACCAAAAAGATTGTATCCGCTTAATCTTCCCAAGTGGAGCTAGAGTCAATGACAAATCAGGTTTGCTGGAAGGCGACTACAGTGATGGAAGAAGACTTGCTCACTTCTATAGCTCAGAAGATGTAAAATTAAAGCAAAAGAAATTGCAAAATGTAATTAAGTCCTGGTTGAAATTATCTACTTAATTTTTACTTTTCTAAATAATTATTTATAACAATGACAGACATAAATTACATAAAGAACCTTAGAGTCCCATCAAAAGAAAATCCACTAAGAATTCTTATGAGCGCATGTCTGACCGGGTTAGCCTGTGGTTATGACGGGACATCTTATGGTGACTATCCGGCTTCAGCCAGAATTCTAAAATATGAAACTGTCAGAATTTCTCGCTTTTGTCCGGAAGAATTTTCATTCGGAACACCACGGGAAATGTGCGATATTCATGGCGGAACGGGTATTGATGTCCTTGAAGGCAGAGCAAAAGTACTGACAGAAAGCGGAAAAGACTGGACAAAAGGAATGATAAACGCTTCAGAGAAAATGCTTGCTTTCGCTATTCAGGAAAATGTAGAACTTGCAATTATGATGGACGTAAGTGCTGCATGTGGTAGTCAGGTAATTTATTCAGGAAACAGATTCGGTGAAAACAAGGTACATCAAATCGGCGCCGGTGTTTGCGGCGCGCAACTTATTAGAAATGGAATTAAAGTAATTAGCCAGAGAGATTACGCTTCGCTTGAAATCTTAATGACAAAAATTGATCACGGATATATAGCAGATGCTAAACTTAAGGACCATCATGAAAGTGATTGGTATAAGGAATATTTCAATACCGATAAAAAATTATAACCGCTCTCCACATTTTCAAAAACAATTATTCTTCGAAATGAAAAATAGTCCTATTGATGAGTATATAAATAAATTGCCGGCTGACAGAAAATCGGCAATGGAAGTGTTAAGAAAAACAATCCTGGATAATTTGCCTAAAGGGTTTTCAGAAGTGATAAGCTACGGCATGATAGGTTATGTTGTGCCACATTCTAAATATCCAAACGGATATCACTGCGATCCATCACTACCGCTTCCATTTATGAGCGTTGCCTCTCAAAAGAATTTTATTGCCGTGTATCATATGGGAATTTATGGAGATCCAAAATTATTAGAATGGTTCACGAAAGAATATTCTAAATACTCGAAGACTAAACCTGACATGGGAAAAAGTTGTATTCGCTTCAAGAAGATCGATCAAATACCTTACAAATTGATAGGAGAGCTTGCAAAAAAAATCACCGTTGATAAGTGGATCAAATTATACGAATCAAATTTAAAATAAAGAATGCCCCTCCATTTCGAAACCAATTATCTTTCAATCGACCCCTTGACACTCAAGGACAATGAATTCATTTATAAATTAGTGAACACTCCCGGATGGTTGAAATTTATTGGCGAAAGAAATGTCAGATCGCCGGAATATGCTTTGGAATATATCAACAGGATTTTACATAACGAAAATGTAGCTTATTGGACGGTGAAATTAAAACCTAACTCCATTCCTATTGGTGTGATCACGTTAATCAAGCGCGATTATCTTCCTCATCATGATATCGGATTTGCTTTTCTTCCGGAATATATGGGAAAAGGATATGCTTTTGAAGCAACCAATGCTGTTATAAATGAACTTTCTAAAATTGCTATTCACTCTGTTCTCATGGCAATCACAGTACCAAGCAATTCTTCATCAATAAAATTGCTTGAGCGACTGGGATTTCGATTTGAAAAATTTATCCCTGTAGATGGGGAGGAGCTGGCTTCTTATCGTTACGATCTTCCTTTGAAATAATTCAAAACTTATATCCTAAACACAATCCAAACCCTCTGAATCCCGGCATCTCAGGGTCATATTTAATGTTTACACTGTTTGAAGTCACAGTATAATCCATTGATCCGGGAATTTCTTCATCTATGTCAGCAAGTTCATTTTTGATATCCTGAATATCGATCTGAGAAAAATCACCAAGTGCAGTAATCTCAGCTTCTTGAGAACCAAATCCAACTCCAAGTATCCACCAGTCCAAAGTCATATGCTCACCAAGTAACCATTGTGAACCTAACATCAATCCAACAGTAGTCGCTTTGTATGAACCATCGGCAGGAACCTTTACTTCCTGGTTTGTTGTAGTGGAAGTATATGAAATATCTACTTTATCGACTATAAAAGTTGAATACCTAAAATATGGAGCGACATAAAATCCTTGCGGCGCTTTGCCTGAAAAATAATATCTGTATTCCGGAGTGAATGTCCAGCCGGAGAATGACATCGATTTTAAACTAGTCGTTGAGTCTTCATCAATAACAAAATCAGGTAAAGACCTTGAAGGAAGATATGAAATACCCATCGCCAAAGAAGAATGCTCTCCTAATGTCCTTTCATATTGAACTCCAATATTACCGAGCGCCAAACCCAATAGATTCAATTTTATTATATTTTCCTGTGCGTTTACAGCTAAAGCTGAAATCATAAAAATGCTAAGTACAAGTTTTTTCATAGTGTGGATATTTGTGAAGACAAGATACATTAATTTTAATATTCCGAGACATAAAAAAATCATTGTTTTCAACCTACCTTTACAAAAAAACAATAAAATGGAATACAGACGACTCGGAAAATCAGGTCTCAAACTAAGCGCCCTTTCATTAGGCTCATGGCTAACTTTCGGAAAACAGATTGAAAATAATATAGCTGACGAATTAATGTCGATAGCATATGATGCCGGAATTAATTTTTTCGACAATGCTGAGATCTATGCCCGCGGGCAATCTGAAATTGTGATGGGCGAGATCCTGAAAAAGAAAAACTGGGATCGATCGTCGTATGTAGTTTCAAGCAAAGTGTTTTTCGGAACTGAAGGAAAAGATGCAAAGCCAAATCAAAAAGGTTTATCGAGAAAGCATGTTGTTGAAGGATGTCATGGTGCGATGAAGCGTTTGCAAGTTGATTACATCGATCTTTTTTTCTGTCACCGCCCCGATAAAAATACTCCAATTGACGAAACTGTCTGGGCAATGAATACACTTATTCAGCAAGGTAAAATTCTGTATTGGGGAACTTCTGAATGGAGCGCAAGTGAAATTATGGAAGCAATTTTAGTTGCAGAAAAAAATCATTTGATCGCACCGGTAATGGAGCAACCACAATACAACATGCTCACACGAGAAAAGATGGAAAAAGAATATTTGCATCTTTTTAAACATCATGGAATTGGAACTACGATCTGGTCGCCACTTGCATCAGGAATTTTAACCGGAAAATATTCGGGATCAAAACCGAATGACACACGTTTGAATATTGAAGGAATGGATTGGCTGAAAGATAAATTGCTTTTGGAAGAAAACTTGAAGCGTGTCGACAAAACAAAAGCTATAGCTGATAAAATTAACACCACTCTCCCACTCTTTGGTATTGCATGGTGTCTGAAAAATCCGAATGTAAGTACTGTTATTCTCGGAGCATCGAAAACATCTCAGCTTCAGGAAAATTTAAAGGCTCTAGATGTGCTTCCTTTGCTTACTCAGGAGATCATGAATGAAGTGGATGAGGTTTGGGGGACAAAACCAGTATTGGCCGAGTTCTAATTCTTCACTAATTCCTATGTGTTGCTATGTGTCTATGTGGTGAATTTTTTAACCACATAGACACGTAGCAACACATAGAAAATAAATATTACTTACCACCCGCCTTTATCCACCGATCAACTTCTTTTTCAAAAATTTCTAACGGCAAACAACCATTGATCAACACTTCATCATGAAATGCCTGGATGTTGAATTTTGATCCGAGCTCTTTTTCTGCACGTGCACGTAATTCGAGAATTTTCATTTGACCAATCTTATATGCTAATGCTTGTCCCGGAATTGCCATGTACCGCTCTACCTCCGCAGTAATGTCTGCTTCGCTTTCTGTTTCATTGTCGAGGGAATAGGCAATGGCTTGTTCTCTCGTCATTCCTTTCATGTGAATACCCACATCAAGCACAAGTCGAAGAGCGCGATGCATCTCTTCACTCAATGCGCCGAAGTATTGATATGGATCTGTGTAAAGTCCCAATTCTTTTCCTAACGATTCAGTATATAAAGCCCAGCCTTCGCCATAAGCTCCATACCATCCGAAGCGACGGAAATCGGGCAACTCTTTATTCTCTTGTTGAATTGATGTCTGGTAGTGGTGCCCAGGAATTGCTTCATGTAAAAACAGATCTTCCATTGATACATTATTGAATTTAGTCGGATCAAGTACGGGCACATAAAATATTCCGGGACGTGAACCATCAGGTGCAGCCTGATTATATTCAGCACTTGCAGAAACTTCTCTGAAAGCTTCCGTCTGACGAACTTCGAATTTGGCTTTCGGAACTAAATTGAAAAGTTTTTTCAACTGAGGTTGCATTTTTGTTTCAATAGCACGATATGCATTGATCACATCACTGTCCTGCTTGAAAGGCATAAACTGCTTATCGGTATGAATGAAATGAAAAAACTCTTTCAATGTTCCTGTGAATCCTGTTTCTGTTTTGATGCGTTCCATTTCACCTCTGATTCTTGCAACTTCTTTTTCACCAATTGCATAGATCTCATCAGGAGTCAGATTAGTTGTTGTCCAAAATTTCGCTAAGTAAGCATACACTTCTTTGCCACCGGGCACTTCAGAAATTCCTGATGTGGCTCTGCATTTTGGCAAGTATTCATTCTTAACGAAAGAATGCAACTTGTCATACGAAGGGACAATTTCATTCTTGATTGCAGTCGTGTACAATTCCGTCAAACGCTTTTTATCTTCAGTAGAAAAACTTTCCGGAAATTTTTTGATTGGACCAGCAAATACACTTTGCATCGGATCTTTTACAATGATACCTGTCAATTGCGGCAATACTTTTTCCATCAGCGATTTTGGCGGAACGATTCCCATTTCCATCCCGCGCTTCATATTGCTGATCATTGTATCAACATAAGAAGTAAATCCATGGATGCGGCCAAGAAAATCATCGTAATTCTTCACTGTCTTGAAAGGCTGATTTCCGGAACCCGAACCAAGCAGCGGAAAAGAAATGTGCATGCTCCAAAATTGATTTATCGGCATCAAATTATCGTGGAACGTTAATCCTTCCAATTGCATTTTCATTTCATACTGCATGATATCAAAACTTAAAACAGATTGTCCGCTTAAAGCTGCTCGATCGATAGTTTTAAATTTTTCAGCGTATGAAGAATAAAACGTCTTCAACTTCTCCCGATAAGAATCGCTGATGTCTACCGGCAATTGGTCATTGTATCGCTCATCGGCAATTGCAGTTGCTTCCAGTGGGTATAACTTCAATCGGTCTTCGTAATATTCATGAAGGAGACTGTCGAAAGCTGCATTTGAATTTTCCATTGTTGATGGTTTGTTGCTGTTACAAGCGATCAAAGAAATGATTGCAGTGGCAATTAGGAGATAGTTGCGCATATTTTTTGTAAGTAGTAAGTGGTGAGTAGCATGTTTAAGGCTATCCAGTTTCAATTTAAAATCGAGACAATGTAATAAAAAAAGTGCCCGATAATTTGTACTCCATTTTTCGATTTATTATTTAACAAATAAACCTTTGTTTGGCCACAATTTTAAAGATCAACTGGTTTTAAATTTAAACAAAAGTTAAAAGTTGTTAAATGGATTTATGGCACTCATTGACATTACAAGCTTAATAACCTAAAAGTTCCCTCCTGAATGACGGATACTTCTTTTTAAAATTGGCTCATAGACAAGTGGAAAAAATTTACCTAATAACCTAAAAGTTCCCTCCTGGATGACGGATACTTCTTTTTAAAATGGCGGAAGGTCGAGAGTAAAAATTGTGAAATACAATTTTTACTCTCGACCTTCCGCCACTATAACGTTCTGCTATTTACTACCTACTAAAAAACCTTCGTACAACTTCTCACGCATTTCTTTCACGCGTTCGTCTTCCAGGTATTCATCGTACGTCATCGACTTGTCGATAATGCCGTTTGGAGTCAATTCGATAATTCGATTTGCAACAGTGTGCATGAACTCGTGATCATGTGATGTGAAAAGTGCAACGTGTTTCCAGTCTTTCAGTGCATTGTTGAATGCTGTGATCGATTCCAGGTCTAAGTGATTCGTTGGTTCATCGAGGATAAGACAATTTGCATTGGTCAACATCATTCTTGAAACCATGCAACGAACTTTCTCTCCTCCTGATAATACATTCGACATCTTCAACGATTCTTCCCCGCTGAAAAGCATCTTGCCTAAAAATCCGCGGATATATGTTTCGTCTTTGTCTTTCGAATACTGACGAAGCCAGTCGATCAAATTAAAATCGCCGTTGAAGAATTTTGAATTATCATTCGGTAAATATGAGCGAGTGATAGTTGTTCCCCATGTAAACTCTCCACCATCTTGCTTGTCTTCGCCATTAAGAATTTCGAAGAAAGTTGAGATGGCAGTATGATCTCTTGAGATTACTGCGACTTTATCGCCTTTGTTTAATGTGAAAGTAACATCACTGAAAAGTACTTGTCCATCGTTCGTATTCTTTGAAAGATGTTCAACCGACAAGATCTGATCGCCGCAATCACGTTCTGCTTTGAAAATGATTCCGGGATATTTTCTAGTTGATGCCTGGATGTCATCAATCACGAGCTTCTCCAATAATTTCTTACGACTGGTTGCCTGACGAGACTTGGATGCGTTCGCGCTGAAACGTTCAACGAAATCCTGAAGCTCTTTACGTTTGTCTTCCACTTTTTTATTCTGATCAGAACGCTGACGTAAAGCTAGCTGACTTGATTCATACCAGAATGTATAGTTACCGGTATAAAGTTTTATTTTATTGAAATCGATATCTGCAATGTGCGTACACACTGCATCTAAAAAGTGACGATCGTGAGATACAACGATCACAGTATTTTGAAAATCGGCAAGGAAATTTTCTAACCAGGAAATTGTATCGACGTCAAGATCATTCGTTGGCTCATCCAAAAGAAGAATATCCGGATTACCGAAAAGTGCTTGTGCTAAAAGTACACGAACTTTTTCTTTACCGCTAAGCTCACCTAATAGTTGCTGATGAATTTCTTCTTTCACACCTAAGCTG
>Ga0116177_10001609_pt1 | contig 16782 bp, 9 predicted proteins | sample AD_STIC10_MetaG_FD_89750 | JGI IMG/M metagenome (GOLD analysis project Ga0116177, IMG submission 89750) | Active sludge microbial communities of municipal wastewater-treating anaerobic digesters from USA - AD_STIC10_MetaG | ecosystem: Engineered > Bioreactor > Anaerobic > Digestate | place: USA... | reverse complement strand
TGCACTTCAAAATGCAATTGCGAATGCTCCAAAACCTGTTGTCATTTATTTTCCCGGTGGAAACTATTTATTTAATTCTTCAATAAATCTTCCCGACAGTACGATCCTGCGTGGCGCCACTTCGGATTCAACAAATCTTCTTTTTGATTTTAGCGGAGCAATTGGAAATGGAATTAATATTTCCGGCACTACCGGTCCGACTTTTACAAATGTTACATCAGGTGCAGAACGATTCAGCAATTCAATAGTTGTTGATGATGCAACTTTATTCTCTGTTGGTGATTATGCAGAGATCATGCAGACAAATGGAACATGGGATACACAGCCGGTCAGTTGGGCAGATAATTCCATAGGACAGATCGTTCGAATTTCAGCAATCAGTTCGAACACTCTTACATTTGATGAAGTATTGCGAATCAATTATGATTATTCACTCAATCCACGAATCAGAAAGATCATTCCAAAAATTCAGGTTGGATTAGAATGTCTGAAAATAGAACGGCTTGATGATGTTGCTGTAGGAGTTTGTTTCAATGTTAATTTATCATATGCAGCTCAATGCTGGATAACCGGTGTTGAAATTGGTACAAGTATCGGAAGTCATATTGAAATAGATGCTTCTACAAACATCACTGTTTCCCGCAGCTATATTCACGACAATTTTGCCTATGACGGAACATCTACACATGGCTACGGGATCACTTTGTTTGGTCACACAGGACAATGCAGAATTGAAAATAACATAATGCGCCATCTTCGCCATTCGTTCTCATTACAATGTGGCGCGAATGGAAATGTAGTTGCATATAATTATTCCACAGAACCGAATCGTTCAGAGTTTCCTGCAGATTTCGGAGCAGATATTTCAATGCATGGTCATTTCAGTTATGCAAATTTGTTTGAAGGAAATATAGTACAGAACATTCAGATCGATCAGACATGGGGACCATCCGGACCATTGAATACTTTTTTCAGAAACCGTGCAGAGTTGTATGGCTTATTGATGACGTCAGGAACAGTACAAAGTGATTCGATTAATTTTGTTGGCAATGAAGTTTCCAATATTGGACCATTCCTTGGCAATTATTCTCTTGCCGGTTCCGGTCATTTTGAATTTGCAAATAACATCAGAGGAACGATCACGCCATCAGGAACCATCCCACTTCCTGACACATCATATTATCTCGACAGCATACCTGATTTCTGGACAAGTTCTATCTTCCCGACAATCGGTGATCCAAGTCCGATTGGTTCAGGTAGTATCCCTGCGAAGGATAGGTTTAATAGTGGAGCTTATCTGGCACCTTGTGTGGAGAATGTGAATACGGCGATTGCAAATTATTTTAACTCACAATTATTTCACGTTTATCCAAACCCATTTGATTCAGAAATATCTATATTTTCTGAAATTAATAAGAATGACAGAATCGAAATAAGCATCACAGATATAAGTGGAAAAACCGTTTTTGAAAAAGAAAATATTTTTAAACTTTCTGATCGCCCATTTCAAATTTCAACAAAAGATCTTGCACCTGGAATTTACATAGTTAGAATTCTTAACAATAATTCATGGTTCAGCCAAAAGATCATTAAATATTAATTCCCGGTTTTTATTCTACAAATTTAATTAAGATCAATTATCGTATTTTCAATATGAAAAAGTTTGAAGATTACCATTGGCACGATTCAATTGTACACAATATTGCACTAGACAGAAGTAACCCGGGATATAATGATACTCTTGAATTAGAAGTTGAATTTTACCATGAAGATAAAAGGTCAAAATTAATATTTGAAGATCTAAGATATTTAAAAATGGATTTGAATTTTGGTATCGTTGCAAATGAAACGATATTAGATGCGATGGAGCTTGAAAATTCAGATGAGGATCTTAAGAATTTCTATAGCAGTTGGAATGGACTTTTTAATGATATAAAATTAAGAGTATTTTTAATAGACCTGAATTCAACAGGTGGTAAAATTAAAATAATCTGTGAATCATTTAAAGTAATATGTACCTAATATTTTTATCCATTATACGGTATTAATTTAATATGTAAGGAGTCAATACGTAAGAAAGTGCTATTGAATATAAATCAATTTGAAAAATGATCCTTTAATAACCAAAAAGATCCCTAAAGGGATGACACCAGCAAGTTTTCGGTTTTGCGAGAGCGGAAGTCGTGAAAGAAATTTTGCCAAAGGCAAAATTTCTTTCACGACTTCCGCTCTCGCACCATTAGATAGGGCATACGTCATCCCTTTAGGGATCTTTTTGGTAATAAAGTCCAACTGTATGATTTAATAAATTTTTTAATCCATTAAAACTTAAAAAAAATCTCTTATTACGCCACACGAAGCAAAAATATTAAGAACGCAATTACTAATCTTTTAAAATTTTACTTAAAAGACGGAGTTTCAATGAGGCATTTTTAATTTTATCTCCATGAGAATAAATATGCGTGATAATGAAAAAGTATAGTTCGCAGCCCTGTATCATCCGATGTCATACTTCGGAATTTACTGCCGAACACTTAAACAATTTTTATATTATTTTGACTAAAAAAAAGGGATCAAAAATGCTTCACAACACCTTAAACCCCTTAAATTCTTTTTATCGTACACTCAAATTACAAAATACCCTTACTGATCCGCCGACTTCTTAAAATCAGATCTGAAAATATAATCCCAGATCTTCGAGCTTACTCCATACCCATGATCCATATCTTTATAATGATGGAGCATGTGATGATGTTTTAAATTCAACCAGAATTTGCTTTTGAAATTATAATGATGGATGGCATAATGAACCATGTCATAGAATAAATATCCTGCAAGAAAGCCCATAAAGAAAGGCGCAACTAATACCGGACCGATTGCTAATTTAAACAAATAGAAAAACAATGCTGACAACGGAATTGAAACTGTTGGAACCATTACCAGTCTTTTGCTGTCACTCGGATAATCATGATGAACACCATGGAAAATGAAATGCAACCTCGCTCCTATTTTTCCCGGAGGTAACCAATGAAACACAAACCGATGCAGAACATATTCTGTCAGGGTCCAGATAAAAAGGCCAAGCATTATATATCCAAAAATTGACAGAACAGATAGATGATATACGAATATCGACTTATAGCCGAAGTATCCGATCACAGGAAGAAAGATGAAAAGAGGAACTGAATAGTGAATGTGGGATAATTTCTCTAGAAAGCCATTCTTGAACATTCTGACCGTTTCGTCTTTATTGCTGATAAAGTTTTTAGCCATACGAGATAGAATTGAGCTGCGAAGTTAGATAAAAAGTCAGTAGAATGACTGTTATAAAATGGGAATTTTTATCTGATCAATGTCACTCTCCCATTGACCTTTTTTTCCTCTAAATCAAGGCCTTTGGCCTCCAGATGGTAAACATACACACCTTCGGGAGCAGGTGTTGCTGTATCCCGGACATTCCCTGTCCAGGGTTTCTTTTCATTGCCGATAAAAATAACCTCGCCCCACCGGTTAAAGATCCTGAATTCATATTCAGACAAACTTGCACCGATCGGGGCAAATGACTCATTAATATTATCCCCATTTGGAGTAAAAGCTCTTGGCAAAAATACTGCTATCGGATCTTCAACAATAACATTGTAAGTGATCGAGTCAATACAACCAAGATTATTCTGAACTAACAATGTTACTTCATAAGTTCCTTGTGCCGGGAACTGATGAACCGGATCTCTGACAAAAGTTGTATCAGAATCTGACCGGAAATACCATACCCATGAACTTGCGTCAATCGAAGTATTCAGAAAACTGACCTGATTCAGGAAGGCACCTTCGGCAGGATTTGAATAAATAAAATCTGCAATTGGCGAAGGGAAATTATTGACCAGAAAATAGGAACTGACTTGTGGCTGAATAGCACATGGAACACTCGATGTCATTTCAACACTTACACTATCTGCAGTAGCTAACGGTAGCGGAGTAAAAATACTACCACTACCACTGCTTTGTCCATTAACATACCATTCAAAAGTCGGATTCACTCCTCCATATTGCGGTTGAGCGATAAAACTTGTTGTATTCCCCTCACATACTACCGGCGGATTTGTAGAAATAGTCACATCAGGCATCAAAGAAATCAATCCCTGAATAATATCATATCCGGCAGCTGTGTTAGTAATGATACATGGCAAACTGGAAGTCAATAAAACACTGACAGAATCAGTTCCGGTACCAACTACAAAATCAAATGTAGAATCTGAAGAAGCAGTACCGGATGCAATTCCATTCACATACCATTGAAAGAGCGGAGAATTTCCACCATAGACAGATGAACCAGTAAAATGAATTGTATCACCTGTACAGAGAGAAGCGCTTGCATCTGAATTTAAATTGAGTGCAGGAACAGAATTTTGCAACTGCACATTTATTGAAGTATCGATAGCAGTTGAAGTAGTTACACATCGTAATGCAGAATTCATTTGAACAGTGATCAAAGAATCACCTGCATTCAAAACTGTTGCAAACGTTGCTGTTGTTGCACCGGGAATTGCTGAACCATTAACATACCATTGAAAAGTTGGAGTTGTTCCACCATTAATTTCTGTTGCAGTATAGGTGACTGCAGAGCCCGGACAAACTGCTGTATCGGGAGAAATAGTAACACTTGGAACTACGGAAGAATTTAATGCTATGAAAGTTGAAGCAGTATCTGTCGGAGAAGAAACACAAGAAGAATTCGAATGAAGCACAACCTGGACAACTGATCCATTGTTCAACACAGAAGTAGAAAAAGTGTCCACTGCTCCACTTTGCAATAAAACTCCATCAACGATCCAATCGTACGTCGGTGCAGTACCACCATTCACAGGTGTAGCATCAAAATGCAATGTATCGCCCTGACAAAAAGGACCTGCAACTGAATTTACTATTGAAACATCAGGAACAGATTGCGAAGTGATCGTAATAGCAATTGTAGAATCGAAATAAAGACAATTTGAATTGAAGTAGCGAAGTGTTACACTATAATTTCCGGGCAAAGAATATTGCACTGTCGGATTCTGATTGTCATTGATAACTCCACCGGCAGCATTGCTTCCCGGTACTACCCAATCATAATCCGTCACAGCTGAACTACCATTTCCCGATAAATTGATTGGTGTATTGATGCAAGCAGTAATAGGAGAAATTGTAAAGCCAGGGTTGGTATTTGGTTCGACAGTAATAGTATCAGCTGCAGTAAAAGTTGTTCCACAACCATCCGTTACTGTTACATTGTAAATTGTTGTAACATTTGGTGTAACGCGTAATGTATCGTTAGTTGATGACGAAGTATTCCAGACAAATGTATAAGGCGGAACTCCATTCTGAGGAACAACAACCAGATCAACACTTGTTCCACCGCAGACTTGCATACTTGGAGTAAAGAATGCGTTCTCAAGTGTAGTTCCGGAAACATACATGACCCAATTTGTATTTGCCCTCACACAATTGCCGGTACAATTTGGATCAGGATCAACATTACATCTGTAGAAGTGTAAAACAAAATTTAAAACCTGAGCTGAACAGGATGGTGCAGGCAAACATGCCAGGAGCTCGGGCATTGAAGTACTGTCATATCCGCAACTAAAATTTATAGCTGCAGGACATGTCATTACCGGAGGTGACCCGGGAGGAAATAAACATCCCGCATTTTCAATACTGAATCCTCCATCATCTCCCATACAAGCTCCAAATGCAAAAAACCTGAATTTACCGGTAATATCTGTAATAGTTGTATTGGCAGGTATTGGAACATTCAGAAAATAATCGCAACTGTTGGTCCAGCAAACCGCACTGTATCTTGTTCCCATGATAGAAGCAGCCAGCAAACTATCAGCAGCAGTAACAACAGGATCAATGACAACAGGATAAATTGTTGATGCAGAATTTAACCAACTTACAGGAGTAAAAACATTGAATTCTCCCTGCGAATTAAACCCCGAATTAACTGCTAATGGCAGATCAGAATTACCATTTGAATAAGCATAACAGTTTTCAATAGTAAAACAAATATTATTCTTCCCATCAACAATGTGATTAGTCCCATGTCCAATAATTTCAGAATTGATTCTGAGATCATCACTCATTTCAAACTGCTGACGCATAACCAGATTTCCTCCAATTAAGTTCAGCCTTTGTTTCAAAATAAAATCCATTTCAATCTTGCTTTCACTTACAGCAAAAACCAGATCAACATTCGGATAAAAATTATGAAATTTTATACCATCATCCCCTACTGTACGGTTGGACCAATCTGATTGACCAATTTCATTTTCAATACCATTATCGTCAATATGAATTAAACGAATGTCTTTCGCCAGTTTTAATTTTTTTCCCTGGAATAAAATTTCAACTTCACGCTTTCCGAGATCGATCGTTAGTGGAGAACGCTGTTGATCCGAAACAAAAATATCGGGCTTTTCAGTTGGGGACAATCGATAATTTATTTCCCGCAACCAACCATTCTCATCAAAATAATTTATCGGTGAATAGGAATTCTGAATCATGAATCGATTTCCACCGGAACCCTTCTCAACAAAGTATCTTGAAAAAACCGTCCGCCTGTCTACCAATTCAATCATCCGGTTTTTCTTCTGTGTATCGAACGGATAAACTCCAAGGTCAGGATGCGAGTTGAATTCAGAAGCAATCAGTTTATTGATTTCATTTTCATTCTCCTTTTGACGAATAGAAAACTGAGTAAAATTCAATGAATTCAAACGCGAATATTGCGCCTGCAACACAGAACAAAAAAACATAAAAAAGAAAACTAAACTTTTTCTCATCATTACAAAAGTATTTTATTCTGCGAATTACAGGTTCTTCAGAAACTCCTCGCTTTGCTTCATCAATGGATACATTACTACATCTTCTTCAATAAATGGAACAGACTTACGGTAAGCTGCTACAAATTCTTCAATCATTCTGGAACTTTGCAATGGTTTTCTAAACTCCAGAGCCTGTGCTCCTGTCATTAGCTCAATTCCCAGAATGGTATAAACATTTTGCACCACCTTAAATAATTTAGTAGCAGAATTCGCGCCCATGCTGACATGATCTTCCTGGCCATTGCTGGATACAATACTATCAACTGACGCAGGGGTACAATATTGCTTATTCTGACTAACAATTGACGCAGCTGTATACTGCGGAATCATAAAACCCGAATTTAAACCCGGATTACCTGCTAAAAAAGGCGGTAATCCACGTTGACCTGAAATTAATAAATAAGTTCGTCTTTCGGAAATATTTCCAAGCTCAGCAAGTGCGATGGCAAGAAAATCCATAGCAAGAGCTAAAGGTTGTCCATGAAAATTCCCTGCTGAGATCACTTTATCTTCGTCAGGAAAAACAGTTGGATTGTCTGTGACAGAATTAATCTCTGTCAGGATAACACCAGCAGCATAGTTTATAGCATCGCGCGAAGCTCCATGCACCTGTGGAATGCAACGAAATGAATACGGATCCTGCACATGTTCTTTGCGGCGTTTGATCATCTGACTGCCTTTCAGAATATTTCTCATATTCTCAGCCACATCGATCTGACCTTTGTGAGGTCTGATCTTGTGAATTAATTTATCAAAAGGTTCTTGCCGGCCATCAAATGCATCGAGAGAAATTGCCGCAACAAAATCAGCCATTGAAGCAAGCTGATATGAATTCATAATACAATACAGGCCATATGCCGACATGAATTGTGTTCCATTCAGTAACGCTAATCCTTCTTTTGACTGAAGCTCAATTGGCTTCCAGCCGAATTTCTTTAAAATATTTTTCGAAGGTTGAACTTTTCCTTCAAACAAAACCTCTCCCTCTCCGATCAATGGCAGACAAAGATGAGCGAGTGGCGCAAGATCACCGGAAGCCCCAAGCGAACCTTGCTGATATACTACTGGAAAAATATTATTATTGAAGAAGTCAACCAATCGCTCAACAGTCACAAGCTGAACTCCGGAATTTCCATACGACAATCCCTGAATCTTCAGAAGCAACATTAAACGTACGATCTCAACCGGTACTACATCTCCGGTGCCACATGCATGTGAAACCATGAGATTACGCTGAAGTTTTCCAAGATCATTTTCAGAAACGGATTTATTATAAAGCGCACCGAAACCGGTATTGATACCGTAGATAGGCTCACTATATTCTTTGAGTTTACGGTCAAGATATTTTCTGCACTTAACGATCTTCGTTTTTGCATCATCGGAAAGGACCAGCTTTCGGTTCTCGAAAATAATTTCTTCGATATCATTTATCGAAAGTTCTGTGCTGCTGATCTTGTGCTGTGCTTGTGCCATAAATTACAATTATTAAATCAAGAAATTAAATCAGGAAGCTGCTCTGCAGTTATTTTTACTTGTTCTCCTGTTTTCATATTTTTTATAGTCAGATTTCCGGAAGACATTTCTTCGGAACCGATCAAACCTACAAATGGAATATTTTTCTTATCCGCATAAGCCATTTGCTTTTTCATTTTAGCATCATCAGGATAAACTTCAGTATTGATATTCAACTTCCGTAATTGTCGTGCAATGCTTAAACAATAAGTTGCCTCCGCAATTCCAAAATTGACAAACATCAATCGTGTCGACACATTACTGAAATCAGGAAATGCATTGATCTCTTCAATTACATCGTAGATCCTGTCTGCTCCGAAAGAAATCCCTACACCTGACATATTTGGTAAACCAAAAATTCCGGTGAGGTCATCATATCGTCCACCTCCACAGATGCTACCGGTAAAAGTCGTCCGGGTATCATTTGCTTTCACTTCTATGATCGCTCCTGTGTAATAGTTCAATCCACGTGCTAATGTAATGTCCAATTCAAGCACACACATTGGCGGGATTTCCGTAGATCCAGATAGAATTTCACGGAGTTCTTCGATTCCTTTTTTACCGATCTCCGAATCAGACAATACTTCAGAAAGTACATTTAGTTTTTCTTCGTTCGTGCCTTTAAGGTCAATGATCGGTTTTAATAATTCTATCGAACGATCAGAAATTTCCTTTGACTTTAATTCATCAATTACTTTTTCTATACCGATCTTATCAAGTTTATCAATAGCAACAGTGATGTCAATTATTTTATCTGAAGCGCCAATTAATTCTGCTATTCCTGCAAGTACTTTTCTGTTATTGAGTTTTATCGTTACACCGAACTTCAAATTCTCAAATACATCACTGATGATTGAGATCAATTCAATTTCATTCAGTAAAGAATTTGAACCAATAACATCAGCATCACATTGAAAGAATTCGCGGTATCTTCCTTTCTGCGGACGATCAGCGCGCCACACCGGCTGGATCTGAAATCTTTTGAATGGAAAAGAAATATCATTCTGATTCATTACAACATAACGCGCAAAAGGAACAGTCAGATCATAACGAAGTCCTTTTTCTGCAATGTCACGCATTGTAACATTTCCATTGGCCTTCTTTATCTGATCCACTACTTCACCTGAATTCAAAATTCTGAACAGCAACTTATCTCCTTCCTCCCCATACTTTCCTTCCAGTGAAGAAAGGTTTTCCATAGAAGGTGTTTCTATCTGTTCGAAACCATAGCGAGAATAAATGGTCCGGATAGTATCGAAAATATAATTCCGCCGGCGCATTTCATTCGGAGAAAAGTCCCTTGTGCCTTTTGGTATACTTGGTTTTGACATGATTTTTATGTAGCCTCTAAAATAGATATCAAACGGTCATGAATATGGATGGTGGAAGGGAATTATTCACAATCTTCTTTGCATGAAACTGAAATTTTCTTTTTTGAATAGTGGATTAAAGTATTTAAGGTGTTTAAAGGGCTTAAAGTGCTTTGATACTTTCTCCACACCTTAAACAATTTAAACACCTTAAACAATTTAAACATTTTACTCTTCACCGGCTTAAATCAAAAACCGGAATTGAGTAAACTTTATCTGACCAAAGACCGATATCTGATCCTATGAGGCTGTACATCACCCAGACGCTGCTTCTTGTTCTCTTCATATTCCGAGAAGTTTCCATCAAAGAAATAAACCTGAGAGTCACCTTCAAAAGCTAGGATGTGAGTGGCAATACGATCGAGGAACCATCTATCATGGGAAATAACAACGGCACATCCGGCGAAGTTTTCAAGTGCTTCTTCCAGTGCACGAAGTGTATTGATATCGATATCGTTCGTTGGCTCATCGAGCAAAAGTACGTTCGAACCTTGTTTTAATGCAATGGCTAAGTGGACACGATTTCTTTCTCCACCTGATAACACTTCCAGTTTTTTACTCTGATCAGTTCCACTGAAATTGAATTTAGAAACATACGCTCTCGAATTCAATTTCTGAGTTCCGACGATCATTGTATCTGTTCCGCCTGAGATTACATCATAAACCGTTTTTCCCGGAACAAGATCGTCATGCGACTGATCTACATATCCGATCTGAACAGTATCTCCAACTTTAAAATCACCTGAATCCGGTTTCTCCAGACCCATGATCATTTTGAAAAGTGTTGTCTTACCGGCACCATTCGGTCCGATAACTCCGACAATCCCTGCAGGTGGTAATGAGAAACTCAGGTTTTCAAACAAAACCCGGTCGCCATATGCTTTCGAAATATTATTCGCTTCAATAACTACTCCACCTAAACGCGGTCCGGGTGGAATAAATAATTCAAGTTTTTCTTCCTTCTCTTTAACGTCCTGATTCAACATGGTATCATAGGCAGCGATACGTGCTTTTGATTTAGTATGACGACCTTTCGGCGACAAGCGAACCCATTCCAATTCACGTTGAAGAGTTTTCTGACGTTTACTTTCAGTCCGTTCTTCCTGCGCTAATCGATTTGATTTTTGTTCTAACCATGAGGAGTAGTTTCCTTTCCATGGTATTCCTTCACCTCTGTCCAGTTCAAGGATCCATCCTGCAACATTGTCAAGGAAGTATCTATCGTGAGTTACGGCAATTACTGTCCCTGAATATTTCTGAAGATGTTGTTCCAGCCACAAAACTGATTCAGCATCCAGATGATTCGTTGGCTCATCGAGCAAAAGAACATCCGGCTCTTGCAATAACAAACGACAAAGTGCAAGGCGACGTTTTTCACCTCCAGAAAGAGTTGCGATCTTCGATTCAGGATCAGGACAACGTAAAGCATCCATAGCGATCTCAATCTTATTATCGATCTCCCATCCGTTCGCAGCATCAATTGCATCCTGAACCTGACTTTGACGTTCAATGAGTTTATTCATTGCATCATCATCCATAGGCTCTGCAAATTTATTGTTGATCTCTTCGAATTCTTTCAAAAGATCGACAACTTTTTGCGCACCTTCCATTACAACTTCTCTTGCTGTTTTGTCTTTATCGAATTCCGGTTCCTGTGAAAGATATCCGACAGTATACCCCGGAGAAAAAACTACTTCACCGGTAAAAGATTTTTCAAGTCCGGCTATGATCTTCATCAAAGTTGATTTACCGGCACCGTTCAAACCGAGGATACCGATCTTCGCTCCATAGTAAAACGAAAGATAAATGTTCTTTAAAACCTGTTTTTGTGGTGGATAAGTTTTACTTACACCTACCATTGAAAAAATTATCTTTTTATCGTCAGCCATACTTGTTTTGTGTTTATTAAAATTGAGTCCGGCAGATCATGAAAATGATTCATTTCCGGTTTAAAATAAGGCTGCAAATGTCGCTAAAAAAAGGCAAAAAATGAAGCAGAAAGGCTCAATAAGGCAAACAAATTGAGCTCTCACCCTCAATCAAAAGATATATTGAAAGCTGTCATATTTCAATGACACCTGAATTAGCTTCAAAAAAGCTATAATTCCGCTTATTTTCGAAGTTTCTACCTCAATAGCAAAGAATGTTTTAAGTCAGATTTCTCACCAATTAGAAGTAACAAAAACGCTGATCTTCAGTACTAATCAGAATAAATTTCTATTACAAAAATGAAAAAGTTAATTTCCATTTCTCTCTCTCTGATTCTCACTGTGAGTGCCATTGCTCAGAATTCTTTTACCAATGAATCTACAAAGGTAAAAGAGCAATCTGCAAAAATGAATTTCGGTTTGAAGCGAAAAATAAAAGCTGAAAATAACGATTCAAGAGAGATCTCAGTACTGGTGAAAGGGAATGTTGATGTTATAAAGGCAAAGACAATTGAATTAGGTGGAGTATTTAAAAACTCTGCAGGTGACATAGCTTCGATCAGAATTCCACTGAACAAGATCGATATTCTTGCAAAGGTTGCAGATGTTCAGAGAATTGAAAGTAACGACTATAAATTTTTACCAATGAATGATCAGGCTGTGAGAAATAATCATGCGCTTGAAGTTCAAAATGGTTTTGGATTACCACAAGGTTATGATGGTACAGGTGTAGTTGTCGGTATCATAGACGAAGGAATTGATTACACTCATCCTGATTTCAGAGATGAATTTGGAAATACAAGAATTAAATTTCTTTGGGATCAGTCGATCATCAATCTTAATCCACTGACACAACCACAGCCTTATGGCTATGGAAAAGAATTCATCGGAAATCAGATCGATACATCCACGCAACATTACGATAGTCCTTTCGGACATGGTACCCATGTTGCCGGAATTGCTTGCGGAAATGGATTAGCAGTAAATAATTATAAAGGCATGGCTCCAAAAGCAGACATGATCATCGTCAAGGCAAATTTAAATCAGCCTGACAATGACTTTCTGAGTTCATTGGGTGATGCAGTAAAATATATTTTCGATAAAGCCGATGCTTTAGGTCAACCCGCAGTTATCAATATTAGTCTGGGAACTTATTTCGGTTCTCATGATGGAAAAGATATTCAGGCGCAGTACATCGACAATCTTATAACAACAGGACCCGGTCGTGTAGTTGTAGCTTCAGCAGGAAATGCAGGTACAGCACCCATTCATCTCGGATATGACCTGAATGCAGATACTAATTTTACATGGCTGCAATTCAGCAGTGATTACATTTACATTCAGGCATGGGGCGATTCAGGACAATTTGAGAATGCAAATTTTTCGATTGGACTGGACAGAGTTAAACCGGATTATCATTCAGTTGCAACTATGCCATTTGTCAATATCCAATCACAATTGGATACCGTTGTTGTTGATACCCTATTCGATGGCACCAATCGTCTTGGAACAATCTATCGCTATGCAGAATATTTCAATGGCAGATATTCTTTTGAATACATCATCTATCCGGATTCAACTATGAATATTTCCGGAAATGATACCAGCAGATATTTATGGAGTTTCAAAACATTTGGCAGTGGAAGAATGGATGCATGGAGTCTTGAAATGGTTTTTGACAATATTCCTGACAGTTCAATTTTTCCTGTAATAAATCAGTATAAAAAACCGGATGGTGAGCAGACTATTGTAAGTAGTTTCACTTGTAGTGATAAGGTCATAACTGTTGGTTCATACATTAACAGAAATTATTATACAAATGCAAATTTCGCTATTACCAGAGATACAAGTTTAGAAGTTGGACAACTATCCTCTTTCTCCAGTCGTGGTCCAACACGTGATGGCAGGATCAAACCTGATATTACTGCAACCGGCGAATGGGTCCTTTCGGCAGGAACGCAATCAGAATTAAATATTTTGTCGGCAACAGAACCTACAAAAGTTGCTGCGGGAAAAAAACACAAACGAAGCAGTGGAACCTCAATGTCTTCACCAATGGTTGCAGGAATCTGCGCGCTTTATCTTCAGAAAAATCCGACTGCTACATGGCTGGATGTTAAAACTGCAATTTTGAATTGTGCAGATCATGATAATTTTACCGGCTCCACTCTACCGGATAATAACTGGGGTTATGGAAAAGTAAATGCCTATGCTTCAGTCAGAGGTTGCAATATCGGAATTGATGAGATGTACGAAAGCATTGACTTCTCTTTGTATCCGAACCCGAGTTCAGCAAATACAAGTATTCAATATGATCTTGCTTCTATAGGTAAATTCGGAAAAGCTTCGATCACAATATCAAATTCAATTGGATCTGTTGTAAAGAACATTTCATTAAAACTGATCAGCAACAGCCTGGAGATACCTTCCGGTGAATTGAATTCCGGAATTTATTTCTGCACTTTAAAAATTGATGGAGAAACTATAAGAACACAAAAACTTATTATTCTATAAGAATTATATTATATAAAACGAAACCGGCATTTTTTATTAATGCCGTTTTTTTTTATGCCATCTTCATAAGTCTGCGGGTATTAATTTTTAATTACATTTGCACCGGAGGAAACCTTTGTGTTCTTAAATAAAATAAACAATTATCTTTCACTGGTAAAGTTCAGTCACACTGTCTTTGCAATGCCCTTCGCCTTGATTGGTTTTACAATTGCCATCACTCGTCCTGAATCACATTTCGAATTACTGCTTTTATTCAAGGTAATTCTCTGTATGATTTTCGCAAGAACTGCAGCTATGGCATTTAACAGATACATAGACAGAAACATCGATGCACAGAATTCCCGGACTGCTGTCAGAGAAATTCCAAAAGGAGTTGTTAGTCCGGTCGCAGCACTTACGTTAGTGATTCTTTCTTCTGTAGCATTTATCATTACTACCTACACTATTAATCAGATCTGTTTTTACCTTTCTCCTGTTGCCCTCATCGTAGTACTAGGCTATTCTCTCACTAAACGCTTTACATGGCTTTGCCATCTGATCCTGGGAATTGGTTTGTCTCTCGCTCCAATTGGCGCCTATCTTGCTGTAACCGGAAAATTTGATTGGCTTCCACTACTTTTCAGCTTCACTGTTATCACCTGGGTAAGTGGTTTTGATATAATTTATGCCTTGCAAGACGAAGAGTTTGATCGTAATTTACAACTGAATTCAATGCCCGTTGCTTTCGGAAAAAAAGGCGCATTGAATATTTCAATACTTCTGCATTTATTATCCGTTGCTTTTGTTTTTGTAGCAGGACTTTATCTGCCATTTGGAATTATATATTGGATTGGCTTCTCTGTTTTTGCAATTCTCATTACCTATCAGCACATTATTGTAAAGCCAAATGATCTGAGCAGAGTCAATCTTGCTTTCTTTACTACAAATGGAATTGCAAGTATTGTTTTTTCGGCATTTGTTATTGCAGATCTCTTACGTTAAAGCAAAAAAAAACTGCCATTTGTGAATGACAGTTTTATTATACTTTGTTTAAAAACACTACGGCTTTAACACCACGAGATTTAGTTTCGAGTTATTTTCCATCAGAGAGTAGTCTGCAGATTCATTGCAATTATCCCCTGTAATATCCCTGATCTGGTATCCCATAAAGAAGATTGGAAGCGTTGCCTGCAATACTGTAAAATCAGAATGATTGATAGATCCATCCTGATTCACATCACCGGAACGAATCGCCCAAACTCCTGCCGACATCTGTATCTGATTTGATCCAAATGCTTTGTTTGCAGCAGTAGTAAAATCATACAACGTTGACGTAGTTGCAAATGAAACCGGACTAGCGCTCCATGTCTCTAATGAATTTCTATGCTTCAGTACTATGTAATAAGAACTTCCTTAAGCTGCACCCGGAAAAGTAAATACACCATTACCTGATGTATTGAATGCATTTCTTGAAGTGTATAGAATCGAGTACGGTGAAGTTGAAGAGCAAAGTCGAATATCAATACTATCACAGTTCGAAGTTAACAATGGTGATCTCATTGTATTGACTGCTGAATAAAATCCTTCGATGAAGAGTTTCAGATTTAATGTGATCTCTGAGGTAAAGTTAGAAGCACTATTCGCAGTTCCACATGGGGTTATGACTGATATTAATCCTGTGGTTGAACCGGCTGGTACCACTGCTGTGATCTGAGAAGCATTTACAACTGTAAAAGAAGTCGCATTGATTCCGTTGAAAGTAACTGCAGTTGCACCGGTAAATCCACTTCCATTGATCGTTACAGTCTGCCCTGCTGTTCCCGTTGATGGCGCAAATGAACCGATCGCAGGCACAGGTGTAACTGTTACTGCAATAGAATTTCCGGTTCCATAACAAGGCGCAAAGGTGCTTGTCGGAATTGTGATCGACCAGTTGTTGATCATTCCTGAATCAATTGCAGCGTTATCAATTGCAATTAAATTCCATGTTCCATTTGGATTGATTGCACCCGCGCCTATTGCTGTGAAAGTAGTGATCGTTGTAGTTGTACAAGTCGTAGCAGTTGTTGCAATTGGTTTAAAACTTCCTGTAAAAGGAGCAGTTCCCGTAGTGATCAATGCAGCTGCAGCATCTGTAAAAACAGTATTCGTAAAATTATCGCCTGATGAACCTGTATTTCTGGTTAATGCAAGCATCTGTCCATTCGGTGCACGTAACGAAAGAATAAGATCTCCATCATACGTATGTGTTATATTTATAGAGATCGAAATTCCGGAACTGGTAACAGCGCCGGTATAACCTGAAATTGAAATCGGACTGGCAACTCCGCCTGCACAAACATTATCAGGTATTGCCACCGGTGTGGTATTTGAATATGTCTGAGGTGCCCATGATGCAAGATCATATATTCCTGCAGTGGTTGCAGACAACGGTGATGTTGTTGTAGCTCCGATCAATGTTCCATCTTTTCTCCATTGATATAAATTACCACCGACAGGTGTAAACGAAAGCGAAACATTTCCGCCTGCACAAATTGCCGTAGGACCACCTGCACTTATTGTTGGTGAAGCCGGTTGAGCGATCACATTAATTGCTAATGTCGATGGACTTCCGCT
>Ga0116177_10001605_pt1 | contig 16806 bp, 16 predicted proteins | sample AD_STIC10_MetaG_FD_89750 | JGI IMG/M metagenome (GOLD analysis project Ga0116177, IMG submission 89750) | Active sludge microbial communities of municipal wastewater-treating anaerobic digesters from USA - AD_STIC10_MetaG | ecosystem: Engineered > Bioreactor > Anaerobic > Digestate | place: USA... | reverse complement strand
TCATATGCCAATAAGCCTGGGCCTTAATAAGCTGCTTAACAAGCGTAATACTTTCCGAATCAGTTAATAAAAGAAGTACGATAGGCAGATCACCTGATATAGAATAACTCCACAGCGCTGATTGCCCTCGTAAATTTTTAAGAATCACACTTGGGTGAGCCCGTAACGCTGGATTTAAATAAAGAATAGAACTGGCCAACTTACTATATACTTGTGCATCGGCTTCCGTGGCTCCGATTTGCCTGATCACTACCTGACTATGCGTCCAGGCTAATTCGAAGGCGCGATCGCGTAGCTGTTTATCCTGATACTTATCGATCAAACTTTGATTTGCTTCACGCGTATCGGCAACTCCGGTCACCATGTCAACAATGGCTGACTCGCCTGAACCTAGTACTAATTTATATTGAATAGCAACAATGGGATCTAATACCGAGCCCTGCGAACCCGACAGGGGATCCGTTTTACTCATTACTTTGGGGTTACTTAATGAATACCCGCGACCAATAAATTTACTTCGATCGGTTTCGTACGAAATCATATTCGCATCTACACCGCTCACTTTCATAAGGTGAAACATCCAGGGTGGCTGCTCTTGTTTGGAGCGGGCACGCCTTGTACAACTTATTGCATTTTGATGTTGATTGATTTCAGTTTGAACAAAAAGATTACTGAATGCCGGGTGCGAATCATCTGCTGCCGCGGATGCTAATACAACCTCTCCATAACTCGTTACATCTACGTTTCTTTTGCTACGTGAATGATTTACAATGTGAGTGCGTCTCACTTCAACATCATCTTCGGGCGAAACTATAATTACCGTATACGTTTCAATTCCATCATCCCGTCTTCTAAACTCTGCCCGTCCTTGCGAAAATATTGCTTCATACTGATCCGCTGCTTTTAAGGTGGGTTGATGTGCCGTTGACCAAAATACATTATTATCTAAATCCCGGACATAACAAAACATTCCCCAATTATCACAAGTAGTATCCTCGCGCCAACGCGTCAGCGCCAAATCGCGCCAGCGGCTGTAACCACCGCCTGCATTGGAGATCATAATAAAGTAACGACCATTGGATAATAATTGTACTTCGGGGATCTGGGTGTGTGGCGTATTTATAATGCGAATTTCCGGAGAGGAGGCGGTTGATACCACATTCTTATTATCTGCCGAGCCTGAATAAAATCCTGTTGACTTTGGCACACGCTCCTGTAATAAAAGCAAGGCTGTTTGAAGTTGTGCATCGGCTTCAAATCGCTTTTGCATAGGTTGATCCAACAGAATGGATGCAATCGAAAGCATGCTCATCCCCTGATGATGTGCCATAAAAGTTTGGATCACGGCATGTGTTTGTCCACGGGACAACCGGGCCGAAGTAAAATCAATGGCTTCATAAAACCCATACTTTCCTTCAAAACCCTGAGACCTCATCGCTTCCAGATTACTACAGGCTGCTTGTGGATCAATCATTAATGCCAACACGGTAGCATAAGGAGCAATTACTAAATCCTGACTCAATCCGCGCTTAAAACCAAGGCCAGGAATACCAAACGCCTTATACTGGTAAGTTAAGTGTGTGTCCACTAAATTGTAACACGATTCCGAAATACCCCACGGCACTTCTTGTATCTCACCATATTCAATTTGCTTTTTCACGGTACCAATACACATCTCATCCAGTAAGGTATTCTGATAGGTAGGCATTACTAACCCGGGCATTAAATACTCGAACATCGATCCACTCCACGAAAGCAAAACCGGTGTATTGCCTGCGGTAGTAAGTCTTCTTCCCAAGGCAAACCAACTTTCTTGTGGAAGCTTGCCCTGAGCAATGGCAACAAATAAACCTAGCCTTGCTTCAGAGGCTAACAGATCATAGAAGCCCGCATCCCGCTGGTGTTCATCAACCGTATAACCAATGGCTAATAAATGATGCGATCGGTCATACAAAAACTCGTATTCCTGATCTGTGAATTCGTAGCACTGAAATGCCAACGACTGCAAAGCGGAAATACGTTCTCTGGCCTGAGTACTGGCCTTATGAACGCATTGCTCGAAATGATAAAGCCACTGAATTTCTGCTTCCGAATTAAGTTGCTTGTGCCAATTTTCAAGTTCAGATTTTATTTCACGATCCATTTTTGACAACCCGGCAAGCGTAGGAATTTCACAAACCAATTTATGATTACTATACTTTTGAGGTACCGGCAAATCAAATAGCCATGGAGCGCCAAGTAAAAGTTCATGCTGAATGGCTTCAATTTGCTTTACAGCTGCATGCAGCCATTCCGTAAATACGATCCGGTTACCTTCAATCGAGCCAGTCAATTTTTTAAGGCGCGCCAAAATATTCTCGAAATGAATCTTCACTGCTGGTAATAGAAAACTGCTCAAACCTAACTCCTCATGAAAAGTTTGAAGAGACATTCTTAACTCCTTTTCCTTAGCAGGAATTTCATGAATGGCTAGCCGAAGTGTATCCTGCAGACCTTGAAAGAATTTCAACTCTACAATCGGTTGGTTGGGTATAGTAAGTAATCCTTGGCGCAACGTAAATAAGTGCCCGGCAAGGTTTCCACTGTCTACCGTTGAAATATAGCGGGGGTGCAGTACCTCCAGGCTTTGGGTATTATACCAATTATAAAAATGCCCCGACCATCGTTCTAGTTTATTTAATGATGAAAATGTATTGACTGTACGATCAATAAGTTGCTTAGTAGTTGAGTATCCAAAATCCCAGGCAGAAAGATTAGCAAGAAGCGAAAGTCCAATATTGGTAGGAGAAGTTCGATGAGCAATTACAGGTATAGGATATTGCTGTAAATTATCAGGTGGCAACCAGTTATCTTCCTCGGCTACAAGATTTTCGAAGAAGGACCAGGTTTTGCGTGCGAGTTCTCTTAAATAAAGTCTCTGCTTATTGTTCAACGTTGACTTTTGATCAGTTAATGGCTGCCCAAGAATGTTAACAATGGCTGGAGATAGAGACCACACTATCAGAAAAGGCATGGCAATAAAAAGGGCAGGTGATACCACGTTTATTAAGTGAATTAAAATAACAGCAGATAAAGCAGGCGCAAACCACATGGTGCGATAGGTTGTAAAAAAACCTTCCTTTTGGTTGATTACCATTCCCGATGGATTCCATTCAAGTAATTTTTTACCACTGATCGCAATTCTCCACACGGTTCGAAGTATGGCATCGGTACTCATAAATGCTTCATAGGGCAAACAGGCAAATGAAAAGGCCGCTTGTAAGATACTTCTTGAAGTAGCATGAGTGGCATTGTTAATGTGTTGGGACACGCCAACTTCATCTGGTTTCCAGGCAAGATTCCAAACAGAAATAATTACAGATGGGATAAACACAATTCCAACTACAGTAATAGTCCAAAACCATGGCAATGCAAATACTGTCCATCCGGCAATCAGTAGCAGCGTAAGTCCAATTGGTACTATACTACGTCTCAGGTTATCAAATATCTTCCACCGGGATAGCGGGGAAATTGAATTTTTCTTAAACTTATTGTCTGCACCGGGCACAAATGGTAAAAACCAGGCTGCGATTTGCCAATCACCACGAATCCAACGATACCGTCTGTTACTATCAAGTCGGTAACTGGTTGGGTAATCTTCATATACTTGAACATCACTGGCAAAGCCACAACGCGCATAGGTACCTTCTAATAAATCATGACTTAGAATTCTATTCTCAGGAAAACGACCGTGTAATGCTTTTTCAAAAGAATCAATTTCATAAATACCCTTCCCAATAAAAGACCCTTCCCCAAAAACATCCTGATAGACATCAGAAGTTACGCGTGTGTACGGATCAATCCCCGAATCATTTTCATTAAGATGCGTGTAACCAGATCTTGTGGCACCATGTAAACTTATTGCAATGCGGGGTTGAATAATGGCATATCCATGCAGTACGCGCTTCTTCCTTTCATCATACACCGCATGATTTAACGGATGGGCCATAAGGCCTACCAATTTCCATGCAGCATCGCGGGGTAATTGAGTATCCGTATCGAGCGTGATCACATACTTAACAGACTGATAGAGATGAGGCTCGCCAATTATTAAAGAAAACCGATCACGATTACTGCCCCGAAGCAAATGATTAAGTTCGGAGAGCTTACCTCTTTTGCGCTCGTACCCCATCCAAATACAATCTTTTGCATTCCACGTTCTGGGTCGGTGGAAAAGAAAAAAAGTATCATTCGATTTACGATCGTATTGTTTATTCAATTCTTCAATTCTCCTTTCAGCCAATTGAATCAATGAATCATCCAAGGGCATCGTTTGAGAAGGTGCGTCCTTAAAATCTGTTAGTAAACCAAAAAGGAGATTGGGATCGCGGTTAGCGAGAAACCGAACTTCCAATTGCTCAATTAGTTTTTCGACCTGGCTAACACTAACCAGTAATGTAGGTACTATTACCAAGGTTCGGTCTTCGTTTGGTATTCCCTCCGAAAAATCGAGCTTGGGTAACGGCTTGGGTTTTATCCACAGTGTAGCTCCCCAATTAGCAACTGATAGTGCGAGATGACTGGCTCCAATAATAGAGAGTAGACTCATCGCAACCAACCAGCTTAATTGCTGAATATCCTCGGCAGCCACTACAATCATCACATAGGCTAAAATTGCAGTTACAAAAACTGCACTCAAAATGTAAATTGAATGTTGAGCCTGAATTATTTTCTTTTGAATTTTCTCAACTACAGACAAGCGAACGCCTGCCACTGTTTCTGTATTAATAACTCCAGAGCCCACCAGGTAGTAACCTACATGAGCCTTTCTCTTATCATTGCTGTCCTGAGCAAAGCTATGTCTTGCTAATTCTATTGCTATTCGTGCAATATCATTTTCGCTCAATCCACAGGTTTTAGCAATTGCCTCAACTTTATGCCTATAATCATCACGCGTATAAAAGTCCATTTTTGCATATACCCCTCCAATATCGTGTCGCAATGTTTGCTCCACTACACTCATAGTTTCCACAAATTCCCGCCAATCCATCTTTGCGAGAAATCGCAAACTGTTAATGCTGTTGCTTACAGAAACCTGATCGGCAGCTTGCTTTTGATTTTCAATGGCTACCATGGAGTTAATTGTGTCGCCCGTACCACTCAGGTGTTGCTCAACCCAATTTAATGGCAACGTAAGTTCAGGGCCTTTCCATTGAAGTTTTCGTACAAACTCAGCCACAAAGGCACTTACCATAGGCGGGTTTGATCGTGCCATGTCAGCGATAACCAATACCAAATCCTTTGGCGAACTTTCTGCTGTTTCTACGATAAGCCGGGCCCACTTATTCGCTAATGCGGAATCTTTTCTATCTACGGCAATCCGGGTTGCTACGCGACTTAAGTTTTCTAACAATGCAAGACGAAGCATAATTGGGATTGCCCACAATTCTCCCAACGTTAAGTTGCTTGCTTTTTGATAGGAAACAATGAAATGACTTAAACTATGAAGATCAATGTGACCATCGCTATGGGAAATTATCTCAATAGCAATCGCATATACTCTTGGAAATCCACTTTTTATTTTAGGTAATCCTTTACTGTATCCTTTAGGCAGATAACGCTTTCCAATCCGGATTTCCTCTTCAATCAAATAAAAATTATCAAGAAGCCATTCTGCTGCCGGGCTAATCGACCTCTTTTCCTTGACACTTTCTTTCAGCAGATCATTAACATCAAATATGATCTCCTCATTCTCCGCCAATCCCTTTAGCAGCAATTCAGGTGAACTAATCTTGCTTAATACATGAGTTCCCGCCAAAAACTGAGCATGCACTTCCATCTGATCCTTGCTGAAAAGCTCAGATCGCAGCGGAGGGTTTTCATTAACCTCCTTATGGGTAAAATTGTCCTTTTTAAAATGAGATTTAAGAGGATCTAATAGCTGATCTATTTCGGGTACAAGTAACCTCATGGAGTTTAAGAGAATTTATAATTACACAAACTACCATTTAATGTTACTTGTAATGCTTACACCTGTTTCAGGTAGAACAACAGCTATTAGGGAAACATCTTGCGGAGTTCATCTTTTAACAATGGCTTATAGAGTATGCTAAAGGAAGTAGAGGAAGTTTTAGGAACTTCCATCGCGGTAATGAGAAACAATTGCGTTTGAGGATAATTGGCTAAAATAAATTCTGTCTTACTCCAGCCAAATCCATCTGGAAGATTATTATCCATAAAGGTATAATCCGGTGCTTCCTCCTGTAAAACCCGCAATCCTTCTGTGATAGAGTTTGCCAAAAAAACTTTACTTCCCTTTTTTAAAAAGAAAGTCTCCATTAAAAAGCCGAAATCCATTTGATCATCTATGATTAATACTTTTTTATCTTTCATCATTAACAAAGATGCCTTCCGGCTTGAAATTCACTCTTACAATGGGTTCGGTAACACACTAAATTGATAACTAAATTTTATTCGACTTCGTCTTTTTACTTATGGCAAGTAGTACAACACCGGCTACCGCAAGCACTCCTCCTGTTATGGGCGACCAGTATATGGGTGTTGTTTTATTTGCACTAATCTCCACCGATCCAAGATCAACCACTTTTTCTCTGGTTACTAAATCAAATCCAGTAAATAGAGTCATCACGATTCCTACTAATAATAAAACCAAACCAAGCGTTTTCATAGAATAATAATTTAATGTTAAGAAGTTTATATAAAATCAGATCACCCAATTGACAATCGACAATTGGATGTACGATTTCTGTAAGCCAATATCTGTACCACATGCAATTGCCGCATACTGGCACCTACCGACTCGTATTGACCCGTTTTCAGATAAAATGATCCCCTAAGTGTAGAAAATATTTCTCAATGGCTAATCTATTAGGGCGCTTGTTCAGGCTAATATGCAAATTACTCTGGCATGATAATTACCCTTTGCAATCTATAAAATCATGCCTTCTATGGTTAGTAAACAAGAAACCCCATTTTATCAAAAACTGTCCCTGGTCCTTATCTCCATATCCATTCTATGTATAGCCTTGATCTATGGTAAGGACCTTATCCTGCCTATTCTATTCTCTATATTGCTTGCTAATATCTTACTGCCGCTCACCAATTATTTTGGCAGAAAAGGACTCCATAAGTCCATAGCCATTTCAATTCCACTGATGCTTTCCATTATCGTTGGCGTTGGAATCCTTTACTTCTTATCAAGTCAAATAATTCATTTCATGAATGATGTACCGGCTTTAAAAGATCGGATTAATGAAGTTACCCATTCCTTTCAGAAGTGGTTCAAGGCAAGCACTAACATGACCATCACGAAACAAAATCAGTATTTCAATAATACCGTAGACGACCTGAAAGACAGTGCTCCTGAATTAGTTAGTATAACATTCGTTTCTCTTACCGGATTTCTAACCTACGTAGTACTATTGCCCATCTATACATACCTCCTACTTTACTACAGAAAGAGCATTAAGGCTTTCTTAATCACGGTATTTAAGAAAGATTCTGAGACTCGTGTGGCTAGTATCTTAGTAGAGTCTACAACGATTGCCCAAAAATATCTTATAGGCCTTCTAATTGAAACCACTCTTGTCTTTACATTAAATACAATTGGCTTTTTAGTTATAGGCATTAAGTATGCAATCTTCCTTGCACTGTTGGCAGCGCTTCTCAATTTGATTCCTTATGTAGGTATCTTGATTGCAAACGTTCTCTGCATGTTTATTACGTTAGTGAGTTCAGATGAGCTTACCAAAGTCCTTTGGGTAGGCATTATCCTGGCCACAGTTCAATTATTAGATAATAATGTGGGTATGCCTTTGATTGTAGGAAATAAAGTGAGGATTAATGCTCTGGTAACGTTAATCGGAGTTTTAGTAGGCGGTGCTTTATGCGGTATACCCGGCATGTTTCTGGCTATCCCAGGCCTGGCAGTTATGAAAGTAATTTTTGATAAGGTTCCAGAACTTCAACCGTGGGGCACACTTTTGGGTGATGGAAGCCTGGAAGCCAAGCAAACCAAAACCTAAGTCAACTGAATTAAAAGGTATTACACTATTTCTAAAAGACAAAACTATGGATCAGGAAAAGAACACTGCAGAAAATTTAGCAAGTACAGCCGTAGAGCTTATTGAATCTTACCGCAATTTGATAGCACTAAAAGTTACTGAACACAGTTCGCTTGGGATTTCCTTAAGTATTATAGGTATTTTATCCATGATGCTGGCTGTCTTTGTATTTCTCTTTATAGGATTGGGCTCGGCATGGTGGCTTGGCGAATACCTGCAAGATATGAAGTTAGGATTTTTTATTGTCGGTGGTGCAGGCACTCTGCTCCTCGGAATTTTACTTGCAACATCTCAAAAATTTTGGATACCTAAAATCAGAAACCGTATAATCAAAAAAATATATGACCAGGATTAATAATTATGAAGAGTTAATTGCCGAAAGAAGGCGAGTAGAAAGTGACATCGTAGAACAGCGGTTAATCCTAAAAGCTGGTCTTCAGGAAGCAAAGGAGAAACTGGAGCCATTCATGTACCTGCTGCCCATATTAAATATCTTTAAAAAGAAAGAACCTAATCATTCAGTACTCAATGCGGCAACCTCTGTTGGCATCGATCTGTTTGTAGGACAAAAACTAGCGAAGGCAGGTTGGGTTACCCGGTTACTTGTACCGATGGTTTTAAAAGGGATCTCGTCTCTGGTTATGAATAAAAAGCGAGTAAAAGTGCCCGCTATCCAGGAATAACTTCATAGAGTTCTAAGAGATAATCAATTTAAACACCGGCATCATGTAGTAAATTTTTTCTGCCAGATTGGTATCCATGTTTTTACAAACCACCAGGCGCTCCTTGGCATCCAGTAACTCAAATTTATACTGAGTACGTCCATGAAGTTTCCGGAAAATATCTCCGGGCTTGAGGAAACTAGCCAGTTGTTCAACAGAGTTTACGATTCTATTATTGATTACCTCGGTACGTGGTTTCATAATTACTTTTCTGTTAATACTACCTTGTTAGCCTTAGCCTCCGCTTTTTTCTGCTTCTTAAAATATCCCTTTAATAAAAAATTATGCTGCAGTGCCTCCATATTGGCATCCAATTTAATTGACGCAGACTTCGCATAATCCATTGTGCCTTGTAATTTTTGAGCAAAGACCGTATCTGTAAGTAAAACACCAATTGCATTCTCATGATTATTTACTTTTTCAATAATCCTTTGAAGGTCCTCCGACATTACCTTTGAATTTTGACTTACTGCAGAAATGTTTTGTAATGTGTTATCAAATTTAATTGCATAGGTCGTGTCGTTGATCAACTTTGCAACAAGCCCCTCACCATTATTTAACTCATCCAGTACCTGCCTTGCATCAGCAGTTATCCGATCAGCATTTTCTCCGCTTGCCTTTAGGGATAAAATTGTTTCCCTAAGGTCATTAGAAATCGGGCCATCATGCAATAGCTCACCAAAAATTCCTTCTCCTCGGTTTATCCGTAAAGTAATCAAACTTAAATCATTTGAAATTGAACGTGCATTTACACCAATCTCCTTGGCAATATTGAATAGCTCTTGTGTATCGGTAGGTGAAAGAGAATTAATTGTGTCGTTGTCATTGATTGCCTGGCTAACAGAACCGGGCCGGATAATAACAATTTTGCTTCCTACCAATCCATCGGAGCCTACAAAGGCCGTTGCGTCTTTTTTAATAAACTCATTCTGCTTATCCTTCAAGGAAAGACTAACGATTACTTTCCCTTCAGAAACGATCTGAACACGTTTTACGGTACCTATCTTTACACCCGATAGCCATACGTTATCACCTTCCTTAAGGCCTTCCACATTTTTGAAGATGGCCGAGACGACAAACGTTTTGTTGAAAAGATTACCCTCGCGGCCCATATAAAAGACAGATGCTAAAAATATTATGATACCTCCAACCACAAATGCTCCCAACTTGATATTCTTCTTTAAGTCTGAATTTTCCATACTTGAAATTGTCTAATAATTAAAAAAATGCTTAAGATTAGTATCGTTTGTTACTCTTAGCTCTTCGAATGTTCCCTCCAGTTTACTTTCACCCTCAATCAATGCAATTACCCGATCAGAAACCTGACGGGCACAACTTACATCATGAGTGATTATAATTGAGGCTGTGTTATATCGCTCGCGCACCTGAAGTATCAACTCATTAATCTCTTCTGAAGTTTGTGGATCGAGGCCCGAAGTAGGCTCATCATATAACATAATCTTTGGTTTTAAAATAAGCGTTCTTGCAATACCAATCCGCTTCTTCATTCCTCCGGATAACTCATCGGGTCGTTGGTCAATCGTATGCTCTAACCCCACGTCTTTTAGCGCCTTTATTACGAGTTCTTCCAGTTGCGCACAATCGTAGATACCCAGATTTCGTTTCAGTGGAAATTCCAGGTTTTGCCGAACCGTCATTGAATCATAAAGGGCGCTTCCCTGAAATGAAAAGCCAACCTGGAGTCTTAACTCATTTAATTTCTCGGCCGATAAAGAAGTAACGTTGTAGCCCAGCACTTGAATTTCGCCTGCATCGGCTTTGAGCAAACCTACCATACATTTTATTAGCACAGATTTTCCACTTCCCGATCTGCCGAGTACAGCCAGGTTTTCACGGTCATGCAAATCAAGATTAACATCTTTAAGTACAACGCGATCATTAAAACTCTTTTTCAGATGTTTTATCTCCACCACCTTTCCTCCCGTGGATACTGCTTCTTCAACAACTTTCGATTGTGTTTCCATCATCGGATTAAGTTTAAAAATTGAAGCATGATCAGATCGATGATAAAGATGAACGTCATTGACACTACTACTGCTGTGTTAGCCGCCTTTCCAACTCCAATAGTTCCATTGGAAGAATTATATCCGGAGTAACAACTGATCGTTCCAATTGCAAAACCAAACAAGGCCGCTTTTACAAGGGATGAAAAAATATCAATGAGAGCAATCGAGGTCGAAACCTCATTTATATACAATTGAAATCCAGAATCACTAAACGAGTTAACCATCAGGAATGAACCAAAAAGCGCAACCCCATCCGAATAAATAACCAGAATAGGCGACATAAGCGTTGACGCGACTACCCGTGTTACAACCAAATAAGAAAAAGGTCTTGTGCCAGAAACTTCCATGGCATCAATCTGTTCTGTTACTTTCATACTCCCCAACTCAGCACCCATATTTGAACCCAGCTTGCCAGCACATATCAAACCTGTAATCAGTGGCCCAAGCGATCGAACAACCGCCTGAGAAACTAATGAAGGCAACCAAGACTCCGCACCAAAGGAAGCTAAGGATGGTTGCGATTGTTTTGTAAAAACAATCCCTGCAAGAAAAGAAGTAAACGTTACAAGAAACAACGACTTATTGCCTATCGAAAAACACTGATTCAAAATCTCCCTGCCCTCATAGGGTGGAGAAAATGCTTTTTTAAAGAACTCAATAATAAATCTATAGATATAAGATACATCTATCAGGGTTTTGGTCAGGGTCATAAGACTATTTGGTCTTCTTATTAGAAATTTTATGCCAGAAAACATACTGTGCCTTTATGCACCAAAGGCCAATAGCATATTACTGATTGGAATCTTTTACGGGTTTGTGTGGACTTTTTTTCCCACACCCTTCTTAACGGGCTTGATCGTAGAAACAGCAACCGCTGTGGGCTTTGGCTTTCGGCCATGCTTACTAATGTAAACCTGGGTAAACTCTGCACCAAATAGGAGAATCATACCTGCGTACGATACCCATAGCATAATTAAAATAATTGAACCTGCGGCTCCATACGTAGATCCAAGATCACTTTGACCAAAGTAAAACCCCAACGCAAACTTGGTGATAACAAATAGTATCGATGTTAAGAGGGCTCCTGGCCATACATCTTTCCAGCCAATCTTCACGTCTGGTAAGTATTTATAAATAGCTGCAAAAAGAAATGTAATTACAGCAAGTGAAATCAGCACATCCAGCAGATTAAAAACTACATTGAGTGATTCAGATAGGTGCAACGACACCCATACGCTAATCGCGCTTAGCACAGCCGAGAGTACCAATGATACCAATAGTAGAAATCCGACAACCAGTATTAATCCAAAGGAAAATACCCGATCGCGGATTAGCTCCAAAATTTTGTGACTGGTCTTAACCTTTGGTTCTACTTTCCAAATCTTATTTAGCATTTGCTGTAACTCATAAAACACTCCAGTGGCTCCAAAAAGAAGGGTGGCAACTCCTATAATGGAAGAGATGACAGTAGCTTTTTTATCACTAGCATTACTGATAATGGATTCGATGTCACTGGCCGTATCTCCGCCCATAACCTGTTGGATCTGACCTGCAATTTGAGTAGTGACCTCTTGCTTATCGTAGAAATAAGCAGCCATGTTAATAATAATGATCAGCAGACCTGGTAAAGAAAAGATTGTATAATAGGCTATAATAACACTGTTATTGAAAGGCTCCCGGCCGCTCCACTGCTTAAAAGTTTGTTTAATCAATACACCGAATTCCTTTAAATACTTCGTCATAATTATTGGGCTAAATTATACTTACTATCGTTGCGCACAGCATCAATAGTCAGACCACTTTACCTGACTCTATTTGCAAATAGAGCTATTATCACATCGATACACCTGGGAATTATATTCCACACTACGTGCTATAAGAGTCCAATCCAGACAGATTTTACTGAATGCTATTCGATGTATTACTACAAATTAATGGCATACTATTTTCATTCCGGAGTGGAACAAACGTATACACGATGAAGCAAAATAAATGGCAAAAAAGTAAACGATGGGGTAAGATCATTACAATCACCGTTGCTACCCTGATCGTTGTAAGACTTATTCTACCTTTTGTCGTGCTCTTTTTTGCGAATCAAGCCCTGGCCAACATGAAAGGCTATTATGGTCACATAAATAATGTCGATCTAGCCATCATCCGGGGCGCTTACCGGTTGGATAGCATGTATATGAATAAAGTGGATACTGTTACTCTAAAACAAACACCCTTCTTTTCTTCTGCACACGTTGAAATGTCAGTAGAATGGAAAGCACTTCTTCATGGTTCACTGGTTGGAGAAGTAATTTTAGAAAGTCCGGAACTCCTCTTTACAAAAGACAAAGTTGAACCAGACGTGTTGATCAGGGATTCGACTTATCTAAAAGAGTTGTTCAATAAATCCATGCCCTTAAAAATAAATCGCTTTGAGGTAATGGATGGCACCATTCGCTATCGGGACGAGAGCTCAAAGCCAATAGTGGATATTGAAATGAATAAAGCCTTTATAGTTGCTCAAAACCTGCATAATGGTTACGATTCCACGAGTCAACTTCCAGCATTAATTAAAGGAGGGGCATCAGTCTATGATGGGGTGTTGGGCTTTACACTACGATTAAACCCCATGGCCAACAATCCAACCTTCGATATAAATCTAAACATACAAAATACCAATCTTGTAAAACTAAATGACTTCTTTCAAGCGTATGCTAAAGTGGATGTGAACAAGGGTATTTTTGGTTTATATACCGAGGCGGCTGCCAAAGACGGGAAATTTATTGGGTATATAAAGCCATTGATTAATGACCTTGATGTGTTAGGTAAAGAGGACCGGGAAGATAATTTACTACGAAAGATGTGGGAAGGAATGGTAGGTACCGCAGGTCAGGTTCTCAAAAACCAGGAAGAAGATCAGGTAGCCACAAAAATAAACTTCGAGGGTTCTATTGAAGACCCGGATGCAAGCCTTTGGGATACGATTGCAAATGTTCTTCGAAATGCTTTTGTCAGAGCCTTACAGCCAGCCATCGATAACCAAATAAATCTTACTTCAGTAAATGAGGTTAAGGAGAAAAAACCCTTTCTACAAAAAGTATTCGGGAAAAAAGATGACAAGAAAAAATGAGTTACAGATTCCCTTTTTTATTTGAATCCCCAACCTGTCGAATGAAAAGTGAAATTGCAGCATCGGCATAAACACCATAGGCATCGATAAGAGTACCCTTCTTTCCATCGCTGGTTTCGATCAGGTATAAGATAGAAGTATCCTGTGGGTCTGTATAGCCTTCGAATCGGAAGATACTCTTGAGTGAAATTTCTTCAGGTTCATACCCCGACCGCCCATCCGCTGTGGTAAGTCTTTTATTAATCACCTTAAAGCTTTCTGCATAACCCTGATCGTACGCCTCATTGGCACGCTGCGACAAAGTCTTCATCTTTAGGGTTGAGTCATTTTTCCTTGTAATCATACTAACATCTGGTTATTCTCTAGGTAGCTATTTCTTAGCTGGGCATTGTGGCCGTAATGAAAAAATTAAACGCCATCATTTCTGATGGCGCTCAATAAGTGGTTGTTCTTGCTTACCCTGTTAAAGACTCGCCATTTCAGCCTGGATTTGCTCTTTTGTTTTTCCAAGTGATTTCTGGAGACGTCCGTAGAGTTCTTCTTCTTTGCCTTCTACATAGGCAAGATCATCATTCGTTAATGTGGCATACTTTTGTTTTAGTTTACCTTTCATCGCGTTCCATGATCCTTTTATTTGAAGCTTATTCATTGTTGAAGGGTTTAAATTAAACTTTAAGTCTTTCGTTAGTAGAATTGATTAATTCTTTTCCACGCTTTGTTACTTCATCTACACCCATGTTAAACTTACCTTTCAGTGATTCGAGTGATTCTTCCACACTGCCGGTTAAGCTATCAGCTAACTTTCTTGATCCTGTTGCTAAACTCTTACGCGTGTCTTTGCCACTTGCAGGAGCTAACAAAATGCCTATTGCCACACCAATCGCTGCTCCGGCCAATAGGCCTCCAATTAAATTCTTCGCATTCATAAATAGTCCTTTTTAGTTAAGATAGTATCTTCACACACCTTGTATGAATTACTGCTGCAATAGAAAATACTATGCCATACAATACATTCTCACTTTAACAATCAGAGAGTATCTTATCGACACTAATGGAGACTAGACAGGCGAAAAGACGCCCTTTGCGATAAAGCCTTTTGAAGCTGTTGAGAGTTTACGACTTCCGATAGCACAAAGTGGGGAATCCATCAGATATAAGGGGTGAAAATTCCCCTCTCTATAAACAACCCGAATGCTTGAGATAAAGATCTGCCTATCAACAAAACAGAGCCATTTATCTAAAACTTGAGCCATTTTGTCTAATAAGGTTGTACAAAAGCAAAATCTTACAGAAATTCCGTTAATTAACCTTAATCCCTCATTATGAAAAAATTACTATTAATCCCCGTGCTTGCCTTCGTGGGTGTACTATTCTTTCAAGGCATCCCAGAATCAAATACAGAACCAGAACCAATCAATTATACAGAGGCGGCTTTGCCGGATGATGTAAAAGCAGTTGTGGACAAAAAGTGCTATGGTTGTCACAACGCCAATTCAAAGAATGAAAAAGCTAAGGCTAAACTTGATTGGGATGCACTTGATAAAATGAAGAAATCCAAGCGTATGGCAGCCATGGGTGAAATTTCAGAAGTACTGGAGAAAGGTGAAATGCCACCTAAAAAATTTCTGGAAAACAAACCTGAAGCTGCTTTAAGCGAATCAGAGCTGGCTACGCTGGTAGCGTGGAGTGCAGGTAAAAAGAAAAAGTCGAAATAATGAAACTGTGGCGTTACATCATGGGTGGCTTAACCGTGGTGCTACTGGTTATCCAATTAATACCAACGGATTTACCGGCTACCACAACCGATAATCCCGGTGACATTATCAAGGCCGGCTTAGTTAGCCAGGATGTATCCATTTTGTTAAAAACTTCATGCTATAGTTGCCATAGCAATGAAACGAAGTACCCATGGTATTCGCACGTTGCTCCTGCTTCGTGGTTGGTGGCACGCGATGTTCGGGCTGGCCGCGAAGAACTTAATTTTTCCTCCTGGCAAGAGTATGATCTGCGCAAAATGCTGGGTAAACTTGATGACCTTTCTTCCGAAGTTGGCGAAGGTCGTATGCCAATGAGCATCTATACGCTCATGCATCCTTCCGCAAAACTTGATGATGCCCAACGCAAACTTATTGTAGCGTGGGCTGAAGCAACCATGGATGCGGTAGTGGGGGAAGAAGATGAAGATGACATAGAGTAGTATTATCGTCTCTAACCAACTTGATCAAGCACTCAAAAAAACAGGCACATAGAGAAAAATTAAACTCTATGTGCCTATGTGATTAAGTAGACGCCTACCCTATTGTAATATCTTCCTTTAAAAATGGTTGCTGATAATATCGTTTCCCTTTCGCCTTGTACAAAGCGTTTGCTACTGCCGCAAACACAGGCGGAAACAAGGGCTCACCAAGACCGGTTGGATCATGTTCGTTTTTTACAAAATGAACGGCAATAGACTTGGGTGTTTCTTTCTGCCGGATCATGCGGTAATTATGAAAATTATTTTTCTCCGGCACGCCATTTACAAAAGTCATCTCTCCAAAGAAGGCATTGCCAATACCGTCTACAATCGCGCCTTCGCCCATGTTGGCCGCTGCATCCGGGTTTACTACAATTCCACAGTCAACCGCTGCCACTACATTTTTTACTGCAGGTTTGTTATTCTCCATCACAATATCGAGCACTTCGGCTACATAGGTATTATGACAGAAGTAGGCCGCTACTCCGCGGTGCACATTGGGTTGAGGCTCATTCCATTTTGATTTCTCACGCACCAACTTCAGCACACCTGCATAGCGATCAGGATCATAGTCGTTATCCTTTCCAACCGGGTTGGTCTTTGCACGTTCCAGAAGTTCAAGGCGAAACTCGATGGG
>Ga0116177_10001597_pt1 | contig 16851 bp, 14 predicted proteins | sample AD_STIC10_MetaG_FD_89750 | JGI IMG/M metagenome (GOLD analysis project Ga0116177, IMG submission 89750) | Active sludge microbial communities of municipal wastewater-treating anaerobic digesters from USA - AD_STIC10_MetaG | ecosystem: Engineered > Bioreactor > Anaerobic > Digestate | place: USA... | reverse complement strand
TCTGGTGCCCTCATTCAAACGCCTTTTTTCAACACAATCGTTTTCCGCCGCCGAACTGATCGAGCGAAAACTGATCGAAGACTTCCGCAAGCATTACCAGGTGCTATCGAACCAGAACAATTCCGCTGCCGTTTCCATGTTATCGATAGGAAACGGCCATGACCTGAAGTGCTTGAGCGTGATGCAACATTATGAAGTGCCTACTCGCCTGCTTGACTGGACTTCCGATTTCTGGACCGCAATATATTTTGCCTGTGCCGGCGAACCCGACTCGAATGCGGAATTGTGGTTTTACGATCGCGTACTTTTTTCTGAGCAGCACGTGGCAGGCAGCAAGTTCGAAAGCTTGCTGTTCCAGGCGCATGACGCACCACGCGAACCCGATGTTCTGGGTCTTCGCGATGCCGGCTTGCTGCTTGAATTCGACCCGCGACTAAATTCCAGGATGCAGAGCCAATTCGGCCACCATACCGTCAGCTCTGATGTGTTTCAGGATCATGCGGATTTGCTGGACGACCTGCAGAAAAAGCGCGAAGCCACAGAAAATGCGCCTTGGTATTTCCGGCGATTGGTGATCGACAAATCCTGCAAAGGCAAGGTGCTGCAATTTCTTGCTGACTACAAAAACATGACGGCCGGCACTATCTATCCCGATGTCGTTGGCCTCGGTCGATTCCTGCGCTGGCAGCTTGATTCACTGCGGACCATGCTGTTGTAAAAATCAGGCGCTGCGTTTCAATGCCGCCACCGTACTTGTTACGGATCTCTCCAGCACATCGGCAAGTACCTCGGCGGAACACGTCCCCTGACCCAATAACCAGGCGGCAATTGGTGTCAGCATCATTTCGCTTAACTGGATCCCGATCAGGGGCAGCGGCAATTTTTTGTCGGTGATTTGCTTCGCGAGTTTCTTCTGGATCATGCCTGCCAGCGTAGCCGTCACTTTTTTGCGAATGGCACCCGTAAAAATCCCTCTCGCCATTCCCCGGTTTTCCCAGAAATGTTCAAGGATATCGACCAGGGCCTGTTTCGTTCCGGAGCCGTCCACCAGATTGGCCAATCGCGAGAACGGCCCTTCCAGACTATCGGCGAGCAATTCGTCCTTGCTCCTGAAATGCTCATAAAAAGTGGAGCGTGCAATACCCGCCTGCTCGACGATGTCGTCGATTTTTATTTCGTAATAACGCCGTTCGAGCACCATGCCGAAAAATGCGGAGCGGATAGCTTGCCGTGTTCTCGATTTCCGGGCATCGCCATTGGCAACATCGGTATTCGTCATTTGACCACTCCTGCATTTCGGACATTGCGGCCAAAGTGTCCGGGAAGTTCCACATCCGGATTGTTATCGTTTACGCACCTCACCACAGACGCCATTATGAAAGATCAACACATGCTTGTGAATTCGAACCCACCTTTCTCCCAACGCAAGACGGCCATTACCCTGATCACGGTCAATGTACTGAGCCTGTTCGCGATGGCCCATCATCCAACCGCACACGGCGAATCCGGCACGGGATTATTGAATGCTCTGGTCGCCATGGGTGGACTGAACCAGTTCATACACGGCGCCCTGATTGCCACAACGCTCATTACCTGGCTGTGCCTGGTCGAGTTCTCGACAAGCGGCTTCAAACATTGGCTGGTACGAAACGCCTTGCTGCTTTACTCATTCGGTACTCTCGCGATGACGGGTGCGGCATTGATCAATGGTTTCGTCAGCATTCGTCTGGCCGATCAATTGCTGCACGCATCGGCGGACTTACAACAAGGCGGCCCGCTGCTATTGCAGTTTAGCTGGGCCGTGAATCAAACGCTGGTCGGCTTTGCCGTGATCGCGATGTGTGCGGGAATTGCCTGCTGGTCGCTGCATTTATGTTCCGGTAGCAAGCATGCGCGCATTTTGGGTATTGCCGGTTTGATCATGGCCATCACGCAAATCGGCATGCAATGGATTCACCACGGCAATTACGATGTTCACCAAATGATGGTGTTTGTCGTATGGCATGCGCTATGGTGCATTGCGATCGCATTCCTGATGTTGGGCAGGGAAAAACACGCGAATACCGTAAAGGCGGAATAATTTCCATCGCCGGGCCGGACAACACCACGACCCGGCGATGGCGAATCAGGATGCCACAGTCTTGCGCAGTGCTTCCAGTTTCTCGCCCATGACTTGCATATAGCTTTTCGCCGCGCTGATCGTCTTGATTTTTTTGAAGTTGGCGAGAATGTCCGCATGCTTGCCTTCATCATTGCCGGCGAGTTCCAGTTCCGTTTTCAGCAGGATATGCAGGAACCCAAGCCAGTTGCCGGACTCTGGTAGCGCCTGATCGATTTCGACAATTTTTTTCTGCCCGGTTTTTATTATCGGAGCGACCGGTGACACCAGCGTGCGGGGACATTCGGCATCGCTGCGCAAAGCCGAGTGCTCGAACAGATGCCAGAGATCAGAGGCGGCTTCATCCCTGCCAGTGAGATGCTTGATACCGAGCATGCGTTCAAGCGTTGCAAGAATGGAAGTGTGATCGTAGATCGTATGGTCAACCGTGCCTGCCTTGATTCGCGGCGATACGATGACGGCCGGCACCCTCACGCCATACATCGCAAAATCGAATCCGTTTAAGGCTTTCAGCTGGTTGATATTGCCGTCCCCCGGAGGAATCGCTACACCCGGCTCCACGTGATCATAGAAGCCGCCATGTTCGTCATATACGATGACCAGCAAGCTGTTGTTCCAGAGTGGCGAATTGCGAATCGCTTCATACACCGCCTTGATCAGGCATTCGCCACCGTAACAATCGTCCTCGGGGTGTTGCGACGAACCCTCCTTGTAACTTGGCCCCTTGAACGGCGGCTGCTTGTCGAAAAAACTCTTGCCGAAATTCGGCTCGATGAAGGTGTAGTCGTAGGGATAATCCTTTTGCAAATCATTTGCGAAATTATCGGCCCAGACTTTCGAGTGCCGCGATGAATCCAGTGGATGCACGTCCAGAATACTCACGCCCTTCAGCGATGCGACCTGCGGAATCCAGCCGCCATGCATGAACTCGGCAGGCTCGCGATAGCGGTTATGCCAGTCGCTGTATAAACGCCAGGAATGACCGGCTTTCGTCAATGCCTGATAGATCGAGCCATGTTCAAATTCAAAGCCGTGGACATGCGATTCCCATTCCACCTCTTCCAGCGTCTTCGGGCTTCGATCAAGACAGGCCGACGAAGCGCCGTGCGCGAAAAAACGATTCGGCCAGGTCGGCCCCGGCATCGAGGAAAACCAGTGATCGCAAATCGCGTATTCATGGGCAAGTTGATTGATCACCGGCAATTGCGAGGGTGTGTTGAAACAGGCCATGATGTCGCCGATGTGTTCCTTGGCAGGCACTCCGGTGTCTTCGCTCAACGAGGTCGCATAATTAATCGCGAAGCCGCCATTGCCATTGAATAATTGCTCGGCAACATCGGCAAATTCATGACCGGGATCGGTCGTCATGCTCACTGGCGCGCCGTCTTTCACGAAATAGGCCTGCCGGTAATATTGATTGCTGTCCGAGGTCGTCGCCGCTTCTATCCCCTTGATGCCCGACATCGCGAAAATATGATCGAAGGAATGGTTTTCCAGCATCAACACGAAAACATGCGTGATACCCGCATCATTCAATTCCGTTTCGGTCACGGGCATAGATGGTCTCCAGGAAGTGTCTTCGGTAAAAGAAGGGAATTGGAAAGCGATGTGCTCCGCTATCATCCCCTACAAAAAAGGTAACGCTCTAAGTCCTGCAGGCAGGACAAAGCCAATGTTGCAAACACACAATGAGAACCGAGATCTTGATCAGCCTAAAACCCTTCGCCTGGGTGTATGCTCGACCGGCCTGACCCGTGCAGGAATCTCGGGTCAATTCATCCAGAAGGGGAAACAAATGCACTATCGCACGCTGGGCATCATCGCCCTGACATTGGCGGCGCAGGCCGCGACGGTTGCAAGCAAGACGCCTGCCCTGCGTCCGGACCAAGTCGAGTTTCGCTCGCTTTACAAGGAGCTGGTGGAAACCAATACGACGCTGTCTTCCGGCAGTTGCACGCTGGCGGCCGAAAGGATGGCAGCGCACCTGAAAGCCGCAGGTTTTGCCGATCAGGACCTCACCCTGTTCTCCACGCCAGAGCATCCGAAAGAAGGCGGCCTGGTCGCGATCATGCAAGGCAGTTCGAAGACTTTGAAACCGATGCTGCTCCTCGCCCATATCGACGTGGTGGAAGCGAAGCGCGAGGACTGGACCCGCGATCCTTTCGTGCTGATTGAAGAAAACGGAAATTTTTATGGCCGTGGCACCTCGGACGACAAGTCGATGGCCGCCGTCTGGACCGACATGCTGGTGCGATTCAAGAAGAACGGCTACGTGCCGGACCGCACGATCAAGATGGCGCTGACCTGCGGCGAAGAAACCACCTTCGCGTTCAATGGCGCGCAATGGCTTACGCAAAACAAGCCGGAATTGATTGCCGCCGAATTTGCGATCAATGAAGGCGGTGGCGGCGACACCGACGGCCACGGAAAAATCGTTAGCCAATCCATGCAGGTCGGCGAGAAGGCAGTACAAAATTTCCGTATCGAAGCCACTAATCCCGGCGGCCATAGTTCGATCCCTGTTCGCGAAAATGCGATCTACGAGTTATCGGATGCGCTGGTAAAAATTCGCAATTACGAATTCCCGCTGAAAATGACCGATACCACCCGTGCCTTTTTCACCGGCGTCGGCTCCGGTCGCAAGGACAAACTCGGTGAGGCCCTGCTCGCGCTGGTGAAAAATCCGGAAGACAAGGCGGCGGAAGCCATCGTCAACACCGATCGCGCTTATCACAGCATGCTGCGCACCACCTGCGTCGCCACCCTGCTCGATGGCGGCCACGCGAACAATGCCTTGCCGCAACGCGCCGGTGCCAATATCAATTGCCGGATATTCCCCGGCGAATCGGTGGAAACCACACAGGCTGCGCTTGAAGCGGCGATCGCCGATGCCGGCGTCAAAATCACGACGGTGCCGCCCGTGCGTCCACTCGCCGCACCGCCGCCACTCGATCCGAAAATCATGGAACCTGCGACAACACTGGCGGCAAAATATTTTCCTGGCGTGCCCGTGATTCCGGCGATGTCCACCGGCGCGACCGATGGCATTTTCCTTGAAGCCATCGGCATTCCCACCTACGGCGTACCGGGCATATGGGGCGACCCAGACGGCAATGGTGTGCATGGCTTGAATGAAAGAATGGAAGCCCGCTCGCTGTATGTCGGCCGCGATTATCTGACCGATCTGGTCAAAGCCTACGCAGGCGGCAAATAAAAATCCCGTAGCCCGGGTCATGGTTCTACCTGACCCGTGACAAAATGCAACAACACGAACATCCCGTCTTGCGATGTCGTTTTCAAAAAAATCGATGCCTGTTTTGGTTGATCGAATCCCCGGGTCAGATGGAGCCATGACCCGGGCTACGCTGCTTACCAACGAGTTCGCACGTCCTACACTTTGCCGCGCCTATATTGATCTGCCGGAACAGGACAACGGTCAGCCGCGGCATCCGACCCTTTTTATTGGACTACGTGCAAGCAATCACCATGAAAACCAGAGACAGACAACTCGCCAGCATTCTTACCTACAGCGGTACCTTGCCACTCGTGGGCTGTGTAGTGCTGCTCTTTGCACCCCTCGCGGGTGTCGATGGCAAGCTTGTCGCCATCGCCTATGCCGCGGTTATCCTGTCTTTTCTTTGCGGTATTCACTGGGCCTTGTTTTTGTTCTTTTCCGAAAAATGCCCGAACAATTTATTGATTACCAGCAATATTGTCGCGCTTATGGCCTGGGCTTCGCTGCTTGTGACTCATCATGAATTGGCGCTGGCGTTTCAGGGCCTGTGTTTTCTCGCTTTGTTCGCTCTGGATTTCAAGCTTCGCAATGCAGGCTTGCTGCCGGAATGGTTTTACCATTTGCGCCGCAACGCCACGATTATCGTCGTGTTTTGTCTGACATGCTTGGCGGTGCTTTCATGAAGAAACGCATCGCCATTATCGGCGCGGGCGTTTCCGGCCTGACGCTCGCCCAACATCTGAAGGACCACGCCGACGTCGTCGTCTTCGAGAAAGCCAGAGGCGTTGGCGGCCGCATGAGTACGCGCTATGCCGAACCGTTTTATTTTGATCACGGCACGCAATTTTTCACAGCCCGCAGCAAGGCGTTTCAGCGCTTTATCGCACCACTGATTGCCAGTGGCCTCATCGCCGAATGGAAAGGCAAGGTCGTCACCTTCCAGGCAGATAACACCCTAAAAGATCGACTCTGGTTCGAGCCGCATTATGTGGCAGTGCCTCACATGAATAGTCTTGGCAGGCATCTTGCCGAAGGACTCGATGTGCGATTAAACACGGAAATCGCACCGCTCGGTGAAAAACACGCGGAGGGCTGGCAGCTTCTTGGCAAAGACGGCACCGCGCACGGCATGTTTGATTGGGTGATCTCCACTGCACCGCCCGTGCAAACCGTGAATCTATTGCAGACGCTATTGCCCGGTGACTCTCCCTTGCATCAAATAAAACTGCAAGGCTGCTTTACCTTGATGATCGGCTTCAAAACGCCATGGACCAAACCCTGGATGGCGGCCAAGGTGCATGAAAAACCCATCGAGTGGATTGCCGTCAATTCCAGCAAACCCGGCAGGAACAAAGACCTCACTTCCCTCGTAGTGCATTCGCGCAATGACTGGGCCGACGAACACCTCGAAGACGATTTGCAACAAACGCAGCAAACACTGGTGCGGCAATTCGAAGCGGTCACCGGCATCGCCTGCGACAAGGCCGAGTATCTTTCGATGCATCGCTGGAAATACGCGATTGTTTTGGAAAATGAAAAAAAAGGATTTCACCTCGACCCCGAAAGAAATATCGCCGCCACCGGCGATTGGGCATCGGCCTCGCGTATTGAAGATGTCTGGTTGAACGCGGCAAGTCTGGCAAAAGCAATCGTGGAAAAAATCACATAATTCAGTCAATGAATCCCGTCTGGAACGATATGAGTGTCAACCTAAACTATCGACTTTCGTTTTCGTAAGGTAACCCCCACTCATCGAGTGACATATGCCCAAGCACACGGTCTTTTTCGCCAAATCCATCATCACTTTGCTGGCATGTGTTTCCTGCCTGTGCATGGCGCATGGTGTCGAAAAAGACATTGACCTGACCCGCCTGCCATTGGGCGATGGCAGGATTTCGGACCATCCATTGCAAGGTAGTATCTGGCCTTGCCAAACCGCCGGCTTTGGCACACGCCGTTCGCATGGAGGTGAGTGGATAAAATCCGATGGCACCTTTGATTTTTCCAACAAACCCGTGACCGAGGGTGAAATTTATTGGCCAAGTAAAATCGATATCCGCCTGGTGGATGGCAAGCGGCGCGTTACCGGCAACGACCTTCCGAAACATGCAACCGGTAAGTTCCCCATTGCACCGGGAAACGCAGCGTATCGCTACGACACCAATCCCAATTCGATCAGCGCACAGGAAGTGTTGATGGAGCTACCCGGTGCTCCTGCACTGGCGCAAGCAAGCTCCTGCCTGCCTGGTGGTGCGATCGGCATGTTATTGACGGGCAGCTTGTTGTTCAACGCACTGGATGCCAATGGTGAAGATGCCGTCGCCCATGAAATCCAGGACAACTGCCAAGGGCACCCGCAACGCAGCGGTGCGTATCACTACCATAGCCTGACGACCTGCCAGGCTGACCAAGGCAGCGGGCATTCCTTGCTGATCGGTTATGCCTTCGATGGCTTCGGTATATTCGGTCGCCGTGGCGAAAACGGAAAGCTGTTGAGCAATGCCGATCTGGATGAATGCCATGGCCATACCCACGTGATTTCATGGGATGGAAAAATGGTATCGATGTACCACTACCACGCGACCTGGGAATACCCCTACACGCTCGGCTGTTTCAAAGGCAGCCCGCAACGACTGCCCCTGCAACAAGGCAATCGCAGAAGACCGGGTTGATGAAGAGCAACCCGGCCTGTGGTACCAAAAGCAGCGATGCGACAGGGGTATGCCATTTGCATACTCTTTGCATCAACGCACACGATCGCGTTATCTGCACAGTTCGTTATTTCCCCGCAGCCATTTTGTCCCGTTAAGCATCAGACCCTCGGACACTTCGCGAATATCAAAGCGTGATACCGAGCCGTCGCTGGCGGTAAGTGTCAGGCTGCCGTTCGCACGACTGCCAAGCGCGCCCCATCTTCCGATGCGAGTACCACCAAAGGCACCACTGGCAACGCCTTGCGTAAAACCACCACCATCGAAACTGCTGCGAAACTCGCCATTCGAACATAGCCAGATTTCGTGTTTTTCGCTGTAACCGTTTCCGGAATAAAAACGGACGAGATAGCGTCCTTTCAAATAATTAGCCAATTCGCCATTGGTACTGGGCGCTTTCGCTGACTCGAGCTTTATGCCGGCCATCATGGTCGCCATCACCTTGGCGACCGTGTCCATGCGTGCCGGTGGTGCCACGCCAATCAGTGAAACCAGACGCCCGCCATTGACGGGACGAATCATTACCACCGCACGTGCCGGCGTGGATGAACCGGTCGCGACAAAGCTATTGCTGTAAACCCCGCCGACTTGTTTCGGCGTTGCGGTCGGGCTCAGAAAAACACCCTTGCCCATCGCTATGCCATTCGTCAATTCCGCACTCGCCATGCTGATGTCCCCCGTGTCCAGACTCGCAACGATCAGACTGTCGTTGGCCACATCGACCAGCACCACATTACTCGGCGCTGGTGCTTGTGATGCCCAGCCAACGGGGACAAATAAAGTCAAACCACTTTCCAGTCTTACCGCAGTCGTTCTGGCTGCCGTAGCCGGCGCGGATTTGGCAGATTGCGCAAAGACCACAAGGGGCATCATGGTGCAGGCAAGCAGTACACAATGTAGCAGCGAGATGGCAAAGAGGCTTTTCTTTTTCATGGCGTCCGTTTTTCCTGTGCAATGAGTGGCATCGTGAGCGTCGAGACGCAGTTCACAGGTAATACGTTATATCGGGCTGAATGGGGACGGCCATGATCGAAATTAACAAGATAACCTCGTTATTCGGGCTGTTTTTAACAGCCGAATGGTGGGTTAGCGTTAGCAACGCATCTTATGGCCCTGCGTTCTTATTGTGCTTGCATTTGTTTGGCCATGCTTTTATTCATTTCCTGGAATTCGCGTACCAGGGCATCGCATGGTGTTTTGTTCGCCTCGCAAATTACACTCATGCCCAGAAAAATCTTTCCATCCCTCTGAATCGGAAAACGCTTGATGACGGAAGGATACGAAGGATGGCCCGGCGGTGAAAACGACCAAACGGTATTCTCCTTCGGTTGCTGCACGACTAACCAGCCATCGTCGGTTTTCTTGATGACATTCCCCGAATCTCCCATTAACGCTTTTCGTGCTTCTTCTACGTTTTTGTACACGATGCTTGTGCTGGTAGATTCCTGGATCGGCGCATCGGTTTTACCCGTCGCTGCAGCACCACCCTGCTTCAACATGAAAGTCACTTCATGTCGCATCAGTTTGAATTCTTCCTTGTCATTGAACCGGTACCAGATGACATATTCGGTATGTGAAGCCGAGTTGAGATATGCACTTTCAAAATCGACGGCAACATACAGACCTGGAGCCGGCGCGTCTTGCGGATCCTGATACCAGGTCACGTTTGTACGAGACCGGCGCAGTAGCTTGCCCAAATCAAGATCCGCCTTTTTCTTCATTGATGACCATTGATCCAGACTCATCAACTCCTTCATGCTTTTAGTCAACATGGCATAGGCTGCGTCATATTTTCCTGCATCCATCGCGGCGAAATACTCACCAGTCTTCAGATCGATGGCTTCGATATCTTTCGCCGTGGGGCTGTAGTCGGCAGCGATCGACATCACCGGCAGAGAACTGAAAAAACAAAATAAAGCAAATTGCTTCAACGACATGATGACGCCCTTCATGAGTTAACGGAATCCAGATAGGACTAATACCTGTCTAGGTTGATTGAATCCCCGGGTCAAATGAAACCATCACCCGGGCTACGGTGCCACATATGCCCCGGTTGTATATTTCCAGCTCTTATTGGGCGATTTACTCGTATCCTTGCAGTTGCTTGCTTCCACGTAGACTTCTGCCGTGGAGGACTGATTTCGCACTTCCATCAGATCGATCCTGTCGAAGCCGCTCTCGGAATTGAGCAGGCGCAGGGTATCGCCCTCGGACAATCCGTCGGAGCTTCCCTTGTCCAACGTCACGCGATACTCGCGACCACAGCTGTAGTCATGTTGATGACTCTTCAGCAGCTTTACGTCCTGAACATTTGCGTTTACCGCGACGCTGCGAATCTTTTTCAAATATTCAGCAGGCAAATCCGGAAGGGCTGAAACGAGTTTGTGTTCATCGCCTACTGCAAGGTAATACATTCCAGAACGAGCATTACTGGCGTTACGGGGTTCATCGCCAAGATTGATATCCGTCGTAAATCTTTGCAGATCTTCTTCGGGAATCAAATATCGTCGGCCACCCCATTTGACGGGTACCAGTGGACTATTAAAAGCACGGTATCCGAACTGTTTTTCTTTCTCGGGAGAAGCTTCGAGCCAGCCTTTCTCATTCTGTCGAACCGATTTTCTGGTTCCGTACACCCGGATGCAAGGACCCGAAATAACGACCAAGCCCTGATTGGGCGAGATCGCCAGGTAACCGCCCATCCCGCCTGAATACTCGCCTGCCCACGGGTGATTTTTCAACTTGGCAACTTCAGCCTTGATCCTCGCGATCTGTGCTTCGGCCTGTTCCTCGTACTTCGTGTAATTGGCGGCATCCATTTCTTCGCGCGACAGCGTTTCCCGGACCAAAACCGAGCCATTGCGTTCCGACAGATTGGGTTTGGAAATAAAAAAGGAGGCAGCAAGCATGGCCGCCAACAATGCGCACCATAAAACAATCCGCCACAAACTCATTTTATTCGAACGTGAAGCCATTACCGGATGATCCTTTAACTCGCTCGGCAAAGTTTACCTTGCTTGCAGACGGATATATGCAATGTATTGGGATGATCTCAGAAACTCCGGTCTTCCCGGCGGTTTTAAGCCGCGACCCGGGAACATCGACAAAGCACATCACGTCCTTTCGTAGGAGATATTCTGGCCGTGATTTTATGGAACGAAGCGTGGGTTAGCTACTTAGGGGCTTTTATAAAGCATCTTCAGGCTTTGCGCATGCTCAATTTTCGAGCAACTTCTTTTCAGTCTTTTCAACAATGGAATCCAGCGACTTGACCAGGGCTGAGGTCACTTCGGTTCGGAAGAACTCCTCGCCATTGATACCGTCCTTGACTGGCTCATATACCGTGCGTGATTCAATCGTTTTGTCGTCAATTCGCAAATGGATCACGATCACAATGGGGGCCTTGCCATTCGGTGCTTCATGGGGGCTATAGCCACCGTTGAAATATTCCGAACTGCAATCGACAGGTCCGACATCTGCCATCATTCTGCCTATCTCGCCCATCTTTTTAAGTTCATCACGACCCTGCTTGCTGAAATTTCTGTGCAGTGTGAAATGCTCCAGCACCACAGTTTTTCCGGACAACTGCGTATCCAGCTTTTCCGCCAATCTGTCCGCCAACAAGGCAAGCCGTCCAGGCAGAAAAATATCATCTGGAACGCGCATGACCGAATACCCACATTTGGTAAATGAAATTTTTTCGAGACCGCCCGTGCTGTCTTTCTTTGGACGAGCGTCCTGCAAGACGAAGCTGAGCTTTCTGTTGGCATCAATTTCCAAAGGCAACTGTATTGGCTTTCCTGCCAAGGCTGCAGCAGACAATAACAAGAGGATCATGCACACCGGAAGTCGAAAACAGGAACGAATCATTTTTGATACTCAATATTGATCAATGCAAGAATACTAACCGATTCTCTGCCTTACCCTAGATGGCATCATAGATTACATAGGTCGTGCACTGGCCCGACGTACCGCGTTACATGATTTTTGCAGGTTGGAAAATCATGACAAACCTGTGCTGCCTGATGGGTCTGTTTATTCAGCCCCGGTGTTTCAATAATGTCGTGCGTGCATATTGCACCGCTAAAACGGCGAGACAGTACAACTCGAAGCATCCGTGCTGACCTTCTGGCAAACCACAAGCGTATCTGCCCGGGTTTGCCGGTATTGATTCACCAAGGTCTGGCAGCGTTTATCCGGCAGGCACTGCTTGTAGTTGCTCATCATGAATTCGGAAGCCGCGATGATGCCGCGCGTTTTCAAGTTGAGATTTTCGGCAGGAATGGCATCAAGCTTCGGCGACAGGCCCGAGGCATTTTCAACTTGCACGCATTGGTCATAGGTACTGCAGGTTCCGCTGCGTATGCTGCTTTTCGGCGATGGCGTACTGGCCGCAGCCACACGTTGTTTCGCGACTTCTGCGGCGCGTTCCCTGGCCGCGTTGCGCTGTTCAAGGTAGTTATCCAGCCGGTCTAGATCGGCGGTCTTGCCGTTTTGTGCGTAATAGTTTCGCAACTGCGAAATCTGCGCATCGGTTAGCGCCTTCGGGTTGGTCTTGTAGGTTTTTTCTACGCCGGCAATCGCCGCATATTGTTTTCCCTTCTCCGCCTTTTCCAGCGGCGCACGCCAGGCCGCACTGAAAGATTCGATGCGCGCCCGTTCCTTCTGCAAATTGGCCTGGGCAGCTGTCCAGTCGGTCTTGAGCTTTTCAATCGTGGGGGCTGCCAATTGATCCCACAATGCTTCACATCCGGCACTCGATTTCATGTTCGGGCAAAACGTCACTGTCGGATTGGCATCGAAATAGCCGTTGCCTTGCACAATCGAGTAAACCGTAAAATCGTTGTTGTAACTGCAGCCTTTTATTTTTTTCTTGTAAAGAATTTCAAATGTCGTGCAATCGTTGGTATCGGTCGCAATGTAGGACTCGTTACCGGGATCGCGTACTCGTAATGTCGTGCGAGGTGCATTGCTGAGCGGACCACTCCATTGCCCGGCATAAGGATTGTCGCGTACCAGCTGGCTCACCTGTTTCGCGCCGGCCTTGTCTTGTCCCATCAACACTTCGACTTGGCCCGTTCCATTCTCCGGGCTGTCCATGACATAAAAATTCATTGCGCGGCCACGGACATAACCGGACTGGAAACCCATGAAATTTACCAGCATGTCGGGCTCGGCCAGGGTGCCGATGCCTTCGGCCAATCCGAACACGCAATCGCCTTCCCATTGTTTGGCTCCGTAAAAAGCGCGATGACTCATCTTTTTGGTGATCATTTTTTGCGCGACTTTGTCGTAGCCGTCAGGATAATCATATAAGTCATCTGCGGGCATCGGCAGCACCAAGCCACAGCCATTGAGCGTATAGACCAGGCTTTCACCCGGGAACAAGGGCGGCGCCGAATAGGCCTTCGGGTTCCAGGTCTTGATGGCTTTTGCACGAGCAGTCCGCTCGGCGAGCACCGCGGCCGCAAGTTCTTCGCGTTCGCGAATGGCTTGCTCTACCGTTGCCCACTTCTGTTGGGCTTGTTCCGCCTCGCGTGCACGCTGTTCGGCACGTTGCTGGTCAAGCTTTTCGGCCCAGGGCATCAAGGCCTGTAAAGCATTGATATCGCTTTGCGATTGCGCCTTGGCCTGCCAGGGAAAAAGGACCAGACACAACAAACCGGAAACCACGGCTAAATGCTTCATCGACATAAAGAGCCCCCACTCTTTTTTCGGCAAGATAGCACATAAAATCAGGCCGTGATGTTGCTAGATCGGACTCAATTTATTGTGATGCAGCCACGCTGAGGAGCTTTTGCAGGAGCGACGGAAACAGGAACGGGGATCGCTATGGACTGTCCTCGTCCCGACTTCCGTCGGTCCTACATCAGTTCAATCCGTCTTCCCGACGAAAGTCGGGATCCAGAAGCATCTACGAAGCAGAGTCTAAAACTTACTTCGGCCTGAACTTCTGCGCCGCGTTTTCCCAGACAATGTTCTGCGCGGTGAGACGATCATCTATATTCTCGTAGCCCGGGTTGCGCTCTATCAGCCCGGGTTAGTAAAGCGTAACCCGGGCTACGGCGCTATTTTTTTACAAAATAATCCGCCAGTTTTTCTCGATCGCCCCGGATGTGATCAATCGTTTTTTTCAAATCTTTCCCTAGGGATTTTTGTATTGCCCGCCACTCCAACTCGGCCTGACGTTTGTTGTAGTTGGTTCCCTGCGGATGCAGGATGGTATGAGCGTAATCGCGAATGACTGGCCGTTGCATTAAAAAAGAAACACCGCATAGCACCAGATCCCAACCCCAGCCCAGAACATTATTCGAAAAATCGACCTTGCGATTCAGCATTTCATTGATGATGTCTTTATGAATAAACCAGACGGTTTCATCCGGGCATGCCACCAATTTTATATTTTCGTGGTCGGACTGGAATGAATGGATATCCGTTTTGTCGGGCGTGTACCAGGTGAAATCGATATGCGGCGCATAAATGCCGGCATTGTAATGAAGCATATAAAAACGGGCATCTTCCACCAACTGTTCCCAGCGATCGTAACTAACATCGCCTTGCACATGCATCAACACATCGCCGTTAAATAATGCCAAGGCCTGTTTGAACTGGTCGGAAAAATAAGCGCTATCGCCAAGATTGATCCAGCCAGCACGCGTATGGTGGTCATCACTATTGATCACCGTGACTTTATCGAAAACGTCAAGAAGCGCATCTTCGATCGCACAACTTTTCGCAAATTGCCGATTCCAATTGAAAATAAAGGGCTGGATATTCAAACGCATTTTCCTGAATGATATTGATCCTGTCTCGAATCTACATGAACCATCGAAACTGGGCAGTCTAATTTTAACGTCAATAGACTGCATTGCTAAAATACTGAAATTCGCATTCACCACAGCTTCGCAGGTCGGGCCCTGGCCCGACCTACCGTTTGGCCTCTGTCAACCCGGGCTACGGAGCCGTCTATCTTTGCCGTCTTCCCGACGAACGTCGGGACCCAGAAGTCTCTACAAGGCAAAGTTTAAAACCTGCTTCGACCTAAGCTCCTGGGCCCCGTTTTTCAACGGGGAGACGATTCTATTTTATTTTTCGTAGCCCGGATGCAGCGCAGCGAAGCGCTTTTCAACGGCGAAGCCGGTCAATCCGGGAAGGCCTGAGGTCTGAGGCAGGTCTCCCGGATTACATTGCATTTCATCCAGGCTACGGTGTTATATGAGATGAGCATATTGTGCGCCTTTCCGGTTTATGATTTGACGCTGCTTATTGCGTTGGCATGGCTGGCCAAGGTTTGTACGGCAACAAACGATCATCGAATTCAACCCGGGAATCCGCTCATGAAAAAATATCGCTGCATGGTGTGCTCGCATGTCTATGACCCTGCCGAAGGCGACCCGGAAAGTGGTATCGCACCAGGCACCGCATTTGAAAATCTGCCTGAGACTTGGTCATGCCCGGACTGCGGTGCCACCAAAGCCGACTTCGAGCCGATGGATTGATCCCTGTGCGGGAATGACGATTCTTTTTGTCTTTTAGGAAATTCGCAGGACCGACGGAAGTCGGGACCTTCTGCGGCGATCTCCCGTCCCAACTTCCGTCGGTCCTGCATCATTTTGATTACGACGGATTTTGAATCCGCCGTGCTATGCAGAGCTACGCCTTAAGGCCTTTTATTTTTTGTGAACCCATCCGTAGGGTGGAACCGCCGTCTTCTTGGCGATTCCACCAAACATTGCGACAAAACATAAGCGCACATTGCGGCTTCGTTCGGCTTGGTGGATTCCACCTTAACAGGTGGGATCCACCCTACGTGGTTTTCTTGATTGCGCCTTACGGCCTTACGGATGAAATCACATCGTTTCGTAGCCCGGGTTACGCTCCATCAACCCGGGTTGGTGAAGCGTAACCCGGCTACGGTGCTTGTACATCACACTGCCCGAGCGTAAAACAGCTTAACCTGGCAGCACAGGCATACCGATGAACACATTGAAGCCCTTGATCTTTCTTGCCCTCGCCTGCGCAGCCCTTCAAGCGCAAGCACATGGTGGCAGAACCAATGCCGAAGGTTGCCACAATGATCGTAAAAATGGTGGCTACCATTGCCACAATGGCAACTCATCAAGCACCGCTACACGTTCATCATTCAACAACACGTCTTCATCGGTGCAATCAAAGCAAAGCGGCAAAACCTATTACCCCAATTGCGCTGCCGTGCGTGCCGCCGGTGCCGCGCCGTTAAGACGTGGTGAGCCCGGATATGCGAGTCATCTGGACAGGGATAATGATGGCGTTGCTTGCGAATAAGCTCATAGGGTGCCGCCTATGGCGCACCTTGCCGGATCTACATCACATGGCGAATACAAGTGTCAGATTGCCATCATTTATCATTTCGACACGAGTCAACCGTCGAGGAAGTGGTGCGCCATAGGCGGCACCCTATGAATTGATGCACCTCATCGCGTTAACCAAAAAAAAGAGTTTTCTTCAACATAGTCATGCAATCGGCATCGTGAAAATTAGCCGGCAAACCACCGTTGCTATTAAAAATGAGTTCATGGTCAATTTTCGCAGCTATTGCTCTTACCTCTGCAACCTCAAGCCCTTTGCAAGTGAAATACATTGGCCTAACTTTATTAACGGCCTCTCTAAGTACTACTAGCTTGCAACTTTCCTCAAGATTCAACCTAGTCATATTTAAAGAATCAAATCCAAATCCCAAGAATGCAATTTTATCTGCATTTTTCAATAACTTTATAGCTTCATTTAATTTCGGAGAAGTATCCCTA
>Ga0116177_10001596_pt1 | contig 16854 bp, 17 predicted proteins | sample AD_STIC10_MetaG_FD_89750 | JGI IMG/M metagenome (GOLD analysis project Ga0116177, IMG submission 89750) | Active sludge microbial communities of municipal wastewater-treating anaerobic digesters from USA - AD_STIC10_MetaG | ecosystem: Engineered > Bioreactor > Anaerobic > Digestate | place: USA... | reverse complement strand
TACGGTTTCCTGATGCCCTACAGCGATCTATTGCAGGAGCATTTGGCGACCGCATGATTGGAGTAGTTCCCCCGCTCGTTTGCCGAATACATGCCAAGTCAGACTGCCCAAGTTCCATCAGCGAAGAGGGGGTCGCACATTTCATCATCGGTGGCATCTCGTTCTACTCCGAGGGACGGGAAATACTCAGTGAATTAGAACGGCAAGTGGCGCTTTATCTGCTCTTCCATGCGAGGTTGAACGAGCACGATCCCGTTGCCAAGATGGACGGCGACAGAGTGGACTTCGTTGACTTAGTTGCACAGCCGGCCAATCGGACAGAGGACCAGGAGTTCGAGCTGATTGGGTCGACCGCTGGCATGGTTTCCCGGCACTTCGAGTGGCTTACGACGGCAGACGAACGCATAGTTCGACTGACACCAAATTTAATGCCAAGCGATATGTCTCCTGCTTTTGACGATTCCTACAAGGGGAAGTTTCTGCGCATGTGGCTGTTGCATTTGCAGCCGAACTATGTGCCGCTCATCCGCAAGGTTTAGCGAGCCCAACTATGCAGCACAGTGTAGGGAACTGGACAAACGCGTGCATGGGTTGCATTCCGGCTGTTTATCGTACCCGCCTGCAGTGTCAGTCGTGAATGACCGGTAGCAGGCAATGAGTTTCAGCTAGCCTATTTCCGCTTTGGGTCGATTTCGCCTGTTCAAGCAACTTGATTCGCTCAAGAAACTCGGTACCGCAGCGGACCGTTCTTACTCCGCGAGGTCAGTTGAAAACTTGTGGCAACTAGGCTAATCCAGCCTGAAGTCAAATGGCCATCCACCGTTTCCCGGCTCACAGCCTGCTGCTGCCAACGCGACCTCAGGTGTCTCACGCCACAGCACTGCCCAGGCACACTCTTCATCCGGCAATGCATCGACGTCTAGTTCGCCCTCTTCAGGCGGGCTGTATCGTTCTTGCGTGAATGCAGCGAGCGCTGCCGCAAAAATGTGCACATCGGCATTGTCAAACGTTGCCATGACCGCTGCCCTACCTCGGGCTATGTCCGCAGAATTAGCGCCGTCAGCGATAAACATGAGGCGGCACTCCCGTGACCCTTGGTGTCGATTAATCCGCTCCATGGTTGTCTCCTCACAATCCCATTGCAATAGGTAACGCTACCTGCTTGCCCGGGTCTGCCGCAGCATGCCTAAACATGGCCAAATCGGGCACCCGTATCAACGCCTCGGCCTGTTTCAGAGTGCCGTTCAGCCAGGCATCCCAGTCGGCACGCTCAATCGGCACCACCGCGCGTTTGTCCTGTTGGTCAGACGGCAGCTTGGAGTCCGGCTTGTGCATGAGAGACAGCAACGGGTGGGCATCGCAGTTCTGGGTAATCATGCTGTAGTTGGGCACCACCTCGCCGGTCTCCGGGTCAGTCCATTCGCTCCAGATACCGGCAAGTGCCCAAGGCGCACCATCGGCTCGCCAGAATCGCCACCAGATGTTCTTGCCTGTGCCCCAATACGGCTCGTCAAAGCTCACGGCTGGTATCAGGCAACGCTGGCCCCGTTTCCAGGCGTCCCGATAAGTCGGTGCTGTGGCCATTCGTTCACGCCGCGTATTGTTGGTGGACAAAGGTCTACCGTTGGGCAGCACAGGCTTGCGGGTGCGTGACATTGCGGGAATCATGCCCCACTGGCCGACCACGGCACCAGACGCCCGCACAAACGGCCCCGGCTTGAACGGTGCAATCGTTCCAGCGTAGTCGCCTAGTGGCAATTGAACCCCAAAGTCCAGACTGATTTGCTCGGGTTTACTGGGCTCATACAGGTTACACATGGCCAGAATGTATCCTTGAACATATACTGGATGTATGAACAGTATTATTCCGGACGGTGCAACCGCCTATGTCACCGGGCCACGCCTGCCGTTGCCCCAGGTGCAGGGCACCGTTCCTGCCGGGTTTCCTTCCCCCGCAGCCGACTTCCAAGTCAAGCGTCAGGACCTCAATGAGCTGCTCATTACCCATCCAGCCGCCACCTTCTTCTGGGAGGCCCGGGGCCTGTCCATGTTGGAAGCAGGAATTGCCGACGGCGACATCCTGGTGGTGAACCGGGCGTTGACCGCCAAACATGGGGACATCGTGGTGGCCGAGGTGGATGGTGACTTCACCGTCAAGTACCTGCATCGGCGCGCCGGTCAGGTGTCCCTGCGCGCGAGTAACCAGACCTTTGCGCCCATCCTGTTCAAGGAAGGGCAGACCATGCTGATTTGCGGTGTGGTCACCGCCACCGTCAAGCGTTTCCGGTAAGTCAGTCATGTACGCCTTGGTGGACGGGAACAACTTCTATGTCAGTTGTGAGAGGGCGTTTCGCCCCTCATTGAAGAACCGGCCTGTCATCGTGCTGAGCAACAACGATGGTTGTGCCATTGCACGCAGCAATGAAGCCAAGGCCTTGGGCATCGCCATGGGCGCTCCCTGGTTCAAGATCAAACACATGGCCGAAACCGATGGTGTGGTCGCTCTCTCGGCCAACTTCGTACTGTACGGCGACATGAGCGACCGCATGATGAGTATTGCTGCCGGCCTAGGGCCCTCTCAGGAGATTTACAGCATCGATGAGAGTTTCATTGACCTCACCGGCGTTGCCGGAGACCAGGTCGCCAGAGCCCACAACGTGCGTGAGCGCATCCTGCAGTGGATTGGCATTCCGACCGGCATCGGCATCGGCCCCACCAAGACGCTGGCCAAGCTGGCCAATCACATTGCCAAGAGTGCAGACCGCAAACCCGGCAGCTACCCGGCCGAGCTGGCCCGCGTGTGCCACCTGGGTGCCATGTCAGCGGCGGAACTGGAAGCCGTACTCGCTGCGACTGAAGTGCGCGAAGTCTGGGGCGTGGGCCCACGTATTGCCGCCCAACTGGAAGCTGAAGGCATCACCACCGTGCTGCAACTGACCCAGCTTGACCCCGCCACAGTTCGGCGGCGCTGGAGTGTGGTGCTGGAGCGCACCGTGCGCGAATTGCAGGGTCAGCCCTGCGTCTCCCTGGATGACCAACCGGCACCCAAGAAGGAGATTGCCTACACCCGCAGTTTTGGTGGGGCAGTGACGGAACTGGGTGACCTGGTGGCCGCGGTCACCCGGTTTGCCAGCGGTGCGGCGGTGAAACTGCGCGCCCAAGGCAGCAGAGCAGGGCAACTGATGGTGTTTGCCCATACCAGCCCGTTTCGCCCCGGTCCCAAATACAGCCGCAGCATCACCGTGCCGCTACGGCGCCCCACGGCCGACACGATGGATCTGGTGCATGCGGCCACCCTGGGCATGCGGGCCATCTACCGGCCGGGTTTCAATTTTGCGAAGGCAGGGGTCATGTTGATGGACCTGCAAAGCAATGCGATTGAGCAGTCGGAGCTGCCGCTAGACCTGGAAACCAAACTGGAAACCACCGCTTCCCCGCGATCACAATTGATGGGCGCGCTGGACCATCTAAATGGCCGGTATGGACGCGGTACCGTGCAAGTGGGCAGTGCTGGCGTCAAAGGACCACGGCGGAATTGGGAGATGAAACAGTCCTTGCTGACGCCACAGTACACCACCAACTGGCAAGATGTGCCGGTGGCGCGTGCATAGAAGGGGCCACTGCATTTCCCTTCGCCAAGCGACAGGCCAAATTCAGCAGAAGAATTTCCAGCCGGTCACCCAAGTTGCGATGGGCGCGTGCAGCCTTCCGTTCGAGGTGCCGAGCACACAACACGTTCTGCCACAAGGCAACCTAATGTTGCTTGTTCGATTGAACAACCCGCAATGCGCTTCCAGTGATGAACAGGGCACATCATGAATTTCGACCTTCCTACAGGGTGAAAATCATGCCGAAATTGGTCCTTTCAAATGGCCCGGTTTGTTGGGGTTAGGGTCAGTGATCCCACCCTGCACACTTTTCCCCGGGTCAAATTGGCCGGACGTTACAACGGTTAGCTATTACCTTTTAGAAAAGCAGTTTCAACTCTCTCCATGTAACGCTCCATTCGATGATCCGCGATGCCAAGGATTTTCAGCCGTCCATTTCCACCACGAACAATGCCCACCCCTTTTTTGTGTGGTCGCACGAGCTTGCCTTCGGCGGTCAGACAGTATTCGTCAGGACTATCTGCGAAGCCTAGAGACAGAGGTGGCATGGTGGGAACAATGTCGAGCTCGTTGTACACATTAAAAGGATAGGCAAGTTGCGTAACCGCATAACCGTTACCGTACCGCGGCATTCCGAATGCAAAACAAGCGGTGGGCAGTAAATCCCAATAGTTTCTACGAGCCATTGAACGAGCCCGCCACGCCAATCCAGTGAGCAACTGCGCATTCATGATCGCAGCCATGGCTCCACCCAGCGAGTGCCCGGTGATGTACAACCGCGTGTCATCGTCAATGCGTTCGGCAGCGCGAGCTATCACTTCCGGCAAACACGAAGCCACGGCACCAAAGAACCCCTGATGCAATTGAATCAAGGAATCCCTATCGGCAGGGAAACGCACATGCCGAACATCAATGTCCGCCATTAGATCGTAGAAGCTTTGCGTACCTCGCAGTGAAATGAAAAGTGCGGACTTGATTTTTGCCAGGACGACGACAACGTCCTTACGTTCAACGATGAAGAAAGAAGGCCCACCGTCCTGTGATTGAAAGAATCGCTGAGCAGCCGCAAACGATTTGCTGGCAAAAATCGCCTGGTATTCCTCGCAGGGAATCAGCTTGGCCCGTTCCGCGTGCTCAATTTCAAACTGGGGAATGTGTTCGTAGGCTGCGCGTGCAAAAACTGACGCAATGTAAGCCTTCTGCCAAGTGAAGTACGGGTCTGCCCAGTCGGTCACACTGGATGCAACGCGCATGGCATCGCGGAATCGCTGATCGAAATTCATGAAACACCTCCCAAGCGACTGGTATAAGCCACCACCTGACCACACAAACTAACGGCTTTGGCGAGGTGGTATGTCCCTTCACAGGCCAATCTTAATAGGCGATGGAAATCTGATCAATCGCAGTGACGGCCCCTAAAAAAAATTGAGGCAGTTTAAAACTAGAGGTAAGGTAGCTTCTCGGTTAGCCCGACAGGGCTGGAAGGAGAAGTGATGAAGAGGCCCAGATTTTCCGAAGAACAGATTGCGTATGCGTTGCGACTGGCCGAATCGGGCACACCGGTGGTGGACGTCTGCCGCCAGATCGGCGTTTCGGAGGCCACTTACTACACCTGGAAGAAGAAATACGGCGACTTGGGTGTAACCGAGCTGCGGCGGCTGAAGATGCTTGAGGACGAGAATGCCCGGTTGAAGCGCATCGTGGCCGACCTGACGCTGGACAAGCAAATTCTGCAGGATGTCGTCCAAAAAAAGCTCTGAAGGCTGTCCAGCGGCGCGAGCTGGCGGCCTGGATGCAGGAACGCTTCAAGATAAATGTGCGCAGGTCGTGCCGGCTGGCGCTGCTGCAACCATCGGTCTGGTATCAGAAGAGCGAGGCACGCGATCAAAGCGCCCTGCGATTACGGATTCGGGAGATTGCCATGGACCGGCCCCGGCGCGGATACCTTCGGGTGCTGGTCATGCTCAAGCGCGAAGGCTGGGCAATAGGCAAGAAGCGGGTTTACCGGCTGTATCGGCTCGAGGGCTTGCAGCTTCGGATGAAGGCCAAACGCCGCAAGCGCATCAGCCTGCAGCGTGGGCGCCCGGTGCCCGCTACAGGACCAAACCAGCACTGGAGCATGGACTTCGTGCACGATCAGATGTTCGAGGGCCGGGCGTTTCGCATCCTGACGGTCATCGATCAGCGGAGTCGCGAGAGTGTGTCTCTAGAGGCGAACTTCCGTCTGACCGGAAGATGTGTTGGACAGGCGTCAGACCAGACAGCAGCGATACGCGGCTGGCCCCAGGCGATCACCGTGGACAACGGTACCGAATTCACATCCAAGGCGCTGGACGAATGGGCCTGGCGACGTGGTGTGAAACTCGACTACACCCGCCCTGGAAACCCACGGACAACGGGCTGATCGAGTCATTCAATGGCCGCTTGCGTGATGAATTCCTGAACGTGAACGAGTTCATCACGATGTACGATGCAAGGGAGAAGCTGAGGGCATGGCAGGAAGACTACAACACCTGTCGACCACACGGTTCGCTCGATCTCCGGACCCCGAGTGAATTCCTCAATATGAGGTCAGATCACCAAAGAGAAAGCTACCCGTCTCCGGTTTGAAAGTGTCCGGATTCGGGGGCCGTGATACCGCTCAATTCGCGGGATAGCGACTGTCCAACTTCTGGAGGTCAGTTCATTCCCAGGGCGATTCACCCGGTGTCCAAATTGCGACATTGGTGCTACTAAATCTCGGCCATGCTCGGGGCGCAGCATCACTATGCAGCCCCGCGTTTGGGCAGCTACTAGGGCCTGAAAATCGTCTGCGCAATGTGACGCACACCGCCGTTCATCTGAATCGGATCATCACGGCAGTTCATGTAGTAGACCGCCAGGACCTTGCCCGGTTCATGTTCGGTAATCCGCGGATAGCCCAGATCCCAGCTGCCGCCATCATCGCGCAGGATGAGCTCGCTGCCCCAGGTGCGGCCATCGTCCTCGCTGATGCGGGCGCGTATGCCGAACGGTGGCATCCGGTAGCCATAGACGCACACGATCCTCCCATCCTGCATCCGGACGAGGTCCCCTGGCGCGCCCCAATCGTTCACGCGCGAAAGAAACGTCCAAGTGCGTCCGCCATCATCGCTCTGAAAGATTTCAGTCCACAAAACGCTGGTTGGGTCGCGTTGGCAACGTATCGAGGCAAGGATGCGGCCATCGGGGAGCATGATGCCGCGCGGATAGAAGTACCGGTGTGCGCCAAACCTCAAGCTGACGTTGCGTTCGCTTTCGGCCGCGCCGTCGTCAACGCTGGGCGTCATCATCGACATGAACGTCCAGTTGGCACCCTTGTCCGCGCTCGCGTACACAACGGGCCGGCGCTTCCAGCCATCCTCGCTGACCGCAGTCATGAAGACGAGATTGACACCATCGGGCCTGACAAGGGCTGACGCGTGCCCCGACAGCGAAAACAATCCCACCTTCGGTGCCAGAATTGGACGGCGCCATGTGTACCCGCCGTCGCTGGACACGCGGATCCACGCTTGGCTGTGCGGGCGGAAGTAGTCGGGGGTTGCGCCCGAGGCGACGAGTACATTCTTGTCGCTGAAATCGAGTTGCGGCTCGTCTGCATAGTTCTGCGGCCCCGTGGCAAACAGTGCGTCCTGGTCGGCCCCGAGGTCGTATAGCAGCTGGAGGTTTCCGGTATCCCACGTACGGGCGTTGTCCCGCGTGCGCACAGCGACGATCTTGGGGCCAACCTTGGCCACCTCATCGTGGTTCACTTCTCCCGGATTGGTGTAGTTGCTATCCTTTTTTTGAAAAGCGACGATGTGGTGGCCCTTAGCCGTTGTCCAGAAGCCGCAGATGAAGGGCCATCCACAAAACTCACGGTCATTCCGGTAGACGATGCTGTGTTCCGCGGTACTGATGCGGGCCGGTGCTTCGAAGCGATTCATGTGTGCTTTCGCGTTGCAGAAGTCGACAGTTTCCCAGAATCGGCGCGGCTACCAGCAGGCCATCGGCCCTGTTTCGCGCTGCGAAACAAGGTCGATGGTGCAATGCACCATGCTTGTTTGCGCTTCACCATCGACGGATACTCGCGCTGGCTGAAGACCAGCAGACCCATCACAAATCAGGAGCAGACTATGGCCGTCAAGATCGTTGAGACAACTTCGCGCACGCATGTCACCCGCAGGGCGACGCTTGCTGCACTGGCAGCAACTTGCATTGGCATGGGCAGTCCGCAGATTGCGAACGCGCAGAATTGGCCGAACCGTCCGGTCACCATCATCGTTCCATTTGGACCCGGTGCCAGCAATGACACGTTCACGCGCATGCTGGCCAATATCCTGACCAAGCAACTCGGGCAGCCGTTCATCGTCGTCAACCGCCCCGGAGCCGGTGGCTTCATCGGCTCCGATGCGGTGGCTAAGGCTGCGCCTGACGGGTACACGCTGCTTGAGATGCCCAGCAGCATCGCTGGCTTGAAGCCGATCATGAAGGTGGATCTCGACCCGGTGAAGAACCTGGCACCAATCGCACTACTGGCGCGCTCGCCTGCAACTATGGTGATCAACCCCGCGCTCCCAGTGAAAACGGTCAAGGAGTTCATCGAATACGCTAAGGCGAATCCGGAAACCACCTTCTACGGTATGGCAGGGATTGGCTCCACCAACCATCTGCAGGCCGAGGCGTTCAAGTCAGCCACCGGGATCAAAATGACTGGCGTCAATTACAAAAGTGCTGCCGAAGTTATGAATGATGTCATTGCTGGGAGGGTGCATGTGATGTTCAGCACCCCTGCGACCACGCGTGGGCCGATCGAGGCCGGACAACTGCGAATCCTTGCGTACTCAGAAAGCGTTCGTTCACCCAACGGGCTCAATGCGCCTTCGTTGGCAGAAGCCGGAGTCCCAGGGCTGGAGGCGTCGATGCAATCTTGGTGGGCGGTATTTGGCCCGCCCGCATTGCCCATGGAGATCAAGCTTAAGCTGAACGCGGCAATCAACGCGGCACAAAAAGACCCTGAATTTGCCGCGATGTTGACTAAGGCAGGTGCGACACCGACGTCAGTCACCGTGGCAGAGACGATTGAAACCGTAAAACGGGAAATCGAGTTTGTCGAAAAAGTGCCAAAGCCTGCCCCACAGTAATCCCCGGGCCTAGGATGCCTTACAGCGCGTTGCGGCTACCGCTGCGCGCCCATCACATTCAGAATCGCACCGGTGACGAGAGATGCCTTGGCAGAGAGGAGCCAGACGATCGCCTCGGCAACTTCCTCCGGCCGACCGGCACGGCCCAGCGGCGTCTTCGCCGCGAATTCCTTGATGCGGTCCGCCTGTCCCGTTTTGGCATGGATCGGCGTATCGATCATGCCGGGCCGCACTGCGTTGACGCGGATGCCGTCGCGAACCACTTCGCCCGCGATCCCAAGGGTCATCGAATCCACGGCGCCCTTCGATCCGGCGTAGTGAATGAAGCGACCCGGCGAACCGGTCAGCGCACCGATCGACGACACGTTGACGATCACGCCACCCTTGCCGCCATGTTTCGTTGACATGCGCTTGACCGCCTCGCGACAGCAGACCAGAAGCCCAGCTGTGTTGACTGCAAGGATGCGCATGAACTCGTCGAACTCGTAGGTCTCCATCGACCGGTGCGACTCGGTGTTGATGGCGGCATTGTTGACAAGCCCAGTCACTGGTCCGAAGGCCTTGTCGGTTGCTTCAAACAAGCGCACGATGTCAGCGTTCGATCCGATATCGGCCTGGATGGCTATTGCCTTTCCGCCGGCCGCCTTGACCTGCGCGACCACGCCTTCGGCGAGCAATGCCGAACTCATGTAGTTGACCACGACGGATGCGCCTTGTGCTCCAAGAAGGCACGCCGTTGCAGCGCCGATACCGCTGCTGGCGCCAGTGACGATTACCACATCTGACATATTTATCCCTGTTTTCAGTACTACTGGAGACAGACCTTGTCGATCAGCTTGGCCCAGCGGGTGAGTTCAGGGCGGACGAGGGCATCGAGCAATGGCTATCCCGACTCTCCCATGGTAACCATGACGATGGCGGTTGCCCCGTTAACCTGGTTTCTGCCAGGACAGCAGGCTGCCGCCCGTCTTGACCTTGCCGTCCCCCGACATGGCGGGCAGCGGATACTCGTCCTCGTTGATGACAAAACCCTTCTTGCTTGCGAAGTCAATCCGCGGCGGGCAGAAGATGTCGTATAGCGATGACTCGCCATCACCCTCACCAAGATCGCGGCTTGTGTGCACGGCTGTTGCCGGAATAAATATCACCGACGGCGTGTCCATCTCGCCGTGATCATCCGGCACCCACGCGCTCAAATCAGGCCCCCAGTTATAGCGCATGTGGTGAACCCAACGGCCATTGAGGGTCAGCGAGGCCTGTTCGAAGTCGTCGTGCCAGTGCGGACTGAGCTTGTTTGTCTCGCGGCGCGTCTTGTAGTGCACGAAAAGATTCACCAACATGTTGGTTGAGCGAAAGACGCGCGGCTGGATTCGGTCGCCGTCGGGCTTGGCGTATTGCGCCAGCGGATAATGCCGCAGCCTGAAGCCGTCATGGGGGGCGGGCCAAAGGTCAGGCGGGGCAAGCTCAGGCGCGCCATCGGCATAGATGTCGTTGTTCCACGCCAGCGCCATAATGTCCTCCGATGCCTTTGAGAAGACCCGGGCGACGAGCCCCTTGGCTGTTACGGTGATACGGCTTGGCCCCGGTGGGACGATAGTGAGGGAGTCGGCGCTGGCCTGGATCGCCATGCCGCCGGCTTCAATGGAGGCGGCCACTTCACCTGGTGGCAGAATAACCATGTATTCCTCGGGGTTGTCGTCGCGAGCGAGGATTGCGCCTGGCTCAACCTCCGAGACTGCTACTGCGAAATTGCCGCCGCGCGTGATCCAGGTCCGTGCGAGGCCTGGTTCCACCACCTGAGGCTCCATCTTGCCAAATTCGGCCTTGGAGGCCCTGCGAAGAGCTGTGTTCGACATCCCGAAACTCCTTAATGTTTACGCTCGTGCTCGATTGAACTGTTGAGCCCTGACGCCTATGATAAGAATGTCCTGATCGACCCGCCAACAAATCCTTGGCCTGTTTCGGCAAGCGAAACAGGCCAAGGCCAAATTCAGGTGAGGTTCACCCGTGGTAGGCTGAGTGGTCAGTACGGAAACGACACAAATAACTCTGGCAGCGAGACAATATGGCCACAACAAGTCAGTTCTTGGTTAGTCCGGTAATTCAGGCGCAACAGCCGGGGTCTGTCCTGACCGGGGATAGTCCGGAGTTCAAGCCGAGCGCCCGAGGCCGTTGCCGCACTAATTCGCGGCAGGGTCTCACGGACCCCATGGACCGTTCCTATCCGTCCGTCAAGGCCGTTTGCAGGGCGCTCGACGTGTTGTCGACCGTTAACAAGCTGCGAATAGCCTCGGTGTCGGCTATTCACAAGGAGACTGGTTTTCCAAAGTCGACAATCGTGAGGATGCTGGAGACTTTGCGGGCTGAAGGCTACGTTGCGCGCGACAATATGTGCGGTGGCTATCGGGTCACTTCGCGCGTCCAGAAGTTGAATTCGGGCTATCAGGGGATTTCCCAAGTGATCGAAGTGGCCCAGCCACTGGCTATTGATCTCACCCAACGTCTCAAGTGGCCGATCGGCATCGGTGTTATCGACGGCGACGCAATCGCGATCAAGTACTGGACCGGCACGATCAGCCCCTGGTCCCATACCAATACCGTGCTGGGCCTGCGACCCGACCTGCTCACAACCGCAATGGGCCGGGCTTACCTCGCGTTTTGCTCAACCGATGAACGCGACCACCACCTGCGGCAACTACGCGCTGATCCCGACTTCGGCGAGGACGCCGAGCGCCAGTTCCGGCTGCTGCTCGAGCAAGTGCGTCGCGACGGGTACGCTACCCGCGATCCCCGCACCAAGCCGCTGCGCACAACCACGCTGGCAGTGCCGATCCGCAAGGGCGATACCGTATATGCCCTTATCAGCATCAGCATCTTCACCACGGCTGTCCCTCGCGACAAGATTGTGGAGCAGATCGTGAACCCCTTGCGGGAAACGACGGCCAAGATCGAACAGGCACTGATCTTTTCCAACGATCACTTTTCCGTCGTCAACAGCCTTGAGGACGAAGGTGCCGCGTTCTAGATCCCGTTAGCGGGACTATCGATTCTGTGTCGATGATGGTGCCCTCAGGCTCCAGTCCGGGCCATTTGGTTTACCTGTCGTCGAGATTGGGATTGGTGGTGGGAATACCGCCTTCAAACCAAGTGTCGAACTTTCGGTAGGTGAGTAGCCAACCCCCGTCGCTGTCGCGAATGAGTTTGTCAGTCATGTAGGCAATCTGAATAGGCGGGTTGCTCGGCAGGATTGGAGTGCCATCTGCTGCGTAGAGCATCAGGAACCAGTGACAAATAGCCTTGTCGGCTCCATCAAGCATCGCCTGGAAGTTGTGCACGGCGTGCACTACCGTTCGAGCGCCGCGATCTTCACGCCATTTGTAGAAGGCTCGGACCTTTTCCCGTCCGGGATAGGAGGCTGCAGGACCGACGAAGATGCCGTCCTCGGCGAAGTAATCGGGCGCGTTTCGACCCCAGTTGGTGTCGACGTCGTGCCAGTAGTCGATCACCAGCGCATGCAGTTGCTGAGTGAGTGCAATACGTTCTTGCGAGATCTTCATGAAGTTGCTCCTATGGGGGGTTTGAATTCGCTGAGAGCCTGCTTGGCGGCCTGTTTGAGAAAGCCATGATCGCTCGAGACGACAAATGCCGAAGCTCCGAGCTTGGCCATTGCTATTGCGTCGTTGCGGTCGGGGCACAGCATGATTACCGGCATGCCCGCCTTGCGCGCTGCCAGCATAATGGGTTCGACAATTCGGTGCGTTTCCGCAGATGTCATGGACGGTGCGCCGATGGCAGCCGTGAGATCGCCACGCCCGATAAAAAAAGCGTCGATGCCAGGCACAGCGGCGATAGCATCTATCTGATCCAGTGCGGCAAGGTCTTCGATCATCGCAATGCAGGTCACCTGCGCATCCTGCGCGGCCATGTGATCCGCAAAGGAGAGCTCCCCAAAGCGTCCAGCACGCGTAGTGTTGGCAAAGCCGCGCTTGCCCCCCCTATAGCGGCAGGCGGCGGCGATTTCGTGGGCTTTCTCGGCACTGTCGACGTGTGGAGCCATGATGCCGGTTGCTCCGCAATCGAGCACCGAGAGGATGTTGGCCTCGCTTGGGTCCCCTACGCGCACGATTCCGGCGATGTTGGAGGCCCGGGCGGCCAACACCATGACGTCGATGGCACCGCGTTCAAAGGGCGCATGCTCTTGATCGATGATGACAAAATCAAAGCCGAGCATGCCCAGAATCTCGGTCGCGTGCGTGGTCGGAATTTTGAGAAATGTGCCCAGCACGTATTCACGCGCTTGAAGTCTGCGGCGAAAGTCGGTATAGACAGGTTTCGTGTTCATTCTGGTTTTCTCTTTCGCAGTGTGGCTGGAATAGTATCCGTAATGCGCCGTCGTTCAGCGATCCGTTGGTGTTGTTTCTCCGTGCGAAATAACAGCAGCATTTGTAGGCTATGTCGCGTTCGCTGAACTGGAACTAAACCGCCAAACCGAGCACCACCAGCGCCATTGGCTCCACCCTTGTCAATCGCCAAAACCAATCCGTTGCCGCGGTTGTTCCGCTAGGTGAAATAGTCTGTTTCTCTAACGCCCTGAAGTCGACTGCGTGTGTTGGACGCTATATGCTGGCATCCGTCTAACAGCGCCCTGGGAACGGCGCTCGAACCACTGACCATGATTTCTCAACCCCGCCCTCATATGTCGACTAGCGTCTCAGCCTCTGAACACGGCATTGTTTACCGCAATGAGCGGGAGTTTTGCGGCTGGCCGTTTTATTGTGGGCTATGGAAACTGCCGGGTGGCGACGTCGTCGCAGGATTCAAGAAAATCCCAAGCACCTATGGCACCAGCGGCGAAGTCAGCCATACCCAACTTACTTTCGGCCAGGGCAAGTTGTACCTGATACGGTCGCACGATGACGGCATCACCTGGGATCCGGCAAGCCAGCAGGAGGTCTTCGATATTTCCGACGATGTGGGCCGCATCCTGTGTGAAGGCGGTGAATCCTATGCAGGCGAGGCACCCCTGAATTTTCTCGATCCCGATGTCATGGTGATGGCGGGCGCTTTGCCAGCGCTGCTCAAGCCAAACAGTCGCGCATGGATTCATACCTCATCTAATGGAGGACGCACCTGGCGCAAACCGATCTTGCTGCCGCTGGACGGCCTTGCAAATTTAACCGGGCACGGCCCGCCAACGGTGCGCCAGGACGGAATGTGCCTGCTGGGTATGTCAACCACCAGTGCCGATGGCTGGACCAACCGTCCGCTAGTCTACGCCAGTCCGGATGGCATCTACTGGCATTTCCTATCGTTTATCACGCCTGCCATCGAAGGCGGCTCCGCCACAAGTGATCGCGCCGGCCCGATCATTTTCGGGGCAATCCGCCATTTCTATGCGCGGCTCCTTGCCTTGCGCGATGGCCGCATCCTCGCCTCATTGCGCTTCCAGCGCGACGCGACCGGCGTCATTTGGACGGACATTTTCGAAAGCGGGGACGGGGCCCGCACCTGGCGCTTCCTGTCCCGCGTCAACGATTGGGGTGCCCCTGGCGACATCGCCGAAATGCAGGATGGCCGCATCGTTTGCGTTTACGGCTATCGGCTCGCCCCAGCTGGCATTCGGGCTCGAGTCAGCACCGATGGTGGACGGACCTGGGGCTGCGAGTTGATCCTGCGCGAGGATGGCGGCAGTTGGGATCTCGGATACCCGCGCGTGATCGAGGTGACTCCGGGGCGACTGCTCTGTGTCTACTATATGAATCGGCGTGACGATCCGATTCAGATGAATGGTGGTGTACGCCACATAGCGCGTACGGTCTTCACGCTCGACTGATGGCCGCGCAAACCAGTCACCACCTTCACATTCAATATGAAGCAAGCCGTTGACTTATGAACACCAAACCCTCACGCGACCAGGTCAGGTCGCTGCACCCCAAGGAGACCATGATGAACCGGAAATTTCGCTCCCTCGCCGTATTCGCTGCGGTTGCGCTCAATGTCATATGTCCAGTCGGTACTGCTTTGGCGCAAAGCTATCCTAATCGCTCAATCACCATGATTGTGCCTTTCGGCGCCGGAGGCGGTACCGACATCATCGCCCGCGGTGTGTCTGAGGAGCTGTCACGGGCGCTCAAGCAACCAATCATCGTGGAACCAAGGCCCGGAGCCAACGGGGCAATTGGGTCCGCCTTGGTGGCGCGCGCCGCACCGGACGGCTACACCATGCTTTTTACCGCGCAGTCAACCTACTCGCTCAACCCTAACTTGATGAAGGATCCGCCCTTCGACCAGCTGAAAGACCTTGTGCCGGTGGCATCCATCGGACGCTCGCCTTGGATGCTGACCGTTCCGATGACCAGCGAATTCAAGTCCGTTGCTGATGTCATTGCCTATGGCAAGGCAAACCCCGGAAAGCTCTCCTTTGCGTACTGGCAATCGAGCGTGCTGGTCACGGGCGAGACCTTTGGCCATCTCACCGGCGTCCAGATGCGCAAAGTGCCCTACAAGGGCCAAGTAGAGGCCACCACCGATTTTCTCGGAGGACGGTTGCCGATCATGTTCACGGACATCGCCGGTGGGCGGCCACAAGTGGAGGCAGGCACGATGCGTGTGCTGGCCGTGACCAGCGCCAAGCGCTCGGCCCTGTTCCCGGATGTGCCAACTATGCGTGAGGTCGGATTGGACATCGTGACCGACTCAATGATCGCTGTTTTTGCACCTTCCGGGACGCCCCGTACGATTCTGGAACGCGTCAGCTTGGAATTGACAAAAATCATCGAAACTTCCGAATCGGTTCGCAACCGGATCAAGCAGCTCGGTCTTGATCCCACAACCATGACGCTTGCGGAGATTGACGCTTTTGTCCGCTCCGAACTACCCCGGTGGGCGGAGATGATTCGCCGCGCTGGTCTCGAGAAGAACTGAAGTGGCAATGATGATGCGTAGGCGTGCATCACAGGACATTTTTGCGGGTGTCATGGTTGTTGCCTTCGGTGTAGCAGTACTTGCGACGATATCGCGCATTCCCACAGCAAAATTTCAGGCCATTGGTGCCGCACTATTTCCGCAAGTATGTGCCAGTGCACTTATTGCGTGTGGATTGGCACTCCTGCTGCGCGGAGTCCTGCTGCGCGGAGAAGCGATCGTGTGGCCCAAGTGGCGCGGTACTGCCCTCATTCTCGTCTCAGTTGTGACCTTCGGCTTTATTGCTCCGAGACTCGGCTACGCGGTCGCCGGCTTCGTGATGATTATTATCGCTGGATTTGCCTCAAAGGAAGTGAAGCCACAACAGCTCTTTATCTTCGCCGCAGGAATGATTGCCTTTTGCGTCGTGCTGTTCAGCGTTGTCCTCAAAGTGCCTATTCCAGCAATCATGCTGTCCGGCTTTCGTTTCTGAAGCAGTCATGTTCAGCGATCTTGCGCTTGGGTTCTCAATTGCCTTCACTGCTGGGAACCTCGGCCTCTGTTTTCTTGGTTGCCTCATTGGTTCGCTGATCGGTGTGCTCCCTGGCATCGGACCGATTGCCACCATCTCAATCCTGCTGCCGTTCACCTTTGGAATTTCGCCAGTCGGGTCTATGATCATGCTTGCCGGCATTTACTACGGGGCACAGTATGGCGGATCTACAACGGCCATTCTTGTACGCATGCCGGGGGAGGCTAGTTCCATCATCACGATGCTCGATGGTCATGAAATGGCGCGCAACGGTCGCGCCGGCTCGGCACTCGCGCTGGCTGCATTGGCCTCTTTCCTTGCCGGGTGCATCGCTACGGTCGTGATTGGCGCGTTTGCCCAACCGCTTGGCCGGGTTGCCCTGTTGCTTGGACCAGAAGACTACTTCGCTCTGATTCTTCTTGGACTCGTGTTTTCAATTGCCCTTTCTGGGGGATCGATCCTCAACGCCATCGTGTCCGTACTAATCGGCGTGATCCTAGCGTCCGTCGGAACGGATATCGAGACCGGTGTGCCGCGCTTGACTTTTGGTCAGCCGTCGTTGCTCGAAGGCATCGGCATCGCCGTGCTGGCGATGGGTCTTTTTGGTGTTGGAGAAATTCTCAAAAATGTGGAAGACACCGAGCTCAAACAAACCATTGGCGCGGCCATC
>Ga0116177_10001594_pt1 | contig 16862 bp, 17 predicted proteins | sample AD_STIC10_MetaG_FD_89750 | JGI IMG/M metagenome (GOLD analysis project Ga0116177, IMG submission 89750) | Active sludge microbial communities of municipal wastewater-treating anaerobic digesters from USA - AD_STIC10_MetaG | ecosystem: Engineered > Bioreactor > Anaerobic > Digestate | place: USA... | reverse complement strand
GGTGCAGCCCGACAGCGCAGTAAGCACAAAGGGTTTGGGGATGGGGCCGTGGTCTTCGCCGCCTACCCGTTCGGGGGCATCCATGATGATGGTGTGCCCGTTTACCAGTGTATTGAATTGCATTTTACCCATCCATTGGGTTTCTATTTCGTGTTGTGCCATGTTATTTGAATTTTATTTGTGGTTAAATCATCCCATCACCCAACAAAAGTACCAGGGAAAAAACTGCCGGTTGGTGATAAATGTTACAAAGCAGAATTGTTGAAACGGATCAAAATAAATTCAATTTTATCCAAAATATATTCTTTATTCGTTCTGCAAAACAAAACCGCCATGGCGCTGAAACAGATCCCCCTCAAAAAAAGACCGGTTGATATTGCGTTGGTAATATTCTTTATCATCAATTTCATCTTCATCACCTACATGATCGACATTGAGCAATTGGTTATTGCCGACCCAAACAATTTTCAATACCCGGCATGGCCACCTAAATGGCTGGTTGACCTGGTGCATTGGTATGGAAGAAATTTCGACCCGGTACTGATGGCCCGGCCGGCCTGGTGGAGGGCAACCATCTGGATAGACAGCCTCTTCTTTGGCCCTTTTTATTTAGTGGCTATCTATGCGTTCATAAAAGGAAAGAACTGGATACGCTTCGGCGCCATCATCTGGGCCTCGGTGATGCTGACCAACGTAACCATTATTTTGTTTGAGGAAATAAACGGGGAACATGCCACGCCGGAATTAGCAAGGGTATTGATGGCAAATGCCGCATGGCTTATTTTCCCGGTGATCGTTTTGTACAGGATGTGGAAGTCTGTTCATCCGTTTTCGGAGGAAGAAACGGGGAAATAAAGGAACAAAAAACCGTCACGTAGAAACGTGACGGTTCAAATAACCTGATGAAAATAACTTACCTCACCAGCTTCAACTCATCAATAATATTTTTCGCCCCACCTAATTTGTCAATACACCAGAGCACATAACGTACGTCCACGCAAATGGTGCGGTTGAGGTCCTTGTCGAATGCGATCTTATGACTGAGTGCCTCATAGTTGCCGTCAAAAGCAAGCCCGAGTAAATTACCATTGGCATCAATAACAGGAGAGCCGGAATTGCCGCCGGTGATATCGTTGGTGGTAATGAACGTTACCACCAGGTCGTTCTTTGCTTTATCAATGTATTGGCCAAAATCTCTTTTCTTCAGCAACTCAACCTGTTTAGAAGGAAGATCGAATTCGTAATCGCCGGGAACATATTTTTCCAGGATACCTTTTGCGGTGCATACATAATCATAAAATACGGCGTCACGCGGGCGGTAACTTTTTACATTACCGTAACTCACCCGCATGCTGAAGTTGGCATCGGGATACATTTTGTTTACGGCGGCCGGGTTCATTTCCATAATGCCTTTCATATAGCTTCGGCCCAGTTCGTTATTCCGGTTTACAAACTGTGTGTATAAAGGAGCATACTTGCCGTTATAATTTTTAATAAATGCAGAAGCAAATGCAAATGCCGGGTCTGCCTGCAGTACAGCCCCGTCTGGCTGAGCAACGAACGCATTCCATTTGGCATCATCTATCAGCATGGTTTTGGTAAACACATCATGCGCCCATTTTTTATAAGTGGCTTCGTCTTTCAGGTCGCCGTAGCTGGCTTTAAGCCCTTCGTAAAAACCGATCGGGTGCTGGCTCTTGTCTACATCATTATAGAACATCATACAAACTGCGGCCAGTATCTTTTCATCGCTGGGCAGGTCTTCGTGTTCTAAAAATGCCTTGCGGTTTGCCGTGGCTGCTTCGGTTGCTTTTTTAAGATCAGCCGCAGACGTGTTGTTCTTTAAAAGCAAGCCCTCCAAAGAGATCAACCCTGCCGCCGCTGCCGCAAGCGGTGAACCAACAACGCCTTCGTTGATATACTGGCGTTGTTTGCTGTAAGGAGTCCAGTTTGCATAGTTCTGTGCATATTCTGCCATCAGTGTTTCATACTCCGGCTTTCCTTTTGCCCAGGCGGTGAATTTGTTTTCATAATCCTGCTTTTGTTCGTAGGTATGAAACTTGATCAGTTGTTTTGTTTCACCGTCGAAGAATTTCCAGTAATTGGCAACACCTGCATAATTATCGGCCAGTTTTAATTTCACAGCCGGGTCTTTTATCATTTCGGCATACATGTATTTCAGGCGCATGTCACGCAGGTTAACCAACGACGGGTTTTCAATTTCATTTTTCAACTTGATGCCATAGCTGGTCTCATAGCGGTTGGTGCTGCCGGGATAACCATAGATCATGGCATAATCGCCATCCTTAAAACCCTTGATGCTTACGGGTAAAAAATGTTTGGGTTTCAAAGGCACATTGTCTTTATTGTAATCGGCAGGTTTTCCGTCTTTTGTTGCATATACACGGAACACAGAAAAATCGCCGGTATGGCGTGGCCATTCCCAGTTATCGGTATCGCCGCCAAACTTACCTACGCTTTCGGGCGGTGCGCCAACAAGACGGATATCGCGGTATGTTTTATATACATACATGATGTACTGGTTGCTTTTGAACATGTTGTAGATCCTTCCGGCCAAACCGTTTTCCTTGTCGGCCACTTTATCGGTGATGGCTTTAAAAACATCCGGAAGTTTTTTAACCCGGTCGGCCCAGGCCAGGCCCTTCACGCCTTCTTCCACTTCCCTGGTAACATCAACGATCCTGTCTAAGAACTGAACCGTTAACTGGCTTTGTATCTCCTGGTCTTTATTAAAAGCATAAAAACCATCTCTTAGGTAATTATGTTCTACCGTACTGGCGCCGGAAATGGCAGAGTAACCACAGTGATGATTGGTGAATATCAATCCCTGGCTGCTTACGATCTCGCCGGTGCAGCCGCCGCCAAAAATGATGATGGCGTCTTTTAATGATGATTTGTTGATGGAATAGAGTTGCTCCTTGGTGAGCTTTAATCCTCTTTTCACCATGTCGTTGTATACCTGCTGGCCCAGCAACATGGGCAACCACATACCTTCGTCGGCACTGGCTTTAAACACGCTGAGTGAAAGCACTACAGCAATTAAAATCCTTTTCATATAGTTTGTTTTTTGGATGACAAACCTATGCAATTTTTAGATACCGATACCCGGGAGATATTATGAATTATATCAGTTTTGCGTACGGGAATATTGTCACAGAAACAAAGAGCCGCAAAAATCTTATGTTTTCTTTTTCTGTGTTTCTGTGTTTCCGTGGCAACCCCGTTTGCCGGGGGCAAATCATAAGCACATGAAGTGTTTTTAACTATATTTGCTCACTTTAACCGCACAACTGCCGATGGCGATATTTGACATCAAGCTTCCGAAATCCATAGCCAGGGCGCTTAATATTCCCATCAGCGATCCCCGGCGCCAGCAGGTAAAAGTGCTTAAGAAACTTCTTCGTAAGGCAAGGTTCACCGAATTTGGCCAGCGTTATCGTTTCGACGATATCCTGCTGAGCAATCATCCCGGAAAAAAATTCCAGCAAATGGTTCCGGCCTGCGATTACAATAAGATATACGATAGCTGGTGGTACAAGGCCAAAGAAGGAATACCCGATGTATGCTGGCCGGGCGTGATAAAATATTTTGCCCTCAGCAGCGGTACCAGCGATGCCACCAGCAAATACATTCCCATTACCAAAGACCTGATACGAAGCAATACCATTACCAGCTTTAAACAATTGCTGAGTTTAACCAAGTATGAGAATGTGCCCAAGAGCGCCGTAGGAAAAGGATGGCTTATTTTGGGAGGAAGTACACAATTGCAAAAGGGACCCACTTATTTTGCCGGCGACCTGAGCGGTATTCAGCAAAAGAATATCCCTTTCTGGTTCCAGGGTCTGGGCCTTTATAAGCCAGGAAAAAAAATTGCGAAAGTAAAAGACTGGGCCACCAAATTAGAAGAAGTGGTGAACAATGCACCTAACTGGGATATTGGTTTTATTGTAGGCGTGCCGGCATGGCTGCAGTTGTGCATGGAGAAGATCATTGAGAAGTACAACCTGAAGAATATCCATGAAATGTGGCCCAACCTGGCTTTCTATGTTCATGGAGGCGTGGCGATGGAACCTTATAAAAGGGGATTTGAGAAACTGATGGGTAAGCCGATCACCTATATTGAAACCTACCTGGCCAGCGAAGGATTTTTAGCCTACCAGAACCGCCAGGATGCAGCCGGTATGCACCTTGCCCTTAACAACAATATGTTCTTTGAGTTTGTTCCCTTTGATCAGAAAAATTTTGACAGCGAAGGAAACATGGTGGATGAACCGGAAGCATATATGATCCACGAGATCGAAGAAAATAAAGACTACGCCATCCTTATCAGTACCAACGCCGGTGCCTGGCGCTATGCCATTGGCGATACGGTGAAACTGGTAGACCGGGAAAGAAGTGAAGTGGTGATCACAGGCCGCACCAAACATTTTTTAAGCCTGGTTGGCGAACACCTGAGTGTTGACAATATGAATAAAGCCATTGAAATGGTGAGCGAAGAGCTGGATATTTTTATTCCTGAATTTACCGTGGCCGGTGTGCCGTATGGAAATTTCTTTGCCCATCAATGGTATGTGGCCACCGATGATGCAGCAGACCCGGAAGACCTGCGCAAACGCATCGACGCAAAACTGAAAGAGCTGAACGACGACTACGAAGTGGAACGCAGGCATGCATTAAAAGACGTGATGGTTAAAGTGCTGCCCGAAAAAACCTTTATGGACTTTATGAAAGCCAAAGGAAAAGAGGGGGGTCAGCACAAGTTTCCACGGGTGCTTAAAGGGAAAATGCTTGAAGACTGGGAACAGTTCCTTCAGGGACAAAGCCGCTGATAATTTTTCTTGTACCTGTTTCATAGATATTTAATTTACGGAAGGGCAGCCAATGCCCTTATTCCTTTTTCCAAACTTATATATGATACCAACCGACGTGCTGTGGTAATGATCTTTCAATTTTGGATTGGCGGATTGGCTGAAGCCATCCAGGTGATCGGTAAAAACAAAACGGTAAGACGTTTCAATATTCACCGAGAACCGTTCTGATATCGGGTACTCTGCCCCTGCACCCACCGGAACCGATAACAATGCCGGCGAAGTTCCATGCGCTTCATCTGCTGCAAGACCGGCGTATATATCGGATGACTCGCCGAAATACGCAGCATTCATGCGGCTGTAATCTTTTTGTACCCGAACAAATGAAACACCGGCGCCGGTGAAAACATAGGGCTGTATCCCATAGTCATCGTAATTCCTTCCACGGATATTCCACACCAATTGCCCGGAGAATTCCATTAACGGGGTGAAGAAATAAAAATTCCGTTGCTGCCGGTATTCGGGTTTGCTGTAACGGCTGTCGTTGCCCTGCAGGCTGGCAAAGCTCATGTGCAGGCGAGCTGCCAGGAAATGATTGATGGGCTTTTTAGCAAACAAAGAAAAGCCTGGCTTGATGGTTTTGAATGAACCCAGCGGATCGGGGGTAAGATCGCCCTGGTAAACGTATAAACCGGCGTTGAGGCCTATGCTCATGTCTTTATAAAACTGGGCATTCGTTTTACCGGCAATAAATAATAGGAATAATACAATGACCTGTGTTTTTCTGTTCGCTTTCAAATGGCTCTCTTTTTTAAGGATTATGAAATGAAAGCAGCGTTGAGGTAATTAATCAGGTAACATTGTATTCATTCGGTGTGTTTTTATCCAAACGGTAAACAGGCTTACTGATTATGTTCAAAATGTTAAATGATTTATAATAAGAATCCTTTCTTAAATTTAGCGCATGGTTGATGTGGTACTAAAAGGGCTTGCCATTGGTTTGCTGCTGATCTTTTCAGTAGGGCCTGTTATATTCACCACCATCAAGCAAAGCATTAATCATGGGCGACGTGGCGGCTTTAGTTTTATTGCCGGGGTTTGGGTAAGCGATATCATTTGGGTGGTGCTCAGCAACGGGTTCAGCGAGGCCATAAAAGTGCTGCTGGATTTTAAAATACCCATTGGTATTGCCGGTTGCTGTTTTTTAATAGGCATGGGCATATACTTTGCCTTTTTAAAGAAGATAGAGCCCCGGCGTCTGCAGGAACCAACCGAGATTGCCGGCGACGAAATAACCCCTGCCGGAAAGAGAACAAATTATTTTGCCATCATGAGTTCGGGTTTCATCATCAATACGCTTAACCCGGCGGTGATCTCCTTTTGGGTGCTGATGGCGGCTTCGCTGGCTTCTGTGTATTCTTTATACGACCGCATCATAATTTTTTCTACCTGCATGGCGGTAACCATGCTGGCCGATATGGGCAAAGTGATGGGGGCTGGTTATATAGGCAAACGAATGAGCGACCGGGTGATCCTGCTCATCAACCGCATTTCAGGCATCCTGTACCTGGTGTTTGGTGCCGTGATACTGGCCGGCATCATCTACACATTGATAAAAGATTAACATCCTTCATTAGGAAGTAAAAATTCTGCCTGTTTATTTTGCTGCATGAAATTTTTATTGCCAGTCCTGCTTTTGGTATCCATTCATTCATTTGCCCAGTCTGCAGACTTCATCCAGCTAAAAAAGAAAGATAGAACGATAACAACCTTTTACAGCGGCTCAACCATATCCCTCACTACCGAAAGCGGTGCCTTTATAAATGCAACCATTAACGGCATTAACAACGATACCATCTACCTCCAGGAGTTTATCATCCGGTACCAGCCTACCACCATCGGCACTTATATCATCGATACGCTGGGCAGCTATCATTATAAATACCACTACAACCAGGTAGCTGCTATTGGCCGGAAAGAAAAAACGAATTTCAATAACCGGGGAAGCGGCGCTGCATTGATGGGCGGAGGCATCGTTCTTACCCTGGCCAGCGGGGTTGTATATCTTGCCGACCGGAGTAAATTCAGTCTACCGCTTTTGCTGGCTTCTGCCGGGCTGGGAACCCTTGGCTACTTTTGGGCGAAGGGAAAGAAGAATGGCGGCGCCATGGTCATTGGTAAAAAATACCGGCTGGTTTATATGAACATGAGTAATAAAAAGAGTTAATCTTTACCTGTGCAACAGAACTTAAGTGAAGTTGTATATTGCAGCTACCCAAAACAGCGGCAATGAAAAAAATAGGGAGTTGGATAAAAAAAATATTCCTGGTCATTCTGATCATTCATGTATGCTGGTTCCTGTATTTTGTTTTTACCCTTTCCGAAGCGATCGAGATCAAAGACAGTAAGCAAGGCCTGTTAATTGCCGCCGCTGCTGTTATTGTTGTTCTGCTGCTTTATTTTTTCTGGTTCAGAAAGATCGAAATAATAAAGAAGGTCACGGTTGTTGTGTGGAATGTTGTTTTCACCGCTTATATACTTGCCTTCGTTTATTTTCTGGCAGGCTTTGTTTTTAACCCACCCGTTACGTTAACGCAGCTGGGAAGTTTGCTGCAGGGCAATGGCCTGTCGAGGGATTATATCAGCTTTGATGAGATGGGGCCAAATATTAAACTGGCGGTGATAGCCAGCGAGGATCAGCAGTTTCCTGACCATGACGGGTTTGACCTGAAAGCGATCAAGCGGGCCATCAAATACAACAAGCGCCATCCGAACAAGGTACGTGGCGCCAGCACCATCAGCCAGCAAACGGCAAAGAATATTTTTTTATGGCAGGGAAGAAGTAAACTCCGGAAAGGCCTGGAAACTTTCTTTACGTTTACCATTGAAACCGGCTGGACAAAAAGAACGATCCTGGAACGCTATTTAAATATTGCCGAAACCGGCCGTGGTGTTTTTGGCGTGCAGGCCGCCGCAAAAAGGTATTTCAATAAAAATGCAAAAGACCTTACCATGGCAGAAGCCGCACAGATCGCCGCCTGTTTACCCAACCCCAAACTGTATACTGTAAAACCGTTGAGCCGCTATGTTGCCGGGCGCTATGCCAATATCATGCGGCAGATGAGTAACCTGGCAGGCGATGAGGATGTGCAGGAAATAATTAAATGATGTTGTTTACAGAAGCAATCGCTTTTTGCAAACGTTCTTCATAATTGCCGCTGATATCTGTCCAGGGAACATTTTGGTTCACCATAATGTCTTTATAATAATGATACAGCACCCTTCTTGATTCCAGGTCGGGGTGTTCCCTTAATTCATCCTTAACCCAGGGCAGATCAATATTACAGAGCAGGTACAGGTCGTATTTTCTTTCAGCGATCCGGTTCAGTATCCAGTGATGACATTTTTCAAAAACAAATTCACACCATACTTTCATTACGTACATGTCGGTGTCGATGAAAAGAGGTTGATCGTTGATCGATGGTTGTTGTTCGCCGGTGCCTTTTTCGGTCAACGGCCAACGATCAACGGCCAATTGCTCTCCTTCAATCTGTCCTTTCGCAATATCCAGCAGCGTTTCAAAAGTATAGTTGGTTCCGTTCTTTAAAAGATATTCCCTTGCGTATTCTTTCACCCAATCCGTATTATAATGTGCTGCAAGCTGTTCACACAAAATACTTTTACCGGTGGATTCGGGACCTATGACAACAATTTTTTTCACGACTTGGATTTTCTGTAATTGTTCAGGTCAATTAAAAAGCTGATCACAAAAACCACCAGCATGACAAAGCGGATCCATTTCCTGAAATTATTTTCCGTAGGCATCAGAAAGATCATGCCGGTAAACAGCAGGATCAACACTCCCTTAATGATCAGCCAGGTTGCTTTATTTCTCATTCCACTTGGGTTTTGCCTTCATTACTTTTTTATGAACTGGGCAACTGCTTTCATGAGCACCCGGCAGGTAACCACAACTCATCAAAAACTCATTTACAATTTCACCCCCGGTAAAACGGAATGTTTTTTTGAACAGCTTTGTCCATTCTTCCCTTGATTTCGGGTGATGATGCGCCAGCCATTTTTTAAACGAACCGAATTCTTTCTGCAGCACCAGTATTGTTTTTGCATTTTCAACAGCGGCATTCACTTTAAGCCGGTTGCGGATAATGCCGGCATCATTCAGCAGGCGTTGAATATCCTTGTCTTTATAAGAGGCCACTTTCTTTATGTCAAAATTATGATAGGCTTTGCGGAAACTTTCCTGCTTCTTTAAAATGGTGGTCCAACTTAGGCCGGCCTGGTTTATCTCCAGTATCAGCCGGCAGAATAATTCGTTGTCTTCTTCAATAGGAAAACCATATTGGGTGTCGTGGTATATCTTGTGAACATTCAGTTCATCACCCTTCATGTTGTTGATCGCCCTGCAGTAACTCATGCGTTATTTATTTTTGATTTTTTCGTCCATTCAATTAAGCCGGCAACAGCCATTACCAGCAATACTAAATAATATACACTGGTAAAAACATAGTGCTTTACAAAGTACAACGGGATAGATGCAATATTGGTTGCGATCCACCAGTACCAGCTTTCCACTTTCTTTTTTGTCATCAGCCACATGCCGGTAAAGGCTGTTGCAGAAGCAAAGGCATCGGCCCAGGGGATCACACCTTCAAAAAAGGCGCCCTTAAAATAAGTAAGCGCTAAAAAAATGCTTGTATAGAAGAACCCGAAGAACAGAACCTGCCAGATCCATTCGTTACCGGACGAACGGGTAATGTGCAGTACCGTTTCCTGTTTTGTGTCTTTCTTCATCCACATATACCAGCCGATGATGCTCATAATGGTATAATATAGATTCACCGTGGCTTCACCGAGTAAATGACCTTTTATGCTGATGAAGATGTAAATGATGGTGTTGATCAATCCAACAGGGTAAACTAAAATATTTTCTGCACGGGAGTACCAAACACTGGCAATGCCGGCGAACACGGCTACGTATTCATACCAGGTGGTATGATACATGTCTGAAACAAACTGCTGGTATATTTCTGAAAAGTTCAATTTTGATCCGCCTGGTTTTGTTTTCTGTAAAACCTGAATGGCCGAAGATAACGGATTCCTTTGTTGGTTTGAAAACGGGTGCCTATTTGTGTCCATTGTCCTTTTTGGTCAGACTTCCATACAATAAAATGCAAATGCGGGAAATAAGTGTATCCTGTTTTTCCGCTCAGGGCGATCACCTGCCCGGCTTTTACCGTATCGCCTACATTCACGAGCACACCGTTGTATTTTAAATGCCAGTAACCTGCCCGGGAATTGTCGCTGTGTTGTATCACAATTAAATTTCCATCCGGGCGGTACTTACTGTTTGCCCCGCCTTTCTTGCCATCTTCTTTCACCCGGATAACAATCCCGTCTCTCACGGCACAGACCTTTGTTCCTTTCTTCATTTTAAAATCGAGTGCCGCCCGGTTTTTATGGGTGTATTTGCTGAAGTATCCCTGCACCAATACATGCGATGTACCTGCTTCATAAGGAAGCTGGTACACAAAGCTGCTGTCGTCTTTAATAACTCCTTTTTGTAACAACTTAATTTCCCTGCGTTGCGGATTGTTGCTGACCGAACAGCCAGCCAGGAAAAGAACGCCCGAAAAAAAGAGTAAATAAAGTTTCATGAATGTTTTCACAAGAATTAACTGACCCGCCTGTACCATTTGCCGGGACGTAAATAAATAATTCCTTTCCTGGTATAAAATCTCGTGGCAATATTTTTTCCATCCTTGTCATATACCTGGAAGTGCAGGTGTGGAAATGCGGTATAACCCGTGTTGCCGCTGTACCCGATCAGTTGCCCCAGGAAGACCGTATCGCCGGTGTTCACCAGCACGCCGTCTTTCTGCAGGTGCCAGTACATGGCTTCACTGCCATCGTTGTGCTTAATGATGATGTGATTGCCTTTGGATAAATACTCATCTTTCAACCCGCCTTCATCACTGTCTTCTTTTACGGCGGTTACCACACCCGGCCGTGCGGCACATATCTCACTCCCCTTTTTCATTTTAAAATCCAGGCTGATCTCGTTGGTATGACTCATCTTGCTGTTATAGGCCTGTATCAAAAGATGTTTACTGCCTTTTGCAAAGGGCAGGTAATACACGTAGCTTTTGTCGGAGCTAACCCTTCCTCCTTTCAGGTCACGGATCTCGCCATCGGTTAGTTGTGCGTAAGACGAAAATGTAAACAGGGCCGGTATGAGGAAGAGGCAGAACTTCATGGCAGATTTATTTGCTGAAGATAATTTATTCCAAAATAAAAAAGCACTTCTGTGGGAAGCGCTTTCTATACGGGCGTGTTAAAAAATTATTATTCTGACTCTGCCACCACTTCTTTCACTTCGGGTATCATCCGCTTCATCATTCCTTCAATGCCGGCTTTTAAAGTGATCATGCTCGAAGGGCAACCACTGCAACTTCCCTGCATCATTAAATTCACCTTACCGTCTTCATAGCTTTTAAACTGTATAGCGCCACCATCCATTTCAACGGCAGGCTTCACATAATTTTCCAGCAATTCTTTAATGCGTTTTACCACATCATCGTCATCGGCGCTTACCGTGTTGCTGCTTTCCGATCTCATACTGGCCACGTCTTCATCATTCACCACCGCTTTTCCTTCTTCTAAGTATTCTTTCAGGAATTGTTTGATGGCCGGGATCACATCCTGCCAGTCCTCGGTATCGGCGGTTTTAGTAAGCGTAACAAAATTGCTGGCAATGAAAACGGCTTTAATAAAAGGAAAGGTGAACAGTTCCTGCGCCAGGGGCGATGGTTTAGCACTTGCCTCATCCGAAAAGTCGATACTCTTACCCGGGTACAACAGTTTGTTTGCCACAAACTTCATGGTCTCGGGGTTGGGCGTCATCTCGGTATAGATACTGATAACCGGGTTTCCTGTCTTGATCATATGCGTAGATTTATTTAGTCTCCTTGCCAAGGCTGTGGAGGACAGGCAAAATTAGCAAGAAATAGTCTTTATTGGTTTGAAATGGTTGTTAAGAAAGGAGATTTTTCGGATTTCGAAAGACGGCACTCCCTAAGGAGAAGACTGTGCTGTTGTAAAAGATTGTTCAATTGTAACTTCCACAGCAGCAATTTAAATTTACTCAACAATGCGGAGCTTGGCGTAGTTCAGCATGATCTTCTTCTCTCCGTTCAACGCAAACATCACCGTAGCGATCGGGTTATGAGCCGAACCTTCCATTTTAGTCACTTCGCCAAACCCAAATTTCTGGTGCTCAACTTTGTTTCCCACCTGCAGGTTGCTGGTATCGCTGGGTGTAAAATTCTCGGAAGGAGTATGTTCTTTAACCTGTGGCCGCTGAACAGGAGCTACATAAGAAGGCTTTTTATTTTCCACCACGGGCCGGCCACTGGCTGCCCATTGATTACCACCGCCAAAATTCCGTTCGTCGCCAAACCAGTTGTTTTTTGCCCGGCTGTCTTTTACGCCGCCGCCATAACTTTTCTCCAGGTGGTTTTCAGAGATCTCTTCTAAAAAACGGCTGGGATCGTTTTGTTGCAGTTGTCCAAAACGATAGCGGGCATTGGCATAACTCATCCACAACCGTTCCTTTGCCCGGGTAATGGCAACATAAAACAATCGGCGTTCTTCTTCCAGGTCTTCTCTTGTATTAATGCTCATGGCATTTGGAAAAAGCGATTCTTCCAGTCCGCCTACAAACACCACCGGGAACTCCAGGCCTTTTGCCGCATGTATCGTCATCAGTTTAACCACATCAACATTTGCTTTGTCGTCATCCGAATCGGTAAGTAAAACGATCTGTTGCAGGTAAGAGCCGAGGCTCTTGTCTCCCACTTCGCCGTCTTCCTCGTTCATGGGGGTTTCGGTGAATTCTTTTACAGAGTTCAGCAATTCCTGCACGTTCTCATAACGGGCAAGCCCTTCGGTTGTTTTATCGTTGAATAATTCTTTAACGATATTGGTGCTTTTACCAACGATCACTGCCAGGTCGTACGCATTTTTTTTGGTAAGCTCACTCTGGAACATTTTGATCATCGTTACAAAATTGTCGATGCTTTCCAGGGTTCCGCTTTTGAATCCATAAAGGGCCGCATTGCTGATGATATCCCACATGCTCAGGTTGTTATTATTGGCAAGCAGCACGGCTTTGTCCACCGTTGTTTTGCCAATACCCCTTGCCGGAAAATTGATGATGCGTTTCAGCGCCTCTTCGTCCTTGGGATTAACCACCAGCCTTAAGTAAGCAATAAAATCCTTTATCTCTTTACGTTGGTAAAAACTCATGCCGCCATAAATGCGGTAAGCAATACCCATGCGGCGAAGCGCTTCTTCAAAGCTTCGGCTTTGGGCGTTGGTGCGGTAAAGGATGGCAAAGTCTTTATTGAAATAATGATTGCGGAGTTTTTGTTCCTGGATGGTGTCGGCCACCAGTTTGCCTTCATCATTATCCGTCATGGTTCTAACCAGCCGTATCTTCTCTCCTTCGCCGTTGTCGGTAAATAACTTTTTCTCAATCTGGTTCTTATTGTTTCCGATTATCTCGTTGGCAACATGAAGAATATTTTTGGTGCTTCGGTAGTTCTGTTCCAGTTTCACCACTTTTACATCGTCGTAATCTTTTTGAAACTGCAGGATGTTTTCGATGGTGGCGCCACGGAAACTGTAAATGCTTTGTGCGTCATCGCCTACCACGCAAACATTTTCGTGCATGGCGCCCAGCAGTTTAATGATCTCGTACTGGGCCGGGTTGGTATCCTGGTACTCATCGATCAATATATATTTGAATTTGCGCTGGTATTTGCTCAGCGATTCCGGGAAATTCTTAAGCAGGATGTACATTTTAAAAAGCAGGTCATCAAAATCCATGGCGCCGTTCTTAAAGCAGCGCTTTACATAGGCATCATAGATGAGCCCGGTGGCAGATCGGTTGGCCCGGTTGTCTTCCTGCTGAAGGTTCCAGTCGTTGATATATTCTGCCGGACCGATCAATGAATTCTTTGCTGCCGAAATGCGGTTATAGACCACGTTGGGTTTGTATTGCTTATCATCGAGGGCCAGCTCGCCGATCACTGTTTTTACAACAGATTTTGCATCGTCGGTATCGTAAATGGTAAAGTTTGAAGGATAGCCGAGTTTGGATGCTTCCGCTCTTAATATTCTTGCAAACACGCTGTGAAAGGTGCCGATGTATAAATTGCGGGCTTCGGTATTGCCGAGGGTTCGCTCCACCCTTTCTTTCATTTCAGCCGCCGCCTTATTGGTAAAAGTAAGCGCCAGGATATTGAACGAATCAACCTTGTGTGCCGCCATCAGGTGAGTGATACGGGTGGTAAGCACCTTTGTTTTGCCGCTGCCGGCGCCGGCAATGATCATAATGGGTCCGTTCACGTGTGTTACTGCCTCCCGCTGTGGTTCATTCAGCTCGTCTAAATAATTCCTCATAGGGCGAAGTTACGAATTGAAGGTATGGAGCAGCGGACTGTTAGAAAATAATTGCCGTTGGTATAAATTTTCTTTTTTCAAAGAGTTGTGAATTTATCTTAGCATTCTAAAGTATAGCCTTTGCAGCACATCGAATTTTTCGATATTGACCATTTTGAGCGCAATTATCACCGGGCCAAGCCAAACCCGGAGCTGGAAAGTTTTATCGACTTTTTTTGGGAAACCCGGTTTGATGAATTGCTGAAACAAAATCCTGAAGGCTTTTCGGATGCATTATTCCCTAATATCGGCTATACTTACCTGATCAACCTGGGTACTCCCTTTGTGATGCAGGTAGGGGATAAAAAATTCAACATGAAGACCGATGGTTTTTTACCACGCAATAAAGCCATTGAATGTTATCACAAAGAAGGCAACCAGTTGTTCGGCATCAAGTTTAAAATATCGCCGATCATTTTTAAGACCCGGGTTAATTTTTCGGAGTACAAAGAATACATCTATCCCCTGAGCTACCTGATGGAGCAGGCGGTGATCGATAAAGTAAAGAGGGCGGGTTCGTTTGAAGAAAGAATAGATATTCTGAATGAGTATTTTTTATCTATCATAAGAGCTTATTCAGGCACCTGGGATGTGATACGTATTGTTTCGGATATACTGCAGTATTGCGAACGGGAAAATGATTTTACAAAAACGGTAGAGGAGTTTGCGGCACAATACAAAGTGTCTGCAAGGTCGTTACACCGCTATTTTGAAACCACCACCAGCCTGAGCAGTAAAAAAGCGTTGCAGGTATTACGCATCCGCAAGGCAGTGCAGCAACTGGCGAACGACCCGGCCGGGTTCAATTACGATAACTATGGGTATTACGACTACAGCCATTTTTGCAAACACCTGAAACAGTTCCTGCAAAAAGATACGGTTGAAGGTCTTCAGCCTCACCTGAAACTTTTACAAAAGGTCAGCCGAAAGAAATAGAGTTTATTAATGAGTTTTTAACCATTTGATGGTTTCTTCAGCAATGCGATAATTGAAATTACCCTTCATGTATTGCTGTGCTTTGAAATTATCCCTGGCTTCTTCCCAGTTTTTACTCTTCATCATGAAATGGTCCAGTTCCGGAACGATCACCATGGTTGCATTCCCGGGATGCACTTCATTAACGGTTGCTTTAATTAGCTCCGGTTCTACGATGCTGCAGGATTCGTAGTCTGCGGCGCCATGCAATACCAATACCGGGCATGTAACCGCCTGCCAGCTTTGTGCAAGATTGAGCGAATCTATCTGTGGCCAGAAAGCCCAGTGCCTTCCCCACATATCGTTGCTGCCTTCTTTGTAACCAAGTTCGCTTATCACCAGGTCCTTGTATCCGGGATTCTTTAATAACTCCTTTCTTGTTTTCCTGAGTACAAAAAACTCATAGTAGATCTTCTGGATCTTTCTCATAAAGTCTTCCGTTTGCAGGTAAGTTTGTTTTTCCAGCAATGGTTTTTGCACCCGGTGCATCTCTAATAAAAACTCAGCCCAGGGCCGGAAGGTGGTTCCAAAAACCATTACGCCTTTTGGTTGATGACGTTTAGCCACTTCGGGAGCAATTACACCTCCCATGGAATGCCCCCAGATATAGAGATTGCTTTTATCAACAAAGGGAAGCTGCTCCATATAATTATAGCCGGCGTCAAAACTTTCAATATCTGTTACCAGATCCACTTCACTGCACGGCACACAATTGTAACTGTCGCCCAGTCCTGATTTTTCGATGGTCACAACGGCATATCCTGCCTTTAGCCATTCGGTAAGCAGTTTGCCATTGTAGCTGCTCATATAATTTTCGATGCTGCCACAACCGTAACCAGGGATCAATAAGATGGTGGGACAATTTGTTTTGCCCCTGGGCTTTCTGGTGATGGCTCTTAAATACCCGTTGCGGAATTTAACCCAGTCGTAGTGTACATCGGCTATGTCAGACTGTTCGTAGGGGCGCATAACAGCATTTGCAGACGCACTCATGTTTTTTCCATCCCGGGTAAATTGAACGGTTAGTTTTTCTCCGGCTCTTATATTAGCAACCGCTTTTCCATAATCATTCATTGAAATGATCCTATTCCCGTTTAGTTCGGTAATACGGTCTCCTTTTTTCAATTTAAGTTCATCAAAACTGCTGTTAGTGATCGTGCTGTCAACAATTATTCCGTTGGTGCCGGGTTTTGCCATTAAGCCCATAATGGCCTTTCGGGGAGGTGTTTGAGCCAGGGTTGTTAGTGAAAAACATAGTAACGGAAGCAGCATCTTTTTCATACAGGAGTTTTATGCAACAAAGATGTGCTCCTGCCGGGCGGATTGAATGAGGGAATTATACCAGGAACCGATGGGGCAATATGAGCGGGGACCTGTAAGTTATCCACAGTCTGATTTTTACATTTAACTAAAACAATACTAAATCAAATAACTATGAATTATAAAAATAAAATGTAGAAAAACAGCTACAGCCAAATCGTATCTTATACTACAAGCCTTTATTTTTTTTCAGGCAATCTTTATCTCCTGTTCATC
>Ga0116177_10001591_pt1 | contig 16865 bp, 38 predicted proteins | sample AD_STIC10_MetaG_FD_89750 | JGI IMG/M metagenome (GOLD analysis project Ga0116177, IMG submission 89750) | Active sludge microbial communities of municipal wastewater-treating anaerobic digesters from USA - AD_STIC10_MetaG | ecosystem: Engineered > Bioreactor > Anaerobic > Digestate | place: USA... | reverse complement strand
TTTAATATATAATATTAATTAAAATACACGGTTTAGGACCCGTTATGGTTTCGACCATTCGACCATCCAAGAATTCGCTGCTCTTGGGTGGTTTTTTTGTGGGTTAAGTGGGATTCGAACCCACAAACACTAGATTCTTAGTCTAGTTGATATTCCAATTCTCTATTAACCCATATATTAAAAAATCACCAACTACCCTTTTGTGTATCGTGAGGTTTACTAGACCATCCTATCTCATAATGTAAGGGAAACACTAATCGTTCCGAACACTAGTTAGTGATTTTAAAAAATTAATAAAAAACATCATTATTGATGTTGAGCAGTAGGGGGAGTACGATTCCCCAATCTCCGCCGTGGCAGGGCAGTGATTTCATCCAATTAATCTACTACTGCATTAATAATCAAAGAGCGAGTGAACGTAATCGAAACGTCATCCTCTGCTTGGAAGGCAGACGCACTAACCATTGTGCTACACTCGCATTTACAAAGGACAATCCCGATATGAATGTCCGTATTTAAAGACGACAAACTTTCTTATCGGGAAATAAGATCGTTCCATTCACTTGTCCTTTTGTACCCCTAGCGAGACTCGAACTCACATGCGTCCGTTACTCTTATTATAAATGCACAGTTTAGAAAACTGTTGAGCAAAGGGGGTATATATTTTATTTTTGTACCCCTGATAGGAATCGAACCTACATTTACATCTCCATTTACGATTAGATATTTAGGAAATATCATCGGATACGGGGGTATTTCTGATAAAACATTTATCGTTATAAAATTCAATCATATTTTTTTTCATCCATTTATTGACTTTTTGGTATCTAATATTTGTTATATCTGATACCTTTTTAACCCAACCATATTTAGAAAAATCAATATTTGAATCGATTATAATTTGTTTTTTAACATTAATAATACTTTCTTTTTCTTTTTTCTTTTCCGTTTTTAATTTTTCTTTTATTAATTTTTTATTTATCCAAAAATCATAATCAAAATTTTCTTTTATATTTTCGTGATTTAAAATATTATCAATTTTATTGAAAATAAAATTATTATAAACTAGTGAAAAATGAAATTCATATAACTTCCATCCATTATTTTCAATTATATCATGTCTTTCTTGATAATATTTTTTTAATGTACCATCAGAATTATAATGTTGATTACCATTTATTTCTATTCCAATTTTTTTATCTGGAAAAGCTATATCTATTTGAAAATATCTTTTATTAAACATCGGTTTATACTCTTCAATATATTTTATATTCAATTCATTTAATTTATTTTTTACAATTTCACAAGGTTTAGATTTATTTTTATTTATATTCCAAGTATGTTTATCTAAATTTTCATTTATCCATTTTTTCTTAATATCAGACATTCTTTTTTTAGTTTCTTCTGAATGATGAAATTCACCAGTTTTTCCTTTGTTTGGGATAATTTTATCTTTAAATTTACCATCAATCCACAATTTTTTAATTTTATTTCCTTGTAATTTTCTTGACTCTTCAGTAATATTATTTCTTACATTTTTCAATTTTTCTAAATATTCATTATGTTTTGGATTTAACTTACACCAATGAATATGACTACCTCCTTTAACATTACTTATATCTTTATTACAATATGGACAGTTTAACAATTTTTTGAATCTATCTTTTTTTATTCCATCACAAACATTTAAATGTTTATTGTAATTACTTCTAGTAATATCTTTTCTACATTTTTCACAATTAATGTAAGTTTTTTTCATAATATGGTTTTTAATTATTATATATAAAAATATTCTATTCGTTTTACCACTTTTTAAAATGTTATGAAAATATTTTGAACCACTGATAAGAATCGAACTCATACCTATTGATCCGAAGTCAATCGTTCTATCCATTAAACTACAGTGGTAAATTTAGTACCGATGGTGGGGATCGAACCCACGTAGTCTTTCGACACTGCTTATGAAACAGTTGGATGAAACCAGCTCTCCTACATCGGCATATACTTGTTGTCCTAATAGGAATCGAACCTATAATCTTCTGTTCCAGAGTCAGACGTGTTGCCAATTACACAACAGGACAATATTTTGCGGAAGGAGCGGGTATCGATCCCGCTTGGCTGTTACACCAACCTCAGTTTAGCAAACTGGTCTCTTACCTTTCGAGCACCCTTCCATGATTGAATTTTTCTATGCGTATCTTACGTGTACCTATGAAAAATTCTAAAACGGTTTAACCGACTATCGTGGAGCTGATGGGAATCGAACCCACCACACAAATCTTGCAAGGATTCATCGCCGTAGCCTTGGTACATGCAACCCCGATTGTATATTTAAATATTATTATAAAAATCTAAAAATTTATCAATTTCATTTTTGATATATTTTTTACCTTTATCATTATTTATACTTTTCCATTTTATTCTGTAAACAATAATACCATTATTAGATATGTACTGATCTCTCTTTTCATCGTGTTCTTTTCTGAAATTGTGTTGTTTACCATCTATTTCTAAATCAATTTTCTTATCTAAAAAGTAAAAATCTAAAAAATAATTTCCTTCTTCATCTAATCCTAAATCATTCTTTTTAATTTTAAAATTTACTTTACACTTATCAAATAAATTATTATTTTTTAAAACACTTATGAAAAATTTTTCTGGATAACTTGTAATATTTCTTGATTGCCATCCTTTATGTGTTCCATTTTTCACTCTTTCTCTTATTTTTTTAGATACATTTATTTTCATTGATTCTAAAGAACATTCTTTACTACAATTTTTAATTCTTCGTTTTCTAGTAATATTTAAAACCTCAAATTCTTTTCCACAATGTTCACAAATTTTTATTATTTTTTCATTACCATCACAAATAGGTACATATTCACCATTTTTATTTTTTCTAATACATTTTTTCCACACAGTACCTTTATTTTTGGGTTTATGGGTTTCATAAAATTTTATTAACGTATTTTTAGTTTTATTTTTACTTTCTTCTGAAACTATTCTATTACTATTATTATATTTAGCTGCACAAGAAGAATTACAAAATATTTTTCTTTTATCTTTATATGATAAAGGTTCATTACAAAATTTACACAATTTTGGATTTATATTATATTCTTGGATTCTTTCTTCTTTTAATTCTTGTATTTTTTGATTTCCTAAAATACTAGCATTTAATATATTTTTAATATGTTCTTCTGATTTATAATAATCAGATTTTTTAAATTTATTATTCATAATATAGTTTTTTATTACTATATATAAATAAAAATAAGTCAGATTTTTTCATTTTGAACCTATTATAAAACCAACCTATATATATCATAACTAATTGATAATATGTCGAATATGTATGATTTGAACATCTCCTAATCATCCCAAATGACTCGTGCTACCTGATTACACCACATACTCGATAATAAGTTCATTCTAATTTCTTAAAATGAACTTTAATTTTTTAATCCCAACATGTCAAAGATCATATATTGTTGTTCTGACAGGAATCGAACCTGTATTAGTCCAGAGTCAAATTCTGGTGCCATAACCAATTAGGCGACAGAACAATATATTATATTTAAAGAACGTTTTAAAAAAAAAACCCGAAACTTTTTGGTTTCGGGTGTGTTTATTTGTTTTTTTAATTTATATCTAACAAAAATTACAAATCTTTTGCTTTTAAACAAATAAACACACCCTTGCCTGGACGACTCATACTATGTCTTCCTTGTTGGGGTAGAGTGGCTAGTGCCATTGTCATATGTCTACTTGTTAAAATCATTTTAAAATCTCCTATTTTTTTTATTTATATATTAATGTTAAAAACTCATTTTTTTCCATTTCTGGAATTTCGTTTATTATTTATGATACAAAATTACAAAAGTTTATTTAATCTGCCAAATTTTTTTAAATATTTTTTTAAATTATTTTTAAATATTTAATAATTAATTACTTAATTATTTTTAATATTTAAAACCAACTTTCAATAAATTCTTCTAATGATTGACCTTCTTTACTATATTGTTTACTATAATCATCATAAAAATTACCATCACCGTCATCACACAATTCATAAAATTCTAATTTATATGTTTTATCTTCTTGTGGAATCAAAACAATAGTTTTTCTATCATCTTCAAAATAATAATATCCAGAATGTTTCGATTCATTCTGTTTAAATCCAACACTTTTAAGATATTCAATTTCTGATTCAGATAACAAATAATTTTTATCCGAAATCAAATTTTCAAATTGTTTAAAATTTTTAATTTTCATATTAATATTATTATTTTTATTTTTAATTCAAATCCCTTGATTCTTCATCTGCGCCTAATGTAACACAATAATATAAAAATTCATAACCATTTACTTCATCGAATTCATTAATAAAATCATTAAAATTTGTTTTCATTTTATATTTTATATCTTTTTGTAATATCAGATAAATCATTTTTTAAAAAATCTAATATTTGTGGATTATTTATATCAAATACTTTATCATGAATTCTTCTAATATAACTTATTATTTCTATTTTTACTTCTTGATTAGTATAATCGTCAAAATTTTCATTCATTTGTTCTAATTCGTCAAATTTTTTAATTTTCATTTTAATTTAATTATTTTTAAGATTCTGATACTTCACCATCAAATTCTTCATCTGATTTATCGGCATCTTTTTTTGTTTTAAAAACAATACCATCTTTATGATGTGGTGGGGTGTATATAGTGTATAATTTTAAATCATTTTTATTACTCGTATTAATAATATTATGATTGCTACCAGCTGGTACAATAACAGAATCACCATCTGATACTTTATATTCCATATCATTAACTATACAAATACCGTTTCCTTCTTCGAATCTAAAAAATTGATCTATTTCTTGATGTACTTCCATTCCAATTTCTTCATTTGGTTTTAAACTCATTAAAACCAATTGTAGATTTTGACCAGTATATAAAACTTTTCTATAATTATTGTTTTCTATTGTATCTTTTTCAATATTAATATGAAATCCTTTCTTTTTGAATGGATCTGAATTAACATCATCATTAATATCAAATGAATTAAATTTTATTATTTTCATGGTAATTATTAATTTTTAATTATATATTAAAAATTTTTACCGTGCATTTTTTCTCTTGTTATATTATATTTTTGTTTAAGTTGTATATGTTTTTCAACATCTATATTAAATTTTCCACATAAATCACCCAAACGAATAAATACATCTGCTATTTCATCTTCAAACGTATCTTTTATATTAGTTTCAAAATATTTTATAAATTCTTCATCTGATAAATTTTCAATATGTAATTCTGTATTTGGTGTAAATTTATTTATTCTAATTGATTCTAATGATTCACCTAATTCAGATACAATTAACATTAACTTTTGAGTTATAAATAATTGTTTTACATATTCCCTTTCTTCATATAATGGAATAGAACTTAATATATTATTATATTTATCCCAAAATCCTTTTTCATTAGTAATCTTATATGATTTTTCAATTAATTCTTGTAATGTCATTATTATTTAATTTTATTTTTAATTTTATTTAATTTTAAATATCTTATTTTATTTAATAATTTATTAGATGTATCTTCATCACAATATTTAACACATGATAATTTTACGTTACATATATCATCATGTAAATAAGTGGATTTTTTTAATTGACATTTATAATAATGTTCATATTCATCCCATCCATTACATTTCATTTTACAAGAATTAGATATAGATGATAATATTTTTTGTTTATTCTTATTATATTTATCAATATCACTTGATTCTTCAATCGTTATATTTTTACATATATAATGTTCATCTACTTGAATAGTATAATTATTTTCATCAACTAATAAATATTTATTATTTAAAATAGATTTAACCACAAACAAATGGCCTTTTGTAAAAATTCCAAATGATAAATTAAAATCTTTAATCAATATGACAGTATCATTTTCTTTAATTTTTGTTTTGACTATTGGAATAAACATTTCGATTTATTACTTTTTTTAATTTTTTATATCTAATAACATCTTGGTTTATTAAATTATCCACTTTTCCTGCATTTATTATAATTAATTTACTAAAATTATTAATAATTAATTTTTTAAAAATATATGATTGTCCACAAAATTCACAATAATGAATTTCATTTTCAGAATCTTTTTTAAAAGATATTAAATAATGATTTTCACAATTTGGACAGTCCATTCTATTATTTTTTTTAATAGAATCATATATATAATTTAATTCCCAATCAGTTATTGAACTAAATGTACCTTTACTTTTAATTTTTTTTATAAAAAATAAACTAAAAAAATATTTTAAAAAATTCATATTATTTATGTTTTAGAAATCTATAATATTTTAATAATTCTGAATTAGTTATAGATATATGTTTTCTATTACCATTATTATTATCAGTATAATAAACATCATATTTATCTTTGGATGATATTATATTATAAGTACCATTTATATTATTAAATATAATTTTATTTTCAATATAACTAATAATAGTTTCTTTAATTTCTGAATTTTTCATTTTTTATAAAATTATTCAGTGGTTTCAACTAAAAAATCTTGTAAATCTTTATAAATTTTAATATCTTCTGGATCATTATGATCAATAACTATTTTTGTTGCTAAAATAGATAGAATAGATTTCACATCTTTTATTGTTTTAACTTTTGACCAATCAATGTTGTAATACTTCATCATAATATACTAATTATTTTTGTATATTATAGTTTATCATTTGATTTTTGTTTTATATTAAATTTTTTTTATATGATTTATTTATATAAATTTTTAATTTTTAAAATTTTATTTTTTCTAGTTTGTAATCTTCTGTATTCCAATATATAATTTATAACACTTTTGTAATAATCTGATATTCGTTGACTTTTAAGTATATTATGTAGATGATCAGTTTCACATTCAAACAATTTAACGTATTTTAATGGTTGATTACCATCTTTACCATATGTTCCCCATAGTAATTTTTTCATCATTGATTCAATTGGTTCATCATCATAAATTTCTAATGATTCAATATCATCTAATGTTTTATCTTCTGGAATTGATATTAACGAATAATCTGTTCCACCATCAACAGAATAACCCTTATATTCTTCATAGTCATGCGTTGTACGTGACCATAAAATAATATCATATTCTTTTATTCTTATTGCATTTTGTATTAAATTTGACATTTTGATATTTTATTAAAATACAAAGATAATTATAATTCATATAAAAACAAAAAAATCCACCTTAAATAATTAAGGTGGATAAAAAAAAATTGAAAAAAAAAACACATTGTAAAATGAAAAGTGGAGATGGCGGGTTACGAGCCCGCGTGTTTACTAGATTCAATTAACTTTCTACACGTTTATAATATTCTAATTAATTCACAAGACATAAAGAATATTCAAGAAGTATCCTATGAATAGTTGTGGTTTATAAGAAGTGACTGTACAACTATAATCACTAATTTCGGTGGTTTTTACTATGCAGCGACAAGTTCACCTTCTTGTACTGTTTCAAAAGAGAAACCTGCTAATGTACTAGCGATTGCACTAGTAGCATTAATCAAACTATTGTTTGCGTTTATTGTTTTGACCTGTTTAATGTGTCCTTGTCAAACACCACGTGCTTATTAACCAAATTCTAATAAGTCGAATCAATTCACCCCCATAAGTTAAAGAACGTTTTTCTTATATATTATATATAAAAAACCAAAAATGTTTAAAATTTTAAAAATTATTTAACCCAACGATAAGCAGCCATTTTTAAAATATTTATTTCTGATGTCATTAAATCAGTTGAATAACAATGTCCTATTATTTCTGACATTAATCTAGCATATTTACGTACAACACCATCACAAATAATTCCCGTTTTACTATCATTTTGTATTTCAAGTACACCCTGTCGTAATTCTTCGTCAGAAATATTTTCAAATAATTGAGTAATTTGGTTCATCGTTTATGATTTAGATTACAAAGTTAAAACATTTTTTTATATTTACAAAATTATATTAAGAATTATTAATTATAATTTTACATTTCCCACCAAAACTAGTATTTTTAATACCCATTTTTTCATAGTGATTTTTTATTAATCCTTCAATAGTTACAGAATCGCCTATTTTCAAACCATTTGGTATAACTCCTGTTTTAGATAAAAAATTACCATTATTATCCATTATTTTAATAGTAAATACACCAAAATCATTTGGATATATAGATTTTACTATACCTGTTACTATTATTTTTTCACCTATAACACCTACAAATTCTGATTTATAATTTATTCTATTATTATCAATAATTTTATCTATTGCTATTTTTTTTTATTTCAATTAACCTTTCCATAAGTCCTTTGCAATTACCATTATAATTATTAGATAACCAAAGTATATATTGTGGATCAGTTTCTAAAATATCTTCAATATGTTTATCTTTATATTTACCAAATTTAATAATATTCGGTTTCATTTTTTCTTTCTTTAATCTTTGAATATTGAAATCAATAATTATCGGGTTTACACCCGCTACATTCAAAGATTTTTTACATGCATCTATTAAATTATCTGATAATATACCAACAAATTGAAACGGGTTAACATATGGAGAAACAACTTTATGTAAAAATCTATATAATACAAATCTCACATGTTTACTATTAGAAGATTGTCCTAATGTAATATAGAATGTACATAACGGATTTTCAATGATCTTACGATCTGAAACAATTCTTTCAGATATTTCAATCTGTTCGTCTGTATATTCTTTGTAAATTTCAACCATATTGTTTTGAATTATGGTACAAATTTAATAATAATTTATATAATATCCAAATATTATCTATCTTATCTTGGTTTATCTACAACTTTATAAAAAGTACCAGAATAACCATTTGCTGCACTATTATTTTTAGCGTTATTTAAATTCCTAATTAATTGTAGAATTGTTTTGGGATTAGTATTAATCTTCTTATTTCCTTTTTCACGTTCCCAACTCTGACCACATTCAAGTGTATATTTGTAAGCCTTAATGAGTTCAGCTAAAGTTCCTGTCTGGTAGTAGTATCTACTCTTGTGATGAAAACTACCACATTGATGACATTCAACTGTATAAATTTGTTCAGATTTCTTAGCCATATGATTTTAAATTAGAGTACAAAATTAATAAATTATTTTGAATTAATCAAATTTTTAATTTTTAAAATTTTATTTTTTCTTTCTAATTGTATTGGACAATAAAAATATTTTGTAAAATCTTCCCAAATTGAACTATTATTATAGTAGATATTTCCTACAACTGTAAACCTACTACCTGACCGATCACCCGAATTAACCCACACAGAAGTAAATATTTGATTATTACTATCTTCACCACAATTACCACTTGGTTCTAATAATACAGTATAAGTTTTTCCTTTATGATATTTACGAATTGATGTATGACATAATAGTTCAAATTTATATCCGTATTCATTACAATTATATATGTCTATCATTCTTCTTTTGGTTTTAGATGTGGAAATAGTTTATAAAATCTTTTCCAAGCAGTCTTTCGACATTTTTTTGGATATCTAATTGTTGGCCAATTGCTACCACCACTACCATAATTTATATATGTTTTATTATCTTGTCTAGGTGGTTTTGAATTATTTTTGGTATTATTATGTATTTTTTGTTGATATTTAAAATAATATTCCCAATGTAAATATCTACTATTGTCAATATTTAATTTATCATAAATATCATTTATGAATTTAATATTTTGTAATTTTTGACTATGTTGTTTTTGATATTTATCATCAATATATTTTATTACATTTTCGTAATTATCTTTTGACATTGGATATTGTTTACGAATAAAAGATATAAATTTTCTTCTAGATTCATTATCTAATGAATCTAGTTTATCATTTATATCATTAATAATTTTTATATTATTTTCACTAATATATTTAAAATACTTATTTGTATAATTTTTACCCATAACTTTAAAAACTAGGATACCAATCTATTATTGTTTTATCTATCAATGGTTTAGTTCCTTCATCTAATTTACCATCGGTATGTAATACTGCTTCTTCGTATCTGATAAATAATCTATCATCAGATGTGGAATATATAACATTTAATTCTTCCCACTTTTCAAAAACTTTATCAATTTCTTGTTGTGTCATAATATTTATTTTAGCAAATCTTTAATTTCATTATTTATTTCACCTTTTATATGTGATATTGCAGTTTCCCATGCACTCAATTTACATATTTCATCAAAATTTTTTGGTTCACCCATATTTTTAATGCGTTCTTCAAAAACTTTTATAGCTTCTTCCTTACCTAGTTTATCAACTAGTTCATTTGCGTATTTTATAATTGTTTTAGACATAATTTAATCTTTTATAAAATGACCACAATCTTCGCATTTTTTAAAACTAGTATGTTGAATTATACAACAATCTTTTGGTAATCTATCTAATCTACATATTGAACTTTTTCTTAGATTAAGTAAAACAAATATTTGTCGTTGTGCTGTTTGAATGGACATTTCACCATTTTTAACACGTTCTAATATCCATAATGTTTCTTTTTCCATATTAAATTAAGTATTAGGTATTCTTTTACGTAATTCTATAACCATTTTATCTGCATATTCCACATAATCTCTCCAATAATATTTTGGATCACTAGCTGATCTAATATCTACGGTTTTTTCTTTTAGGTTTTCTGCATGTTGAATACATTTTACCCAATATTCTTTTTCAAAATCATTTATAAATTCCATAATTTTATTTATTAGTTTTCATCTTGTGATATTTAATGTTAAAATACTATTGGCATTCCACATGTTTTACAATGACTACTCCAACCATTTAATTTGTCATTACTAAAATCTTTACATTATCTTAAACCTGTTACTATTGATATTTTATCAGTTAGTATTATTTTTCGTTTTTTCTTTGTTTTCATTCCATATTATTTTTTATTTTATCTATTTTTCTTTTTCTTAATAATGATTGATCAACTGTTAAATTTGTTAAATTAAAAAAATCACTATTTGTTAATTCTTTACCTACACCTTCTTCAAATTGTAATTTTTTAATAAAATTTTCAATATCTTTTAATTTATCATTACTTATATTCCCCACATGAATTGCAATTTTAACTTGTAATTTATTATTTGTAATAATAATGTTACTAACATTATATGGTTCAAACATATTTAAAAAAACAGAATATGATATATCACTATCATTATCTTTAATAGTAAACCACGTATAATCACTACCTATTTTACAAGTTTTACCATCATTTAACCACTTATATACAAATTCAATAATAGTATCTATCTGTTCAGCTGTTAATGTTTTATTTATTTCTTTCATAATTAATATTTTTTATATTTAATATCACCTGATACTGTTTTAACAGATCCACTAATATTACCACATTTAATATCACCTGATGTAGATGTAACATCACCATCTATATTTCCTAAAACTTCTATATCACCACTAGTTGATTTAATTTTACCAACATTACCATTAACCATTAATTTATCACAAGAATCAACACTTAATTTATCAATATTACCGTCAACTAATATTTCAATATTTTTAAAATTAGGTGTTACATCATTACCATCGATAATAACTTTACCATTTATAACAGTAATATTATTACCACTATAAGATACACCATTAATTGTTATTTTTCCCATGTTTATCATCGATATTATTAGAATCTTGTGCAAATTTACCAATAGTAATAAAAAATGATGCTATTGATGAAATAATTAAAACCCAAATATACCAATACGGTTTATTTGGATCAACTAACATTAAACTAAACATTATTATAAAACCTATAATAATGTATAACGGACGCCATAAACCTAATTTAGTATGAACTTTATTTATTAAGTTTGTTAAAAATTTTTCAACCATATTATTTATTTTTGTTTATTAACAACTGTAGTTACTGTAAAATCTTTCATTACCACCGAAAAATCTTTATTTGGATATTTACCATTACCACCTAATGCATTAACCATCTTAACGATTTCCTCATTAATTATTTCTTTTTCAATATCATTAATATTTAAACCCTTAACCCTTTCTAAATATCTAATAATAGCATGTTCCGATATTTTAATATCTTTTGTTTTTGATAATGATTCAATCTCATTTTTTATTGATTTAATCATATCTAGTTTATTTTTATACTCTTTTTGTTTATTATCAATTTCTATTTTTAAAGCACTAACATCACCTTCTAATGCACTAAGTTGTGATTGTAATCCTTTAATTTTTCTAACATCTTTTAACATGATAAATATTTATTTAAGTAATTCATCTGTTTGATTATCTAAATCCATTTTTTCTTTGTATATTATATTATAAATATAATGTAAAATAAACGACGTATCTTCTAAATTTTCATCATCAATATCACTAAAATCATATGTAAATTGACCAAATTCATTAGTTTTAAAATTATTATCTATTAAATCTTTAATAATAGATAAACAAAACAAATGAAAATCTCTTATATCTTCTTTTGATTGTTCTGGTATAATATTAAAATTATATCCATTTCCATTATCTAGTTTTACTTTATTTATTTTAACAATCATTAATATACATTTTATTTAATAGTCCATTCAATAATTTCAACTAATCCTTGTCTTTCACTTTTAATTTTTTTTAAATTTGATATTATCGAATATCCAGTTTTATGATTTATTGATTTTTCATTAATACTAAATTTAGATGTAAATTTATTAAACCTTTTAATTGGTTTAAATAAACTTGTTGTTCCAAAATCTGGATATTTCTTTTGTATTAAAACTTCACCAGAATGTAATAATTTTAATACATCATTTTTATTTAATGAATTCATATTTATTAAATTAAAATAACCAAATCATTCCTTTATATTGTGGATATTTATTATTTAATTGTTTTAATGCTTCTCTATCTGCATCTAATTCCGACCAATGTTGAATTGTCATTTTATCTAACCATTTAACTTTATCTGTTATATCACAAACAGGTTCATTATAATGATTTAAATAAATAAATCCCTGTGATGAATAAGATTTTTTAATATTCCAAATTTTATTCCATTGTCGTTTAAAATTATTCATATTATTTATTTTTAAATTTAAATACAAAAATACATAAAATATTTTAAATTAACAATTTTTATTATCTTTTTTATTAATCCAATCTAATAAAGAAAAACCACCAATTGGTTTAAATACCCAACCCATATATCTTTTATGAAAAATAATATTTATTAAATAAACAATTGTAATAAATATTAAAAATGATATTAAAAGTAATAAAAATATTCTTATCATACAATTAAATTATTAAAAAATATCATAATTTTTATTTTTATTTTTATTTTTATTCCATTTTTCATATTTCATTTGTATATCTTTTAAGGTTATCATAGATTTAGACATTATTGATTTTGTATCAATAATCCAATTATCTAATTCTTTCATATATTTTTGATAATCTTGTTCAAAATTAACATCATTTATATCCATATTATAATATTTTATAATCATTTATATTAAACCATATTTCAAATTGTTCACAATAAACTTGTCCATTTTCTTTTGGTTCTGATACTTCTATATAATCATTTTCTAATGAATAAATAACTGCTTTTAATTTACGTATTGTATAAAATGATTCCATTATAGAAAAATCAGCAAGTTCATTTTCTGTATATAAATAATATAGTATATTTTTTGATATTAGTTTTACTTTCATTTTAATATTTATTTAAATATCTTATATAAATATCTTTATATTTTTCATAATAACCTAATCCACGGTTACAGGTATCACAAACCAAACCTCTTACTTTATTAGTATTATGATCATGATCTACACAAAAAATTTTTCCATAATCAACTATACTAATTTCACATATTGCACATTTATTATCTTGTTCTATTAATTTTTTATTATATTCTGATTGATCAATACCATATTTTGATTTTAAATTTGTATTTCTAGTTCTATCAGGATATTTAATTCTATATTCTTTAGCATATTTAATTCTTCGTTCTTTTGTTTTTTGATAAATAATTTTATCTAATTTTTTTTGTTTTTCTATATTATTTAATCTTTTATTTTTCTGATATTCACTTATACAATCTTTACAGATACTCATAAATTTATTTTCAGATTTGTTTTGGTAAGAAAAATCACTTTCTAATTTTTCTTTTTTACATTTAGTACATTTTTTCATACACACATATTATTTTTATATGTATATATAAAATATGTTAGGTTATTTATTGTAAATTTCTGAATATAAAGGATATGACCGAAATTGTCCACCCGTTACCTAACATTTCATATCTTTTATCTAAAGATACATTATGTACATTTGTATAATTTATAGGCACTGTTTGTAATTGTTCAGCTTCATTTATGTGCAATTTTCGATACACATCATTTTGATAATCTTCACAAATATTAATAGTTTTTGTACCAATTTTAGTTAAAGTTGGAATTTTATTATCCGAAAAGTATGCTCTATTACATTGAGAATTATTACCTTTTCCATTTATATCCCACTGTACATAATTACCAATTTTTGATCTAGTGGTCATTCTTTTAGTCTGTCTAACCCTATTAAGATAACGTTCATCTTTAATATACATGTGACCATTTGGTACTGCAATATGACTAAATACAATAGGACTTTTATGTTCTGGAAGTGGATCAATTGGAATATTAGTCCAATAATATCTCAATCTATCTTGTGCAGAAAAAAGATTACTATTTATCTTATATAATTTAGTATCAGGATATATCGATAAAAGTTCATTAGTAATTTGATCTTCCCAATCTTTTTTTCGTGGTTTTACATTTTCTAATAAAAAATATTTGGGTTTAAGTGTTTTTAAACCTTTTAAAAATTCATAAAACAAACCACTTCTGATACCATCTAATCCTTTTCCATTTGTATTTGATATACTTAAATCTTGACAAGGACTACCAGCAGTCATTAAATATATTGGTGGAAAATTATTTAAATTTACTTTAGTTACATCCCCAATTTGAAGAGTATTTGGGAAATTGTGTTGTGTTACATCAATCGATGATTGTTCGATTTCACTAGCAAAATAGTTATTATAATGTTTACCAGCTTTTACTAAAGCTAATTGACAGCATGACATTCCATCAAAATAAGATAATACGTTTTTATCCATTTATTTAATTTTAAAGTTATTATTTATTAGAATTTCTATTTGTTATATCAATAGCAAGTATAATCATATCAGACATAAGTTTTATACCAAATTCTGTTTCATTCTTTATTTCTTCTGATATTTCTTTTCTTGTCCAATATTTACCATTTTTCATTAAATATGGTTTATCTAGAAGTTGTTCATTTTTTGTTAAATTATCAATTAATGATTCTTTTAACTTTTTAACAAGTTCTTGCATAATTTTTGTATTTTAAGTTTACGTAATTCATTTGGATCATCTGTTTCCCAACCAATACAATTACCTTCATCTTCACCTTTACATACATCTAAATTCACTGCACAAAGTTCAGAATCATAATAATTATATCTATGTTCACAACTATAACATTTTTTATTAATTGGATTATATGAACATATTGGTTCATGTTCTTTTATTTTATCATAACTTACGGATATTTTACAACAATGATCACACTTCCATACTTGTTTCATATTAATATTTTAATTTACAAATATAATACAAATATTTAATAAAACAAAATTAATTTTAAATTATCTCCATTGTTTATTTGGAAAATTAGTTGTTGATAATTTTTTATTAGCATTATCACCTATAATTAAATGTTGTGCATCTTTAACAATTAATTGATTTAATATCCATTGTTCTTTTCCACTTTCAATCAAATCATTAAATATTCTAATATTAGATAACATCATATTTGATCCAGGAATGGTAATATTTAATTCATGTACAAATTCTAATGGTTCAATATTATTTATATTTGCAGAATTTACTAATATAAATGTAGAATCTGTAATATCTACTGATGTTATTTCTTTATTATCTACTGCTCTAAATCCATTTACACTCATTTCATATTCAATTTCATCATATTCAGTATCCATATTTAATTCTAATTTATCATAAGTATTTGGTTGGAAAAGAACCACATCTATTGTTGTATTTCTTCTATATAATTTCATATCTACAACCATTTGTCTTTGATCTAAATTAACAATAAGTGCAAACCAAACATTGGTCATTACATCTATTGACATTTTATAAACTTTATTATTAAATAATAAATAAATATTATCTGTTTGATAAAATAATGAATATCCTAATTCTTTATCATTATCATAATTATTTATAAAATAATATTTATTATCATCTACTTCGTATCCACCTATAACTCTTTTAGTTATTGCACCACCTTCTTTATATTCATTTGGAAATTTAAACCAAACCACAAAAGAACGATTATCAGATTTTAATACATTATTATCTGCTTTAATATATTGTATTGCATTTTCATCTTTTTTAACATTTGATAAATCGTAATAACTTTCCATTACTAATGTTTGTCCGTTATATAATGGATATTTTACAATATTAGTTCGTGAATTTATTTCAGATCTAACAAAATCAAATGATTTTGGTTTTTGTTGTATTTTATTAGAAACTTTAGTAAAATCATTTTGTTCTTCAAATCCGAATAATTCATCGATGGTTGTATTTCTAGTTAGTTGTTCAATCCTATCTTTAGATTCTTCAATCCTATTAATAACATTTGCACGTTTT
>Ga0116177_10001577_pt1 | contig 16934 bp, 18 predicted proteins | sample AD_STIC10_MetaG_FD_89750 | JGI IMG/M metagenome (GOLD analysis project Ga0116177, IMG submission 89750) | Active sludge microbial communities of municipal wastewater-treating anaerobic digesters from USA - AD_STIC10_MetaG | ecosystem: Engineered > Bioreactor > Anaerobic > Digestate | place: USA... | reverse complement strand
CGGGCCGCTGCCGCCAGTCCGCTGACGACCGTCACCGGCGTGGCGAGCACCAGCGCGCAGGGGCAAGCGATAACCAGCAGCACCAGGGCCTTGTAGAGCGACTGCGTCCAGGTCCAGTCGAGCAGCCATGGCGTCAGAGCGGCCACCGCAACCGCTAAGGCGAATACGGTCGGGGTGTAGATCGCGGCAAACCGATCAACAAAGCGCTGCGTCGGCGCTTGTGTTCCCTGTGCCTGTTCGACCGCGTGGATGATGCGGGCCAGCGTCGTGTCGGCGGCGGCAGCCGTCACGCGGAACTCCAGAATGCCGGTTTCGTTGATCGTGCCGGCGAACACCGGGTCGCCTGCCGCCTTATCAATCGGGATGCTTTCGCCGGTGACCGGTGCCTGATTAACCGCACTCGTTCCTGCCGTCACCTGACCATCGAGCGGTATCCGGGCGCCGGGTTTTACCCGCACGCAGGACTCAAGCTTTACCGCTGCGGCCGGAACTTCAAGCCAGGCGCCATCGGCTTGCCGAACTTCCGCCGTCTGCGGCGTTAGGTCGAGCAGGCCTTTGATGGCGTTACGCGCCCGATCCACGGAGCGGGCTTCGATCAACTCGGCAATGGCATACAAGGCCATGACCATCGCCGCCTCCGGCCACTGGCCGATCAGGAAGGCACCGGTCACCGCCACACCCATCAGCGCATTCATGTTCAACTGCCCGCGCCGCAATGCCGCCAGTCCCTTGCTATAGGTTGAAATACCGGACAACCAGATCGCGGCGACGGCCAATGCCATACCGAACCCCTTGAAAAGCAATGTGTCGGGCGCGAAGAAATCCAGCGCTTCCGCGCCGACGGCTAGGCCCAGCGCCAGAATGCCTCGCCATAGTTCACTGGCACCGACGTTTTCCTTTGCGACCTGACCTGCCGACACCGGCTTGGGGTCAAAACCGGCTTTGCGGATGGCAGCCAAGGCGGCATCGAGTGCTTCCGTCGTGGCATCAATCGAAACGGTGCGTGCCGACAGTTGGAAACGCAAGGAATGGATGCCCTCGATACTGGCCAACGCACGACGGATGTCGTTCTCCTCGGTCGGGCAGTCCATGGTCGGAATCAGGAAGACGGGTACTCCATCGCTTTGTGCGAGATCGGGGGCTGCTGGGATGTCAGCGGCGGCGGGCACCGCTGCGGAGCAACTGCTGGCGCATCCGCAGTGAGTGGTTTCCTGAAGGGGCTTTGAGGTGGGTTCAAGACTCATGGTGTTTTCCTTGTTTCCTGTATTAGAAACCCTTGAGTAGCTACAGGGTCAAGCAATTGCAATTAACGAAAAAAGTCGGAGCCGAAGCAATGCCTGAGTTTTTATTTGCATTGCACACCCTGTAGTAACTATAGGGTCAAGCGCGTAAAATAAAGTTTTCCGAAATGCCCGGGCAGCGAGAAGGATCGAGTCATGAGAATTGGTGAGTTAGGGCAAGCCACTGGCGTCGATATCGAAACCATCCGTTATTACGAGAAAGCGGGACTGCTACCGGCGCCGGCCCGTCATCCAAACGGCTATCGTGCCTATGCTCCCTTGCACGTGGAACGGCTGGCCTTCATCCGCCATTGTCGGGCTTTGGATATTTCGCTGGCCGACATCCAGCGCTTGCTGGCGTTTGTGGCGCATCCGGAAAGCAATTGCCGCGATATCGACCAACTGATCGATGCGCAACTGGCTCGTGTCCAGGCCCGTTTGCAAAGCATGCAGGCGCTGGAGCGCCAACTCACTGCCTTACGCGGCCGATGCGGCAACAGCCATCTCGCTGGGGATTGCGGGATTCTTCATGAGTTGGTCGCGGCAGCTCACCATGAAGCCTGCGTCTGTCATGGCGAAGCACTCTCGAAGCCGGTCGAGGTCGAGGCAGTGTTTGCCCCTTCTGCCTCCCAAGGAGCGTAGCCATGCACTGGCATCGTGGCATTGCCCTTGCGCTCACAGCAGCCGGCCTGTTCGGGATCGGCACCCCGTTATCCAAGCTGCTACTGGCCCAAGTCAGCCCATGGCTGCTGGCGGCGCTGCTCTATCTCGGCTCTGGCATCGGCCTCTGGCTCATGCGCCAGATTCGCCGCAGCCCGAAGGTGTATCTTGATCGGGGCGATTGGCGCTGGCTCGCTGCAGCCACCGTTGCCGGCGGGATGATCGGGCCGGTACTGCTGATGATCGGGCTGTCAGCCATGCCGGCATCGGGCGCCTCGCTCTTGTTGAATGCCGAAGGCGTGCTGACCGCACTGCTTGCCTGGTTTGTTTTTCATGAAAACTTTGACCGTCGTATCGCCCTGGGCATGCTCGCTATCGTCGCCGGGGCACTGGTCCTGAGTTGGCCATCCGATGCGCAGTTCTCCGGAGCATGGCCCGCACTGGCGATCCTCGGCGCCTGTTTCGCCTGGGCGATCGACAACAACCTGACCCGTAAGGTCGCACTGGCCGATGCCTCGTTCATCGCCATGGTCAAGGGCTTGGTCGCCGGCATCACCAATCTCGCACTGGCGCTTTTGGCCGGGGCCATCTGGCCGGCACCGGAAATCGTCGCGCAGGCGGCACTGCTTGGCTTCGCCAGCTATGGCGCCAGCCTCACGCTCTTCGTCATTGCCCTGCGCCATCTGGGAACAGCCCGTACTGGCGCCTATTTTTCCGTGGCGCCCTTCTTCGGAACGCTGCTGGCGATCCTGTTGCTCAACGAACCGGTGACGCCGCAATTGCTGGCGGCCGGGCTGTTGATGGCCTTCGGTGTCTGGCTGCACCTGTCCGAGCAACATGAGCATGGGCATCGGCACGAAACGCTTGAGCACACGCACGAGCATGTCCACGGAGAAAATGACAGTCACCACGATCATGAGCACCCCGGGCAGGTTCTGTCCGGAACCCGCCACACCCATCGCCACCAGCACGCGTCGATTGAGCATACACATGCGCACTTTCCCGATGCGCACCATGCGCACGAGCACTGAGGACGGACAATGATCAAGACCGGTTTGCTGTTTTTTGCCACCGCTCTGGCCGAAATCATCGGCTGTTTTCTGCCTTACTTGTGGCTGCGCAAGGAGGGCTCCCCGTGGCTGCTGCTGCCGGCTGCGCTCAGTCTTGTAGTCTTTGTCTGGCTGCTGACCTTGCATCCGGCGGCAAGTGGCCGGGTCTATGCCGCTTACGGTGGCGTCTATGTGGCAACGGCACTGCTCTGGCTGCGAGTGGTTGACGGCATCAAACTTTCCTCACTTGACTGGTTGGGTGCCGGAATTGCCCTGTTGGGTATGGGCATCATCGCCTCGGCCTGGAAACCCGCTGGATAGAAGGCTGCTGGCCCTGGCTCAACGATCAGATTACGACACTCAACAATCAACATGTAGAGCAAAAATACGTTGAGCTGCATGACGATGCGCTAGCGTACGATTATTTTCGTTTTCTGTCACATCCCCAAATAAGTGTTTCGGTAAAACCATTTTTAAAACCGTCATTCCGGACTTGATCCGGAATCTGACCGAAGGAAATGTGCCGCGAAGCACCTAACCCAGAGCCTGTTCCAGATCCGCGATCAAATCCTCAGCATCCTCCAAGCCGACCGACAGACGCAGCATGGCGTCCGAGATGCCGCGACGGGCACGCTCTTCCGTCGTTAATCCATGGTGGGTGGTTGTACACGGCTGGGTTACCAAGCTTTCCGCACCCCCAAGGCTGGGTGCCAAGGCGAAGAGCTTCAACCGGTCAGCGACGCGTGTGGCATCTTCTCCGTCGCCAGCGACCTCGATCGTCAGCATGCCCCCGAATCCGTACATTTGGTCTTTGGCCAGCGCGTGTCCCGGAAACTCGGGCAGACCAGGAAAGTAGACCCGGCTGACCTTGGGGTGGCGGTCCATGGCTTCGGCGATACGCTGGGCCGACTCGTTTTGCTGACGCACGCGCACGACCAGGGTACGCAGGCTGCGGGCGAGCAATGACGCAGTGGCCGGGGCGATCATCGAGCCGAGATTCTTGCGCCAGTTCCATACCGGCATCAGTAATTCCTTCGACCCCATCAAGACGCCAGCGGTGAGGTCGCTGTGTCCGCCGAGATATTTAGTGGCGCTATGCACGACGAAATCCGCTCCCAGTTCCAGCGGGCGCTGATTGACCGGTGAGGCGAACGTGTTGTCGACCGCGACTCGCGCACCGTAGGCGTGCGCCTTCGCTGCAATAGCCCGAATATCGAGCAATTCGAGGGTGGGATTGGTGGGCGTCTCAAAAAATACCAGCTTCGCGCCTGCGGCCAGCAAAGCGTCCAGTTGATCCAGTTCGCGGCCAAGAATCAAATCGGTCTTGATCCCCAGCAACGGCAACTGGCTGGCCAATAGTTCCAGCGTTCCGCCGTAAGCGTCACCGATGCAAACGATGCCCTCACGCCCATGCGTCAGGAACAAGGCTGTCTCGGCGGCCATCCCGGAACAAAAAGACCAGGCCATCTCCGCGCCTTCGAGGCTGGCGAGCGTTTCTTCAATCGCAAAGATTGATGGGTTCAGGCCGTATCGCGTATAGAGGCTCCCCGGCTTGCGACCGTCAACGACATCGAGCAGGTCAGCCGTCGATTTGAACGCAAAGGTGGTGGTGTCATACACCGGAAGGTGCGGACTGCCATGTGCGTCCTTGAAACTGTGGCCGTGAATGGTGCGCGTGGACAAGCCGGGCTTGCTGCTTTCAGTCATTTGAGTCTCCTGGTTATTCTTACTGCGGTTTCAGACGGCACGATGCCCAACTCGGGGAGTTTCAGAACGAGATTACTTTGTCGCTATCGATGACCCATTCCGCCAGCGCCGGCATGGTGGATTTTTCGGCGCCCTCGAAATACGGATGGTTCTTGTAGATGCCGCAGCGCGCCATGCAGGTTCCGCACACCTTGACCTTCACGCCACGGGTGATGAGCACCTTCAGCATCAACGAAAGGTCTTGGTCATAGCCTTCTGGCGGACGACAGGCATCGCGTGCCATGTCCACCGCATCACTCATCAGGAAAATGCGAACTTCACTTCCAGCATCGACCAACTTGTCGGCCAGTCGCAGTCCGTTCCAGGTCACATCGGTACTATCGTAGGGCTCGTGATTGAAAATAATCAGGGTTTTCATAGACGGTTTCCAAGGAGAGGTGGATCAACGCCTGGCCAGCAGGCCGAAGTGAAAGGGACAGCAATCTTGCAAATCAACCGATTCAATGGAGTGGAATCCGGCATCGGCTATCCACGCCCGACATTGGTCTGGGGTCGGACGGATCTCCAGCGAAGGACCGCGTGGTGTGGGTATATCACTGCGCCAGTGAATCACCGAAAGCACGCCATCGTCCTGCAAGGTCCGGTAGGCTTCGCGCAGCAGGGAAATAGGCTGTTCCAGGTGCAACAGGTTGAAAATCATCGCGTGCGCTTGCGACCCGGAGTCCACGCCCGTTCCGTGTGCAACGAAATCTCGAACGTCGGCTTGAATGTTGGGGAGATCGAAAGTGACGGCCTTATGGCGCACACAGTCGACCATTTCTGGTTCGATATCTAGGGCGATAACACGCCCTGCCGTACGTCGGGCAGTGGGCACCGTAAAGGAACCGTATCCGCAGCCGAATTCGATAACATCCCCCAGCACCGCAGTGCCAAGGAGTCTGTCAATAGCAGCCTCTGCCTCGAAAAAACTCGCCCAGTAGGCTTCGTCGGGCATGCCGCTTTCACGTCCTTTCATGCTCATGATTTGCCTTGTTCCACCGGAAGACCTGCCGCCAGCCATTCACTGACGCCATCAAGGATCTTGCGCACTCGATAGCCTCTCGCCGCTAGCAACGCCACGGCCTCGTCAGAGAGCAGGCAGAACGGTCCTCGGCAGTAGGCGACAATCTCGACGTCGGACGGCAATTCAGCAAGGCGCTGCTCAATCTCGGCCACCGGCATCGAGCGGGCAAACGGTAGGTGAGCCGTTTCGTATTCCGTTGGCGGACGCACATCGATGACGAACACCTCGCCGCGTCGCGCTTGTTCCAGCAGCACCTCGCGACCGACAGCGGAGAACTTCGCCGGATCGGCCACCATCTGTCCCAGGGCCATCTTCAGTTCCAGCAGGTGCTCTTCGGCGACCTGGCGCAGACTCACCCACAGACCCGCCACATCACTGCCGGCCAGTTGATAGATGATGTATTTGCCCTCGCGCCGAAAAGTCACGAGGCGTGCTTCCTTCAGCACTTTCAGGTGCGCGCTGGTGAGTTTGATGTCGGCCGACAATTCGCTCGCCAGCGTTTCAACGGTCTTTTCGCCTTGCGCCAATAATTCCAGCAGCTCCAGCCGTTTCGGACTGGAAACCGCTTTGCCGATGCGGGCAACCTGCTCGTAGAGGAGGTCTTTTATCATTCGTTTGTCCATAACCGACATTCTAACGATTGTACGAATGTTGGGCGAAATGTTTTTGTTTCGCGACTGAATCCAGGAAATGCCGACATCTACGACGCCAACTGATTCAGATGGCGGCTGGTGGCACGACTGCTTGTCCTACCCAATGAGTCTGGTCGAATTTTGCCTTGGGCCGCTTAACGTGCTTTATTTTCCGAATTCTGAGACGACCCCATGTAAGCCGAATGGCATTCGCCTCAATCCATCGGCTCGCCGGGGTCGCGCCTGATCTGATCTCGAAACGGTGCCGCCAAACCGGCCGTTCCTGCTGGGCGCCCCTGCCGCCGACCACTACGCTGAGGCCCTCTTCCGCACCTCGCACAGGCCTTCATGCATTCCAATTCCCAGCGGCGACATCGGCACTCGGCCGTCATGCAGCGCATCGCGGGTCTGGAGCGGGCGCTGGAACAGGCGCAGCACCTGCTCCACCAGGACGATCTCACTCCGCTCCTGAACCGCCGCGGTTTCCGGCGCGCCTGCGACCGGTTGGCCGGCAACGGCCAGATGGCGATGTCGGCCTGCTCCGCAATGATCGACCTGGATGGCTTCAAGGCCATCAACGACCGGTACGGCCATCCGGTCGGCGACGCCGCGCTGGTTCACTTCGCCGCCACGCTGCGCCGGCATCTGCGTCCGGCCGACACCATCGCGCGGCTGGGTGGCGACGAGTTCGCCCTGATCCTGATGAATTGCAGCGGCGACCATGCGTGCCTGTTGCTGGAACGCTTGCAGCAGGCACTCGTCGGATCACCCCTGTCAGTGCCGGATGGCGCCGTGCCGCTGCGGTTCTCTGCCGGGGTCGCCGAGCTTCATGCTGCTGAATCGCTGGAGCAGCTCTTGGAACGTGCCGATGCCGCCTTGCTTGATGCGAAGCGCCAAGGCAAGGCTATGGTCCGCCTGAGCGTTCCACCGGCGCGGTCTGCGCAGGCAGCCGCGGCGAACGCGTGCGACTGACACGCCCAACCGGGAGCGGTGATCGGGGAAGCGAATGAGACCCGGACTTTCGGCCGGACTCCTCGTTGGATGCCCAGGAGTTCAAGCAGCAGAGGGCCCTGGTCGTCGTTGAAACTGATTTCAGTCATTGCTGACCAGAGCCGCCACTTCTGGCTGACCGACCCCGACCGGTCTGATGACGCTTGAAAGGAATCTGGCCGAATTCTGAACCGTATGCTGCCGTTCAGACTTCAGGACTGAGCTCTACCTCGGCCAGAGCCGCCGTTCTTGCGTGCTTCGCCATACGGCCGCTCAAGGCTGGACAGTGGCCGTTATGGTGTCTATGAGTTTGGAGGCGATTCAAGTTTGAGCTTTGGTTGAGTGGTTTAGGCGTAAAAGGGCAATCTCTTTGTAGTCGAGGCCGTGTTGACTTTCTAGTGGCGCCTGCTTCGTCCCGGCCATGGCAGTTCTCCTGTTAGTTCAGCCAAGCCCCCATTGTCTTCGACACGTGCGCCGAAGCGATTTACCTCCACCGCTGGTAAATCGTCACTGTCGAACCATAGCAGGGAGAGGGTGGTGTCGGTGCGCAGGTAATGCCTTGAAAGTTCCCAGAGATCGAGGCCTTTTTCCCAGTTATCGAGCCAGACGTCCTGTGAAACTTCCCCTATTTCAGTAGCGTTCTTTCCTGAAGAGCGGATTCGGTGAGCCACCGAGCCTGCTGGAATTACTGACCTAGGAGGTATCCAGCCCCCTGCTTGCCGCAAGGCCGTGGAGCGTGCGGCATACCGCACTGCACCGCGCTCCATGGTGACGAATGCGCAGGGCATATCGCTAAGACTGGCGAACCTTGACGCCGCTGCTGGGAACGATGTGCCGAACAAATCGGCCATGTGTTGGATAAGTTCCAGGGAGGGCTCTTCTTTGGGTGCAGCTGAGAGCCATTGTTGATAAGGCATCAGCAGTTCAGCGGCAAAGGTGTCGCAGGCGATCTCATTCGGATGTCGTTTTGCATAGGACCACGAAGGCACTTCCTCGTGACTTGATTCCAAGCCGAGCACGATATGAGCAATTTCGTGGCAGACAGTGAAGCGCTGGCGCTCGTCAGTTTCCAGGGAGTTCACTGTGATGATGTGCTTGCCGTTCGGTTTGGTAACGGTATACCCGGACTCCCCCTCGCCAAGTTCATCCTTCTTGACCTTGGCATTAGCGGCGGTCACATAGGGGGACAAGTCGTCCCGGATGTTCGAAACATCGACTTTCGCAACAAAGGCCCGTGCTTTCTGTCTGACATCCGCCTCGTCCATGTTCAGTCGTCCTCGTCGTCGAAGGCCTTTTTGATGCGGGCGATCAGCGTCGCGGGGTCAGGCCTCGCATTTCCCCGATGCCTGACTCCAGCCGCGGCCGAAAAAATATCGATGCTGATCGAGGGATCTTGCAGGACGAATTCAACAAGGCTGCGATCAGCATCAGCATGGTCAACCAGCCACATCACAAGTGCTGTATCTCTTTCTCCCGGCTTGAGAACCCTTAGCAGCTTCTCAACCAAGTCTTGGGATGGGTTTGTCTTCTCGCCTGTCTCAAGGCGGTGGACATAAGCATGATCAACCGACGACAGCTGGCCAATTTCACGCAGGGAAAGGGTTCTGCGTTCGCGTAGAGTCTTGAGGGCGACGCCTAGGCCTGTTTGCGGCATGAGTTCTGATCCTTGCAATTGCGGGAGGAAGGGCCAAGCCTTCTGTTGCCCTCCGCATCCGGTTGATGTTCAAACGCGCACGTCGTAATCCAGTTGCATCGGCGCACATGCTCTGATACATTGTTGTCCAGCCAGACAACGGGTGTAGGTTTTATAACTGCTCCGGGTTGGATTGGCTTGGCCTTCCTGTTGTCTGCGCGAACAACGAATTGTGCTACAGCGGGCGGTCATTGACAACCCAGCCGAGCGGCTGGGGCTTTGATAATTCCACTGTAGGAGTGTAACTATGGCAGGCAAAAATCAGCATGTTGTCCCTCACCAGGGCGGTTGGGCCGTCAAGGGTGCAGGCAATCAGCGGGCAACCTCAGTGCACGAAACACAGCAACAGGCGATTGACGCAGGGAGGAACATTGCACGCAACCAGCAGTCCGAACTCGTCATCCACCGTCCGGATGGCCGTATCCGTGACAAGGATAGCCACGGCAACGACACCTTCCCGCCGAAGGGCTGAAGTGCCATGACGGACATCCCCACCTACCATGTGCTCGCCCTGTCAGGGGGTGGTTATCGCGGCCTATACACGGCGACAGTTCTTGCTGAACTCGAAACTGTGCTGGGCCGTCCTATTGCTTCGCACTTTGATCTGATTTGCGGCACATCGGCAGGAGGGATGCTCGCTTTGGGGCTGGCTGCGGAAATTCCGGCCCATGAGCTTAAAGCACTGTTTGAAAATGATGGCAGCCGCATTTTTGGTTGCCGCAGCCTTCCACGGCGGCTTCTGGGATTCTGGCTGACCGCAAAGCATGACTCGGCGGGATTGCGAGAAGTGCTGACCGAGCGCTTCCAAGGGACCACGATAGGCGACCTGAAGCACCGTGTTCTCGTGCCGGCCGTCAACTACTCGACGGGTCGCGGGCAATTTTTCAAGACGCCTCACCATCCTACCTTTGAGTTGGATCACCGCATGAGCATTGTCGATGTTGCGTTGGCGACCGCCGCCGCGCCCATCTACTTTCCTCTAGTGCGCAACGACCGCGGTGTCTTCGCGGATGGGGGCCTGGTGGGCAATGCCCCCGGCCTGTTCGGGTTGCACGAAGTCAATACGTTTCTGGCACCAAAGCAGAATGCGCTGGTTCGGATCCTCGCCATCGGCACGATGACCATCGGTGCGACTGTTCGCGGCGGCGCCAGCCTTGACCGCGGGTTCGGCAAGTGGCGCGGGGGACTCTTCGACCTCGTGATCTCAGCCCAGGAATCGTCGGTGGACTACATGCTGCGGCAGTCGTTGGGAAGCAACTACTTCCAGATCGATGACAAGGCGACGCCGGATCAGAGCAAGGACGTGAAGGCACTGGATCGGGTTTCTATTGGTGCCACGAACACACTCAAGGATCGAGGCAACCACGCGGCGCAACGCGCACTCGGCGATCCTTTTTTCGAACCATTTCGAGCGCACCAGGCCGGCGCACCCATCTTCTATCACGGCCCTGCGTATTCCGGTGAAGCTGGACAGCGATTCCACGCCAAGCTGGACACGCATTCCAGAGCAAGCTGGACAGTCGGAGCGTAGCGACGCGGGGTTTTCGGGTTTTACTCTGTTGATGTCATGCGGGTCAAGTTTTTGTCGCGCCGCGTAGAGTTATCCACGGTCGGCCGGCAGACTGCGCTCCTTCTATAGCGGGCTCGCTGGCGGCCGGCGGTGGGTAACTCGGTGAGCTCGCACGACGTTTCACGGGGTGGCCTCGGGTCATTCGGGTTTGCCATTTTTACGCAGCGATTCGCCGTCAAGGTTGAGGTTATGCGCCTGATGCACCAGGCGGTCGAGAATCGCATCGGCCAGCGTCGGGTCGCCGATGGCCTCATGCCAATGCTTGACGGGTAACTGGCTGGTGATGATGGTCGACCGGGTGCCATGTCGGTCATCGAAGATTTCAAGCAGGTCACGGCGACTTTCGTCGGTCAGTGGCGCCAGCCCCCAATCATCAATCAGCAGCACGTCGGTCTTGGCCAACTGCGCCAGCGTCTTGGCGTAACTGCCATCGCCCCGGCCGATGGCCAGCGCTGGCAAGAGGCGTGGCAAGCGCACGTAGAAGGCAGAACGGCCTTGCCGGCACGCCTGATTGGCCAAGGCGCAGGCAAGAAAGGTCTTACCGACGCCAGTCTTGCCGCAAATCAGGACATTCTGATGGTCGGCAACCCAGCGCCCGGTCATCAGGCGGGCAAACAAGGCCCGGTCAAGGCCGCGGGGATGGCGGAAATCAACATCCTCCGGTGTCGCCGCCTGTTTCAACCGGGCCCGTTTCAGGCGGGCGGTGTTCTGCCGGGATTCGCGCTCGGCCAGTTCGCTGTCAATCAGGAGGCCGAGCCGCTCCTCGAAGGAGAGTTGGCTGATGTCGGCCTGTTGGGCCTGGCTGGCCAATGCCTTGGCCATGCCGGTCAGTCGGAGCTGATGTAGTTGGTCCACGGTCGGGTGATGGAGCACGGGTATTTCCTTTCAGTCAGTGGTAGTAATTCGGACCACGCACATTGGCGTGATCCAGGGGAAGGCAGGTCTGTGCCGGCGCCGCCAGGCGCTTGATATCCAGGCCATGCTTCAAGATCGATTTCAGGCTGCCGTAGGACAGCGCGTTGATGTCGATGGCCCGCTCGCATGCGGCCTCCAGACGGCTTTCACCATAAGTCTTGGAGAGACGCAGAATGCCCAGGCAACTGCGGTAGCCCTGCTGGGGATGCCGGCGTTGATGCAGGATGTATTCGATGACCGCCTTGGTGTGTGGCCCGATACGCCCGGCCCACTCAATCAGCCGAGGTGCATTCCAGCCTTGAACGGCTTGGTGGGCCGGTGTCATGTGGGCATCCACCGTCGTGTGCCGGCCACGAAGGGTGCTGCGAACATGGCTGGCAATGCGACTCCCGCGATGAAATAGTTCGACCGTCGTCTGGGTGGCGCGGGTATCGACTTTCTGCCGGGCAAAGCGGTAGGGCACGGAGTAGTAATGGTGGTCGAACTCAACGTGGTAATCGATACCGACCGTCGCCACCTTCCATTCGGCAAATTCGTAACGGGTTTCCGGCAACGGGCGTAACGCCGGACGGTCCATCTCGGCAAAGGCAGTTTCGCGGGAGCCCGGCAGCTTCTTGAAGGGCCGGCGGTTCAGGGCCAGCATCAGTTCGGCGATGTGCCGATTGAGCTCGCTGAGACAGAAGAAGCGCTGGTTGCGTAGTCGGGCCAGGACCCAGCGTTCGACGAGCAGGACGCCGGCCTCCGCCTTGGCCTTGTCTTTCGGGCGATACGGCCGGGCCGGCACGACAGCGGTGGCGTAATGAACGGCCAGGTCACGATAGCTGGGATTGAGTTCGGGGTCGTAAAAGCAGGCTTTGTTGACGCCACTCTTCAGATTGTCTGGTACCAGCATGGCCGGTACGCCGCCGAAGAATTCCAGGGCCCGGACATGGCTGGCCGTCCAGTCCGGTAGGGCCTGACTCCAGGTGGCATCGCAGTAGGTGTAGTTGGAAGCGCCGAGGACGGCGACGAAGATGGCAGCCTGGCGGATTTCGCCCGTCAGCGGGTCGGTGACCGGCACGGTCGGGCCGGCGTAATCGACAAACAGTTTCTCGCCGGGCGCATGCGTCTGGCGCAGGCTGACCGACAAGCGGCCAGCCCAGGCCCGGTAATGGTCGCAGAAGCTGCTGTACTGAAAGCCGTCCGGGTGCTCGCCCTTGTACTCCTGCCAGAGCAGGTCAAGCGTCACGCCTTTCCTGCGCAGTTCCCGATGCACGCCGGCCCAGTCAGGCTCCGGCCGCTGCGTCTTCGATGGCGCCGACGGCGGGTAGAGCAACGCTTCGACCTCGGCTTCAGACAGGCCGGCCGGCAGCGGATAGGTCAATCCAGCCAGTTTCGCCCGACGGAGAATCTCCCCGACCGTGGTCGGCGAGGCGATGATTGCCCGGGCAATCTCTCGGTGGCTGCGACCATCCGCAACGGACAGCCGTAAAACTTCAAAAATCTTGCGCATGGATAACCTGCTATAGGCCATGTGGTCCTCAGCAAATTTACCGAGGGTGCCACGGTTATCCCGCGTGCTACGTTATGACTTTGGGCTGTCCAGGTTGTGCTGGAATCAGTGTCCAGCTTGCCTTGGAATTACTGTCCAGCTTACGCCGGAATTCGCAGGCCCCAACAAGAATGTTCCGGAGGCCACATGCTGAACCTCAGCCCGCTTTTCTTCACCACCCTTGATGACGAATCTTGCATGCACGACGAGCTGGATCTGACGCCTGAGCAGCGCGCCTGGATCGCCAGCGCACGCACTGACGTCAGGGACTGCCTGCGCACAGGCATCCCCGGTGTGCTGAGCGCGAGCGGATACACGGAAGACGTGCCGCAGCCGCGCTTCTTCACGCAAGGGTCGTGGGCATACAAGACGCTGAACTCCCCGGCACAACGCCCTCAGCAGGCGGATGTCGATGATGGCTGCTATCTGCCAATGAGTTTCGTCTCGCAGACGAAGCGCCCCAGCACTGCAACAACGGTGTTCTTTGCCGCTGCGGAAGAAGCATTGAAGCCGCTGGTCGAGGAAAAGCGGTGGAAGCTTGTCACCGACAAGCCGACGTGCATCCGCATCGTCATTGCCGCGTATGCCCACATTGATATTCCTCTGTACGCCATCCCCGACGAAGAATTTGTCATGCTCGCAAAGGCTTCGATGGAGCGATATGGCTACGACTCGCTGACGGAAGCGGTGAACATGGCGGAGCGGGATGCTTGGACAGCGCTGCCCGCTGACGAGGTGCTCCTGGCCCACCGTGAATGCAACTGGATGCGCTCCGATCCCAGACCTGTGAAGGAGTGGTTCCTGGGCGAAGTGGATGCAAAGGGGGAGCAGTTCCGCCGCGTGGTTCGTTACTTGAAGGCATTCCGTGATTGGAGGTGGTCCAGCGGCGGGCCTGCTTCGATCTTGTTGATGGCCGCCGCAGCCCCGCTCTTCGAAAAACGCGATCGGCGCGACGACCTCGCCTTGCTGGATGTCGTCGCGGCACTGCCGGCCCGGTTGCGCGCGGGCGTGAACAACCCCGTGGAAGAGTCCGAGTCGCTCACGGAGCGGCTCGGCAAAGCGGGGGTCGAAGAAGCGGCGAGGGCGTTCGAGGAATTTGAAAAGGTGCTTCGCGGAGCCACCAACGCTGGCAGCCCTTCACAGGCTTGCATTTGGATGCGGGGAGAGTTCGGCCCGCGCTTTCCGAACGACCCGGATCGGGTCAAGGTGGTATCCGTCGCCGCCACCATTGCTGCGGCCCCGGCCATAGCCGGTCCGAGCGAGCTTGTCGGGCGAACGAAGGCTGGATGAGCAGCGCCGCAGGGGTCGCAGACGTAATCGAGGCCTTCAAGCAGCGAGGCTTCGAGTTCGTTGGTAAGACGGATGACGACTGGTTCAGACTGCATGGGCGGTTGATGCCACCACATGCGGACAAAGGCTGGCCGTGCGAAGTCCATCTCGACCCCACGTTCTTCGACTTGCCTCGCATCCGGCTGCTGGAAATCCCTCATGAGCTACCCGCAGCGGTTCCTCATCTTGGCGCAGATGGCGGACTTTGCTATCTCGCCAAGGGTACGGTCGTTCTGGACATCTACGATCCTGTCGGACAGTCGCTGGCGTGCCTGCAACGCGCGGCCGGGGTGTTCGGGCAGATCCTGAAGGGGGAGATGATCGAAGATCTAGCAGAAGAGTTCTTCGCTTACTGGCACGGCGGGCTTTGCTTCGTGGACATGCAAGGCGAGGATTTAGGGCGACAGAACTGCATAGTCGCGCAGGCCAATGGGAGTCCATTGTGGTTCATTACTGACAACGAAGATCGAACAACTAAGAAGCTAAAGTCGCTCGGCCACCAAGTCACCGATAGAACGGTGCTGACTTACCGGGTAAAGACGGGTGCTCAACCCCGCCCTTTGACCAGCCATTGGCCTCCTGAAACAGTTGGGGATATGTTGGCGTGGCAAAGCACCCTTGACCCTCGGTGCCGGCGCAAGATTCACGAGCGCATCAAGGAGGCGGAAAGGAAAAAGGCCAACGGCGTCTTGATCCTCATCGAATCGCCGTTGATGACCTATGGCTTTGTGGTTCTCTATGACCGCCAACGTCCAGTCCAGAAGAGCAATCTCGCAGATCGCAGGGATTCGAGCTATGGGTTGAAGGTCATACCAATCTCGGTGGTCAGAATCGACGATCGATACCTTGCCCAGCGGAACATACCCAAGTCAAAGACGCTGGCAGGTAAAAAAATTGCGATTGTGGGTTGCGGCACGATCGGCGGATATCTGTCGGATATGCTGGTCAAGGCCGGGGCGGGAACATGCGGCGGAAAACTTACGCTGGTTGATTTCGATTGTCTTCTTCCGCAAAACATCGGGCGTCATCGCCTGGGATTCCCGGACCTACTGTCGAACAAAGCAGAGGCCATGGCGAAAGAGCTTAGCCGCTTGGCGCCTGGTGCCGAGATTCGTGCCCTCCCCGTGGATGTCAGGCAAGCCCAATTGGGAGAGCTAGACTTACTCATAGATGCCACCGGGGAAGAATCCCTCGGGCATTGGCTTTGCGGCCACTATCCGCCTCCGACGCCCATGCTTTCGGTCTGGATCGAGGGGCCGGGAACGGCTGTCCGTGCGCTCCTGAAGACGAATGCATCTGGCGCTTGCTATCGATGCCTGTGGCATAGCCACAGAAGAGACGAACTTCGTTCCACCATTGATCCTCTTCCTGCCATCTTGGCGGGGCATGGATGCGAGGGCTTGTACGTGCCATTCCCCGCTTCGGTGTCGGTGCACGCTGCCAGCCTGGGCGCTGAGATGACATTTGACTGGGTCAACGGCGTCTATTCCCCTGCATTGCGAACCAGGTTAATCGACCGCGTCCATCAACTTGCCACGCCCGATTGCGATCCACTTCGGGATCGGGAGTGTCCCCTATGCAATTCATGAGTTCCTGGGCGACCAACGACAAAAGGACGCTGCTGCATTTCTCGACGGCCACGCTGGAGACGTTCTGTCTGCATGTTCAGGCCAGTGATGCCGACTGCGAAGCTGGCGGGCTTCTGCTCGGTTCGGTTCATGGAGCCCATATGCTCATTGAGCAAGCGACGGTTCCCACGGCATGGGACAAACGGTTTCGCTACCTGTTCGAGCGGATGCCGTTTGGCCACAAAGCCATTGCTCTATCTCGATGGACGGCGAGTCAGGGAACCGTTCGCTATCTGGGCGAATGGCACACCCATCCGGAAGACTATCCTCATCCTTCTGGTCTCGATAGATCGGAATGGAACCGCTTATCAGCGAAGCGTCTGGACAAGAGGCCTATGCTTTCTGTCATCGTTGGGCGAAAAGCTCTGTATGTCGAATTGGTGCCGAGTTCAGGACGAGGTTCGGTGCTTACCCCTGTGGAATAGAGGCCAATCAAACCAATGCCGTCCCGGCACTCCGCCGTCGAGTTCGCGGGCTACGCCACGCGCCTCGTGCCAAGTCGCTGCCATTCGGCTTCCTGATGGCTTACGCCATTAAAGCTCAGATTCTTCTTGCCGCTGGATGACCGGCACTGACCGCACACCGCCGGTTTAGGAGCAGTGCTTCGGTCAGCAGCACTTACCGGCTCGCGCAGTCAATGAAACCGGATTCCGCATTCAGTCTCAAATCTGTGATGGTCGGACGCGCACCGAGTCCCGTTCAGCACCGACCACTCGTGGCCGCTCAACCCATTGCCACCCGCAAGCCGCCTGCTCCACCAGAGATTTCGCAGGCGAATGGCCGACCGGTGCGCACGGCCGCTCGCCGGACGGCACACTGTTAGGGCATCTGGCTTCGGCCAACGCGCGCTCGTTCGAGCGCTCCCGAGTCGCCTCGGGCGTTGCGGT
>Ga0116177_10001576_pt1 | contig 16935 bp, 16 predicted proteins | sample AD_STIC10_MetaG_FD_89750 | JGI IMG/M metagenome (GOLD analysis project Ga0116177, IMG submission 89750) | Active sludge microbial communities of municipal wastewater-treating anaerobic digesters from USA - AD_STIC10_MetaG | ecosystem: Engineered > Bioreactor > Anaerobic > Digestate | place: USA... | reverse complement strand
TGAAGGGCGGCGAGGAGGTCAAGATCTCCAAGCGCGCCGGCAGCTACGTGACGCTGCGCGACCTGATCGACTGGACCAGCCGCGATGCGGTGCGCTTCTTCCTGATCAGCCGCAAGGCCGACACCGAATTCGTGTTCGACGTCGACCTGGCGCTGCGCCAGAACGACGAGAACCCGGTCTTCTACGTGCAGTACGCGCACGCGCGCATCAGCTCGGTGATCGAGCGCTTCGTTGCCGCCGGCGGCGAGCTGGCGAGCCTGGCCGAGGCCGACCGCACCCGGCTCGTGGCGCCGACCGAGACGGCGCTGATGCTCAAGCTGGCCGAGTACCCCGAGGTGCTGTCTGGCGCGGCGCAGGGGCTGGCACCGCACGACATCGCGTTCTACCTGCGCGACGTCGCCGGCGCCTTCCACAGCTACTACGCGGCCGAGCGCTTCCTGCTCGACGACGACGACGCGCTGATGCGCGCCCGCCTGGCACTGCTCGTCGCGACGCGGCAGGTGGTGCGCAACGCCCTCGCGGTGCTCGGCGTCAGCGCCCCCGACCGCATGGCCAAGGAAGACCAGGAGAACACATGAATCCACGACGCCCCGGCTCGGCGGGCCAACGCGGCGGTTTCGCCATGGGCCTGATCGTCGGCCTGCTGATCGGGCTGGCGCTGTCGCTCGGCGTGGCGCTGTACGTCACCAAGGTGCCGGTGCCTTTCGTGAACAAGGTGCCGCAACGCACCGCCGAGCAGGACGCCGCCGAGGCCGAGCGCAACCGGAACTGGGACCCGAACAGCGGCCTGCAGGGCAAGAACCCGGCGCGGCCGGTCGCCGCGCCGCCGACGGCGCCGGCCCTCGCGTCGGTGCCGGCGACCGCCTCGCGCCCGGCGGCGGCCGCGGCGTCCGTCCCGGCGGCGCGTGCGTCCGCTGCGGCGCCGCGCGCGTCGCAGCCCGCGGTGTCCACCGCCCCGGCGGTCGACCCGTTCACCTACTTCGTGCAGGCCGGCGCCTTCGCGCGGCCGGAGGACGCCGACCAGCAGCGCGCCAAGCTGGCGATGCTGGGCTACGAGGCGCGCGTGTCCGAGCGCGAGCAGTCGGGCAAGACGGTCTACCGGGTGCGCGTCGGCCCCTACGAGCGCAAGGACGACGCCGAGGCGGCCAAGGGCCGGCTGGCCGATTCGGGCGTGGAGGCGGCGCTGGTGCGGGTCCAGAAGTAGGCCCGGCGCGTCTTTGCCTTGAACTTTGCCGGCGGCACGCACTCTGCCCTGCGGACCGAACCCCAGACTCCCCGAAAGCGACCATGAACCCGATCTCCCGCCGCGACTTCTCCGCCAACTTGCTGGGCGCCGGCGCCGTGGCGCTGGCCGGGCCGGCCCGGGCCCAGAGCCAGCCGGTCGAGGGCACGCACTACGTGGCGCTGAGCCAGCCGGTGCCCACCTCGGCGCCCGGCAAGGTCGAGGTGATCGAGTTCTTCTGGTACGGCTGCCCGCACTGCAACGCCTTCGAGCCCCAGCTCGAGGGCTGGGTGCGCAAGCTGCCCGCCGACGTCGTCTTCAAGCGCGTGCCGGTGGCCTTCCGCGACGAACCCTATGGCACGCACCAGCGCATCTACTACGCGCTCGAGGCGATGGACCTGGTCGAGGCCATGCACCGCAAGGTCTTCTACGCGATCCACGGCGAACGCGCCCGGCTCGACCGGCTGGACGACATCGTCGCCTTCATGCTCAAGAACGGCGTCGACGGGGCCCGCTTCGCCGAGACCTTCAAGTCCTTCGGCGTGCAGACGAAGACGCGCCAGGCCAACCAGCTGGCGGCGGCCTACAAGATCGACGGCGTGCCCGCCCTGGGCATCCAGGGGCGCTGGTTCACCTCGGGCTCGCTCGCCGGCGGCAACGATCGCGCCCTGGCGGTGACCGACTTCCTGATCCAGCGCGCGCGCAAGGCCGGCTGACGGCCCGCGCCGCGAGGCGCGAACGGGGGCGTCGAACGGGGCCGCGCCCCGCCGGAACGGCAGATCTGTGGGCTAGAATGATCTGCAAGTTTCGTGCCTTTATGTCGATGCCCCTGCCTCCCCCATCGATCGCCGCGCTGCGGCGCGGACTGGCCTGTGCCCTGCTGGTGCTGGCGCCGCTGGTGGCCACGGCCGAAAAGGCCGATCGGCTGAAGCCCCTGACCGTCGAGGCCGACCAGCCCGGCAAGATCGACCTGCTGAACCAGTTCGTGACCTTCAACGGCAACGTCGTGGTCACCAAGGGCACGATGGTGATCCGCGCCGGGCGCATCGAGGTCCGCGAGACGCCCGACGGCTACCACACCGCCGTGGCGATCGGCTCGCCGGGCAAGCCGGCGACCTTCCGCCAGAAGCGCGACGGCGTCGACGAGACCATCGAAGGCGAGGCCGAACGGCTCGAATACGACGGCAAGGCCGACCTGATCCGCTTCGTCAACAAGGCTTCGGTGCGGCGCCTGCGCGGCACCAGCGTGGCCGACGAGATCTCGGGCAACCTGGTCAGCTACGACAACGTCACCGAGGTGTTCAGCGTGTCGGGCGGCGCCGCTGCCACGCCGGCCAACCCGGGTGGCCGCGTGCGCGCCGTGCTCACGCCGCGCGAAGGCAGCCCGGCGGCGGCCGAGGCCGCCTCGGCGGTCGCGCCGCCGCTCCAGCCCAGCCCGGCGCTGGGCGCCGGACGATGAGGGCCGCCCCCGCCAGCGCGGCCGCGCAGCCGCAGCGCCACCGGCTCGAGGCCGTGGGGCTGCAGAAGTCCTACGGTGTGCGCAAGGTCGTCAAGGACGTCCACCTGGCGGTCGACAGCGGCGAGGTCGTCGGCCTGCTCGGCCCGAACGGCGCGGGCAAGACCACCAGCTTCTACATGATCGTCGGCCTGGTGCGTGCCGACGCCGGCGAGATCACGATCGAGGGCCAGCGGGTCGAGCGGCTGCCGATCCACCAGCGCTCGCGCCTCGGGCTGTCGTACCTGCCTCAGGAGGCATCGATCTTCCGCCGCCTGAGCGTCGAGGAGAACATCCGCGCGGTGCTCGAGCTGCAGCTCGGCGACGACGGCAAGCCGCTGCCCGAGGCCACGATCACGCAGCTGCTCGACGGCCTGCTGCACGACCTGAGCATCGAGAAGCTGCGCGCCTCGCCGGCGCCGGCGCTGTCGGGCGGCGAGCGGCGCCGCGTCGAGATCGCCCGCGCGCTGGCCACGCAGCCGCGCTTCATCCTGCTGGACGAGCCCTTCGCGGGGGTCGACCCGATCGCGGTGCTCGAGATCCAGCGCATCATCGGCTTCCTCAAGCGGCGCGGCATCGGCGTGCTGATCACCGACCACAACGTGCGCGAGACGCTGGGCATCTGCGACCGCGCCTACATCATCAGCGAGGGACGCGTGCTCGCCGAGGGCACGCCGTCCGAGATCGTCGAGAACCCGGACGTCCGCAAGGTCTACCTGGGCGAGAACTTCCGCATGTAGCCATGAAGGCCGCTCTCGATTCGTCGGCCCCGACCGTCCCATGAAACCCTCCCTGCAAGTCCGCCTGTCGCAGCACCTGGCGCTGACGCCGCAGCTGCAGCAGTCGATCCGCCTGCTGCAGCTGTCGACGCTCGAGCTGCACCAGGAAGTCGAGCAGATGCTCGAGCAGAACCCCTTCCTCGAGACCGACGACGACGCCGGCCCGGCGCTCGCCGAGCCGATGGCCGAGCGCAACACGCCGGCCGAGCGGGCCGTCGAGCGCGAGGCCGAGCAGGCCGGCGATGCGCCGGGTGAAAGTGGCGACGAGCCGGCCGGCGTCGACGCGGCCGAAGCCGGCGCCACCGAGCGCGACGACTGGGAGAACGGCACCGAGCGCGACGACTTCGACGGCATCCGCGAAACGCCCGGCAAGGCCGGCAGCGGCGACAACGAGGACTTCGAGGGTGCCGACCGCGACGCCCCGACCGAGACGCTGCAGGACCACCTGCGCCAGCAGTTGATGGGCATGCGCCTGGCGGCCGAGGACGCGGCGGCGGTGCTGGCGATGATCGAGTCGCTGGACGACGACGGCTACCTCTCGGACCCGGTCGAGTCGATCGCCGCGCAGCTCGCCGGCGACGACGCGACCGACGAGGAGCGCGAGGCGCTGTGCGCCCAGCTGCAGTGCGGCCTGCGCTGGCTGCAGAGCATGGAACCCACCGGCGTCGGCGCACGCGACCTGTCGGAGTGCCTGTGCCTGCAGCTGCGCGCGCTCGAGCGCACCGAGGCGCAGACCGTCGCGATCATCGTCTGCAAGCAGCACCTCGAGCTGCTCGCGCGGCGCGACATGAAGAAGCTGATGGCCGCCACCGGCGCCGACGAAGACCTGCTGCGCGAGGCGCAGGCGCTGATCGTCTCGCTCGAGCCGAAGCCGGGCCGCCAGTTCGCGCGCGCCGAGGCGAACATCATCGTGCCCGACGTGATCGTGCAGAAGTCGGGCCGCAATTGGAAAGTCGTGCTCAACCCGGACGTGATGCCCAAGCTGCGCATCAACGACCTGTACGCCAACGCCATCCGCCAGCAGCGCGGCAGCCACGGCCTGAACGGCGCCGGCCCGGGCCTGAACGCGCGGCTGCAGGAGGCGCGCTGGTTCATGAAGAACATCCTGCAGCGCTTCGACACCATCCAGCGCGTGTCGCAGGCGATCGTCGAGCGCCAGAAGAGCTTCTTCACGCACGGCGCGATCGCGATGAAGCCGCTGGTGCTGCGCGAGATCGCCGACGAACTCGGCCTGCACGAGTCCACCATCTCGCGCGTGACCACGGCGAAGTACATGTCCACGCCCTTCGGCACCTTCGAGCTGAAGTACTTCTTCGGCTCCTCGCTGAACACCGACGCCGGCGGCAACGCGTCGAGCACCGCGGTGCGCGCGCTGATCAAGCAGTTCGTCGGCGCCGAGAACCCCGCCAAGCCGCTGTCGGACAGCCAGATCTCGCAGATGCTCGAGGAGCAGGGCATCCAGGTCGCGCGGCGCACCGTCGCGAAGTACCGCGAAGCGCTGAAGATCGCGCCGGCGAACCTGCGCAAGGCGATGTGAGCGGCGACGCGCGACGATGCCCCTGCCCCTCTTCCTGCCCTGCGCCGCCGGCGTCGAGCCGCTGCTGGCCGACGAGCTCGCGCGCATCCTGCCCGGCGTGGCGCTGCACCCGGTGCGCGGCGGCGTCGGCCTCGACGGCGACCCGCCCGAGGTGATGCGCCTGAACCTCGAGTGCCGCCTGTCGCAGCGCGTGCTCGTCGAGGTCGCGCAGGGGCCGTACCGGGATGAGGGCGACCTGTACGCGCTGGCCCGGGGCGTCGACTGGTCGCAGTGGATCACGCCGCGGCACACGCTGCGCGTCGACACGACCGCGCAGCGCAGCCCGCTGAAGAGCCTGAACTTCGCCGCGCTGCGCATCAAGGACGCGGTGTGCGACCAGCTGCGCGAGGCCACCGGCGAGCGCCCGGACGTCGACACCCGCCACCCCGACCTGCCGCTGCTGCTGCACCTCGGCCCGGAGCACGCCCAGCTCTACGTCGACAGCTCGGGCGAGCCGCTGTTCAAGCGCGGCTGGCGCGAGGACAAGGGCGACGCGCCGCTGAAGGAGACGCTCGCCGCGGCGATGCTCGCCGCCGCCGGCTGGCGCGGCACGCCCGAGGCCGGCGGCGCGCTGCACGACCCGTGCTGCGGCTCGGGCACGATCGCCATCGAGGCCGCGCAGATCGCCTGCGGCATCGCGCCCGGGCTGAAGCGCCGCTTCGCCTTCGAGCGCCTGCTGCCCTTCGCCGGCGCCGACATGCGCGCCGCGTGGCAGCGCATGAAGAGCGAGGCGCAGGCGCGCATCCACCCGAGCGCGGTGCCGATCCACGCCAGCGACGTGTCCTTCCGCATGGTCGACTTCGGCCGGCGCAACGCCGAGCGCGCGGGCGTGGCCGGCGCGATCACCTTCAACGGCGGCGACGCGCTCGAACGCCCGGCGCCGGCCCTGCCCGAGGGCCTGCCCGGCACGCTGATGATCAACCCGCCGTACGGCGAGCGCATCGCGGTGGCCGGCAAGGCCGCGCGCCCGGCGGGCGAGGACGGCGACAACCGCCACCACGCCGACGACTTCTTCCCGCGCCTGGCGGCGCACTGGAAACGCGCCTACACGCGCCACGCCGCCGGCTGGACGGCCTGGGTGCTGAGCCCCGACATGAAGCTGCCGTCGGCGATGCGCCTGAAGGAGGCGCGCCGCGTGCCGATGTGGAACGGGCCGATCGAGTGCCGCCTGTACCGCTTCGACCTCGTCGCCGGCTCGGCGCGCGCGGCACCGCGCCGCGCGGGCGACGGCGAAGGCGGGCGCAGCGCTACCTGAGCACCTTCAGCGCCAGCGGTGCCGACACCGCCATCGTGTCGTTCGGCGCCGCGTTGCGCACCAACTCGACCCGCAGCCGGTAGTCGCCGGCCGGCGGCGCGAGCCAGGTCTCGGTGGCGCCCTGCGGGAAGTCGATGCGCTCGGTGCCCCCGCCCGCGCGCTCGGCCACGAGCCGGAAGTGGCCCACGCCCGGCTCGGTGACGTCGACGTGGCCGACGTTCAGGCCCGAGGCGTGGAACACCACGCGGAAAGGCAGCGCCGGCACCGCGCCGGCCGCCGGCGCGAGGATCTCGACGCCCGGCCGGACCAGGCCCTTCGGGTCGATGCCCTCGCGTCGCGCCGTCACGGTGAGGTGCAGCGGCCTGCTGTAGATGAAGTGCGGGATGTGCTTGTCGTCGGCCAGCAGCAGGCGCAGCGTGTAGGCGCCCGGCGGCACGTTCAGCACCGTCTCCATCTGCCCCTTGCCGAAGTGGATGTACTGGTCGTTGAAGGGCAGCGGCTTCGTGAACTCCATCGGCAGCTCGCGGTTCACGAGCAGGTGATGGTGGCCGGTGCCGGGCACCGGCTTGACGATGGGCGCGAGGCCGAAGCGCGACAGCCCGAACTTCAGCAGGTACGGCGTCTCGATGCGCGCGCCGTCCTCGAGGTTGGTGAAGTGCGTCTCGGGCGGGGGCACGCGCGACGGCGCACTGATCCACGGGTGCGGGTCGGCCGCCAGCGCGAGCCCCGGCGCGGCCGCCAGCACGATCGTGCCGACCCATGGCGGCGCACGCCGCCCGCCGGGCGACTGCGGAAGGCGCATCCGCCTCAGCGCCCCGACAGGCGGGCGAGCAGGTCGCCGATGTCGCCGACGCCGCCGGCCTCGGCCAGGCCGCCCTCGGGCAGCCTGCCTTGCGGCGTCAGGTGGTCGACGACCTGCGGCAGCACCTGCGAGAGCTGGTCGGCCGCGTCGCCGTGCGACAGGCCGAGCTGCGCCGCGATCTGCGCGAGCGCGTCCGGGCCGAGCACCGAGCCGAGCTGGTCGCCCGAGATCGGCAGGTTCTGGCCGGTGCCGATCCAGGAGCCGACCACGTCGCCCAGGCCGCCCTGCTGCATGCGCGACACGAGTTCGCCGAGCCCGCCGAGCCCGCCGTTCGGCGCGCCACCGCTGCCGCCGCCGGCCTGGGCGAGCATGCCCAGCACGATCTGGATCAGCTGCGCCTGGCCGCCGCCCGCGCCTGCGCCCGAGCCGCCCTGCGCGCCCGCGAGCGCCCCGATCACCGAATCCAGCAAGCCCATGTGTCGCTCCCCGAGTTGCAAAGCTGCCGATTGTGCGGGCGTCGGCGCGCGCCGTCCGGGCGCGGCGCGCCCCGCGCATGCGCTTGTCACGCCGTGCCGCGGGCCTGTCGTGCCGCGGCAACGCGGCGCACGCGGGCCAGCCAGGCCAGCGCCACGGCGATGGCGGCCACCGGCAGCACCGAGCCGAGGTTGAGCCAGGTCCAGCCGCTGGTGGTGATCAGCGCGCCCGACCCCACCGAGGTCAGCGTCATCACCGCGAACACGGTCGTGTCCATCGCCGCCTGCGCCTGCGTCTTCTCCTCGGGGCGGTAGGCCTGGGTCAGCAGCGTCGTGCCGCCGACATAGAGGAAGTTCCAGCCCACGCCCAGCGTCGTCAGCGCCAGCACGAAGTGCATCAGCTCCACGCCGGACAGCGCGACCGCGATGCACACCGCATTGAGCACCACGCCCGCGGCCATCACCGGCAGCACGCCGACGCGGCGGATCAGCGACCCGGTGAAGAAGCTCGGCACGAACATGCCCAGCACGTGCCATTCGAGCACCAGCGCGGCGCGGTCGAAGGGGTGCGCGCACTGCGCCATCGCGATCGGCGTGGCGGCCATCAGCAGGTTCATCACGCCGTAGCCGAACGCGCAGCCGACGACGGCGACGACGAACACCGGCTGGCGCACGATCTCGCGCAGCGGCCGGCCCGGCTGCGCGGCGCTGGCTTGCGCCACCGGCGGAAAGTCGATGAAGGACAAGGCCGCCAGCGCCAGCAGCGCCACGACCACGAGCGAGGCATAGGCCCCCGCGAAGGCCACCGGCAGCAGCTCGCGGGTGGCGCTGGCGAGGTTCGGCCCGACCACCGCGCCGAGGATGCCGCCGGCCAGCACCCACGAGATCGCGCGCTCCTTGAACTCGGGGGCGACGATCTCGGTCGCGGCGAAGCGGTACAGCCCGGCGTTGGCGTTGTAGTAGCCGGCCAGCACGGTGGCCGCGACGAGCAGCGGGAAGTTGCGCGACACCGCCGCCCAGGCGCACAGCGCGCTCGACATCATCGCCACGCACAGGCCAGCCTGGAAGCTGCGCCGCCGGCCCCAGGTGCGCTGGTGGCGCGCGACCAGCGGCGCGAACATCGCGCCGCCGGCGACGTAGCCCGCCACCGGCAGCGTGGCCATCCAGGCGCTCGGGGCCAGCGCCAGCCCGACGAGGCCGTTGATGGCGATGAAGGTGACGTTGTTCGTCAGGAACAGGCCCTGGCACAGCGTCAGCAGCAGCAGCGGCAGGTTCATCGCGGGACCGCCCGGCCGGATTCAAGGGTCCGTGGGCTCCCACGGGCGGTCGACCACCGTGCGCCCGACGGTGTCATCTCAGCGCCAGGTGGGCGAGCAGCGCCAGCGGTGCGGTGTCGGCACGCAGCACGCGCGCACCGAGCGACACGGCGGCGAAGCCGCGGGCACGCGCCAGCGCCTCCTCGGACTCGGCCAGGCCGCCTTCGGGGCCGCTGAGCGAGACCACGGCGGTCGCACCCGCCACGGCCGCGGCCAGCGGCGCGGGCTCGCGCAGGCTGAGCAGCACGCGCGCGCCGCCGGGCGCGGCCGCCAAGGGCAACGCGGCGAGCCACTGCGGCAAGGCGACGACCGGCGCGACCACGGGCACGCGCGTGCGGCCGCACTGCTCGCACGCCGCCACGGCCACGGCCTGCCAGTGCGCGACCTTCTTCTGGGCGCGCTCGCCCGCCAGGCGCAGCACCGAGCGCTCGCACAGCAGCGGCTGGATCTCGGCGACGCCGAGTTCGGTGGCCTTCTCGACCAGCGTGTCCATGCGCTCGTTGGCCGGCACGCCCAGCGCCAGCGTCACGGCCACCGACAGCTCGCGGTCGACGGCCGCGTGCGCGACCACGCGCACCTGCACCTCGCGGCGGCCCATGTGCACGACTTCGGCGGCCCATTCGCCCCCGCGCCCGTCGAACAGCATCAGCGCCGCGCCCGGCTGCAGCCGCAGCACCTGGACGTGGCGCGCCACGTCGTCGGGCAGGTCGAGCGACGCGCCGGCCTGCAGCGCATCGGGAACGTGGAAGCGGGGCGGCACGGGGGTCGTCGGCGGGTCGTGGGAAGGCGCGCCAGTGTGCCTCAGCGGCGCCGGACGGCGCGCCGCAGCCGCCAGGCCAGCGCGCGCGCCGCGCGCCACGGCGGCGCGTTCTGCACGGCCGACCGGATGCGCCGCTTGGTGGCGCGCCACCACGCGAGCGCGCGGGCGAAGGCCGCGAACTGCACCAGCTGCGGCTCGGTCAGGATGAACAGCCGGCCGACGAGCGCGGTGCCGACGAGCTTGGCGGCGACGATCACGCCGAGGCCCAGCGCCGTCTGGCCGAGATGGATCAGCCACAGCGCCAGCAGCTTCACCGGGAAGAGCGCCACCGCGGGCACGAGGAACAGCGCGAGCGCCGCGCGCGGCGGCAGCGCCTCGATGCGCCGCTCGAGCCGGCGCAGCGGCGGCCAGCGCGCCAGCCGCGCGGCGAACGCGGTCAGCGGCCGCCAGCCCCACTCCTCGAGGGCCAGCACGAGCGCGGCCACGGCGAGCAGCAGGCCGCGCAGCGCCCGCCACAGCACGCGCCCCACGGTCATCCGGCGTCGCCCGCGAGCCAGGCGCGCACGATCTCGCGGGTGTAGACGCTCGCCACCTCGGCGATGAAGCGGCTGAAATCGACGTGCGCGCTGTCGTCGGCGCGGTCGGAGATCGTGCGGATCACGCCGAAGGGCCGGCCGAAGTCGGCGCACACCTGGGCCAGCGCGGCGCCTTCCATCTCGACCGCCAGCGCCGCGGGCAGAACGGCGCGCAGCGCGTCGCTCTCGGCCGCGCTCGAGACGAAGCGGTCGCCGCTGGCGACGAGGCCCTGGTGCAGCGCCGGCGCGTCGATGCCGAAGTCGTGCAGGTGCCCGGCGCCGATCGTCTGCGCAGCCGCGCCGAGGCAGCGCTGCGCGGCACGCTGCAGGGCATCGCCGAGCGCGGCGTCGGTGTCGAACAGCGCCCGGCCGGTCAGCGGCACCTCGAAGCGCGGGAACAGCGGCGAGGCGTCCATGTCGTGCTGCACGAGCTGGCGCGCGAGCACCACGTCGCCGACGCGCACCCCGTCGCCCAGGCCCCCGGCCACGCCGGTGAACACCAGCTCGGCGACGTCGAACGCGTGGATCAGCAGCGCGGCGGTCGTGGCCGCGGCGACCTTGCCGATGCCCGACAGCACCAGCACCACCGGCCGACCGTGCACGGTGCCGAGCTCGAAGTCGCGGCCGGCGATCGTCACGCGGCGTGCGCCGTCGAGCATCGGCAGCAGCGCGCGCAGTTCCTCGTGCATGGCGCTGACGATGGCGGTTCGGGTCATGGGCGGTTCCGGTCGGAGGGCAGGCCCCGATCCTGCCATCGACCCGGCTTGCCCTGCGTCAAGCGGCGCACGGCCGGCACGCCCTAGCCTGACCGACACCATGGTTCCTGCCCACGCCTGCCGCCACCGCCTCGCGCGCCGCCCGCTGGCCGCGCTCGCGCTGGCGCTCGCGGTGCTGCCCGGATGCGCCGAGCTCGCGCCGCCGGGCGGGACGCCCGCCCCCTCGGTGCCGGCCGGCTGCTGTGCGAGCCTGGCGGAACTGCCCTACCGCCCGGTCGATCCCGGCCGCTCGATGCGCATCGACATCGACGACGCGGCGCCCACCGTCGCTTTCGAGACCGGCCGCAGCCGCGTCGCCGCGATCCGCCTGCCCGACGCGCCGCGTCCGCTGGTGATCGACGTCGCCAGCCGGCAGATCGCCGGCCCGGGGATCTGGGGCCAGGTCTTCCTGCACGCGCTGAAGCGCAAGGTGGTCGTGTTCCACCCGACCGTGCACCTGCTCGACGCCGGCTTCCGCATCGTGCAGACGCTGCGCCCCGAGCCCATCGGGGCCACGCCCTGCGCGAGCTTCTCGGACGAGGCGGCGCGGCTGTGGCTGCACTTCAACGTCGAGGCGCCGCCGGCGCAGGCGGCCTACCTCGTGATCGCGACCACCGAGGCCGACCTGGCCGTCCAGAGCGACACGGTCTGCGGCGAGACCGGCGTGCGCTACAGCCCGGTGGGGCGGCTCGACCTGCGCGTCGACGGCCCCGACTTCGCCGACGGCCGGATCGTGCTGGACGCGCCGGCCCGGTGGCACGAGGGCGCACGCCAGCTCGGCTTCTGGGCCGACCTCGGCGCGGGCCTCGTCGACGAGGCGCCGGGTCGGCTGATGCTCGGCGAGCAGCGCCTGCACTACCTCGAGCGCGAGGACACCGGGCTGACACCCCGCCTGGACCTGCCGGCCTCCCGGCTGGCCGCGGTCGAGTCCCGCGGGCGCGACCTCGTCGTCGCGGCGGCGGGCCCGGCCGGTGGGCCGGCCGCCTGGCACACCTTCCGGCTCGCGCCGCGCGCCGGCGTGAGCGCAGACGCGTTCGCCGAGGCACTGAGGGCGCAGATGCGCCCCGACGCGGTGGTCGAGACGGTCGGCGTCGCGGTGCCGGCCTGGTCGGCCACGCTGGAGGTGCGCCCCGCCGGGCAGGACGCCTCGCGCGGCCACATCGGCGACGCCGCGGCGACCGGCGGGGTCGTCGCGGCGCTGCCCTGCGGCCTGTGCCAGGTGGGCGGCTGCACGCCGGAGATCCTGGCGAGCTGCGCGGCGGCGTTCACGGTCGGCGCGACGCTCGGCGGCGTCTGGGCGGCGGGTCGGGAGCTCGTCGGCTCGATCGCGCAGCGCCCGGCGGCGGGCGCGTCGGCGGCACGGGCCGCGGCCACCGCGGCGGGGGTCGGCGGCCCGGCCGCGCTCGGCGCCGCCGCGCTGCGCGCCTGCCTCGCCGCCGAGCTCGCGCAGCCCTCGGCCACGACCTGGCGCGACCGCGGCTGGACCGCGCACCTGCAGGCCGTGCCCGACGCCGGACCGGCACGCGCGGCGCCCGTCGTCGAGACCACGGTGACGGGCCTGACGCTCGAGGTGCAGCCCTTCGACGGCGGCACGCGACCGGCCGACGAGGCGCCCGCACGGCTCGTGGTCGCCGGCGTCGTGCGCTATGTCGCCGCGGGGGGCGCTGCGCGCAGCCAGGCCCTGGCGTGGACGAGCGACTGGCTGACGCTCGCGCAATGGGCGGGCGCGCCGGCGCAGGACCTGCAGGCGACCTGGGCGCTGGCCTGCCGCGGCCTGGCCGGCCAGGCGCTGGGCGCCGGCGAGGCGCTCTGGCGCGCCCACTGACCGCCGGGCGCGGGCTCGCTTCAGGTCTTGTCGCGCAGCTCGCGGCGCAGGATCTTGCCCACCGGCGTCTTCGGCAGCTCGGTGCGGAACTCGACCACCTTGGGCCGCTTGTAGCCGGTCAGGTTGGCCTCGCAGTAGGCGCGCACGTCGGCCTCGGTGATCGCCGGGTTCTTGCGCACGATCACCAGCTTGACGGCCTCGCCGGCCTTCGCGTCGGGCACGCCGACGGCGGCGCACTCGAGGATGCCGTCCATCTGCGTGACCACGTCCTCGACCTCGTTCGGATAGACGTTGAAGCCGCTCACCAGGATCATGTCCTTCTTGCGGTCGACGATCTTGAAGTAGCCCTTGGCGTCGACCACGCCGATGTCGCCGGTGCGGAAGAAGCCGTCGGCCGTCATGACCTTCGCGGTCTCGTCGGGCCGCTGCCAGTAGCCGGCCATCACCTGCGGGCCCTTGATCGCGATCTCGCCGGGCTGGCCCATCGGCACCTCGGCGCCGTCGTCGTCGAGCAGCCGCAGCTCGGTGTTGGGGAAGGGCAGGCCGATGGTCCCGGTCCACGCGGTCGCGTCGACGGGGTTGCAGGTCGCGCCCGGCGAGGTCTCCGACAGCCCGTAGGCCTCGACGATCGGGCAGCCCGTCTTCTCGAGCCAGAGCTTGGCGGTGGCGCTCTGCACGGCCATGCCGCCGCCCACCGAGATCACCAGGCTGCGCCAGTCGACGCCGCCGAAGCCCGGGTGGTTGGCCATCGCATTGAACAGCGTGTTGACCGCCGGGAAGCTGTGGAACTTCTGGCCTGCGAGCTCCTTGAACACCGCCGGCAGGTCGCGCGGGTTCGGGATCAGGATGTTGCAGCCGCCCATGCGCATGCCCAGCATCATGTTCGCGGTGAAGCCGAAGATGTGGTACAGCGGCAGCGCCGCCACGGTGTTGATCTGCTCGCCCGGCGGGATCTTCTTCAGCGCCGGCTGGTACCAGGCCTCGGACTGCAGCACATTGGCCACGAGGTTGCGGTGCAGCAGCACCGCGCCCTTGCTGACGCCGGTGGTGCCGCCGGTGTACTGCAGCACGGCGATGTCGTCCGGCCCCACCTGCGCCGGCGTGAAGGTCTTGCCGCTGCCCCGGGCCAGCGCGCCGTTGAAGCGCACGGCGTCGGGCAGGCTGAACGCCGGCACCATCTTCTTCACCTTGCGCACGACGTAGTTGACGATCACGCCCTTGGGGAAGCCGAGCATGTCGCCGAGCGCGGTGAGCACGACGAGCTTGGTCGGCACGTGCGTGATCACCTGCTGCAGCACGTGCGCGAAGTTCTCGACCATGATGATCGCCTTCGCGCCCGAGTCCTTGAGCTGGTGCTCGAGCTCGCGCGGCGTGTACAGCGGGTTCACGTTCACGACCACGCAGCCGGCACGCAGGATCGCCGCCACCGCCACCGGGTACTGCGGCACGTTGGGCATCATGATCGCGACGCGGTCGCCCTTGGCCAGGCCCTGCGACTGGATCCACGCGGCCAGCGCGCGCGAGGCCTGGTCGACCTGGCCGAACGTGATCGTCTTGCCCATGAAGCGGTAGGCCGGCAGCGCCGCGTACTTGCGGAAGCTCTCCTCCAGCAGCGCCACGAGCGACGGGTACTGCGCCACGTCGAGGTTCGCCGGCACGCCGGCGGGGTACTGCTTGAGCCAGATCTTTTCCATCGGGTTCTCCGGAACGGGTCGTCGGCGATTCTGACGGAGTGCTGACGGCGCCCCTCTCAGGTGTTTCGATACATGCCCCCCGAACGGCGGGCCGGGCGTTGACGCCCCCGTGACGGTGCTCTATCCTTGCCAAAATTGGTCAGGCCACTTGACCACTTGAGCATGAAACCGCCCGCCCTTCCGCTGCCGCCCGTCGAGCCGCGCCGCCTGTACCGGCAGATCGCCGACCAGCTGCGCGGGCTGATCGACGGCGGCGAGTTCGTCGCCGGCGCGCGGCTGCCGCCCGAGCGCGACCTCGCGGCGCAGCTGGGCGTGTCGCGCCCGTCGGTGCGCGAGGCGCTGATCGCGCTCGAGGTCGAGGGCCGCATCGAGGTGCGCATGGGCTCGGGCATCTACGTGCGCCCGGCCGATGCGGCGCCGCCGCGCGAGCTCGCGCCGGTCGACAGCCCGCTCGAGACCATCCGCGCGCGCGCCCTGATCGAGGCCGAGCTCGCGGCGAACGCCGCCCGCCGCATGAGCGCGGCGCAGCTCGAGTCGCTGAACGACGCGCTGGCGCTGATGCAGGCCGATGCCGCGGCCGGCCAGGCGCCCACGCGCGGCGACCGGCTGTTCCACCTGCGCATCGCGCAGGCCAGCGACAACTCGGTGCTGCTGCGCGTGGTCGGCGAGCTCTACGACGAGCGCCACAACCCGCTGCACGCGCGCCTGGGCAGCCATTTCGAGACGCCCGACAGCTGGGCGGCGGCGATTGCCGAGCACCGCGCCATCGTCGAGGCGATCGCGCGGCGTGCACCGCAGTCGGCGCGCGCCGCGATGGCGCGCCACCTCGCGCGCTCGCACGACCGCCTCACCGCGCGCTGGCCAGCCGAAGCCGGCCGGCGCCCCCGTTCCCGCCCCCCCACTCGCCAGGAGCCCCATCCATGAGTTCACGACTTGCCGGCAAGACGGCGCTGGTCACCGCCGCCGGCCAGGGCATCGGCCGCGCCGCCGCCGAAGCCTTCGCGCGCGAAGGCGCGCACGTCGTCGCCACCGACATCAACGAGGCCGCGCTCGGCGAGCTGGCCGGGGTCTCCGGCATCACCCGCGTGCGCCTGGACGTGACCGATGCCCAGGCCGTGGCGCGCGTCGTCGGCGAGGCCGGGCCGCTGCAGGTGCTGTTCAATGCCGCAGGCTACGTGCACGCCGGCACGATCCTCGACAGCAACGAGGCCGACTGGGACTTCGCGCTCGACCTGAACCTGCGGGCGATGGTGCGCACGACGCGCGCCGCGCTGCCGGGCATGCTGGCGCACGGCGGCGGGTCGATCATCAACGTGTCGTCGGTGGCCAGCAGCCTGAAGGGCGCACCGAACCGCTGCGTCTACGGCACGACCAAGGCCGCCGTCATCGGCCTGACCAAGGCCGTGGCCGCCGACTTCGTGGCGCGCGGCATCCGCTGCAATGCCATCTGCCCGGGCACGGTCGAGTCGCCCTCGCTGCGCCAGCGCATCGCCGCGCAGGCCGCGGCCAGCGGCCAGACGCTGGCCCAGGTCGAGGCCGGCTTCGTCGCCCGCCAGCCCATCGGCCGGCTGGGCACCACCGCCGAGATCGCGGCGCTGGCCGTGTACCTGGCCAGCGACGAATCGGCCTTCACCACCGGCACCACGCACGTCATTGACGGCGGCTGGTCCAACTGACTCCCGGGAATCGAGACCATGAAACTGCTCCGACACGGCCCGAAGGGCGCCGAAAAGCCCGCCCTCGTCGACGCCACGGGCACCGTGCGCGACCTGTCCGACGTGCTGCCCGACCTGACCGCCGCGGCGCTGTCGCCGACCAGCCTGCAGCGCCTGCGCGAGGTCGATCCGGCCGAGCTGCCGGCGGTCGTGCCCACACGCATCGCGCCGCCCTGGTCGGGCATGGGCAAGTTCATCTGCGTCGGCCTGAACTACGCCGACCACGCGGCCGAATCGGGCATGCCGGTGCCGGCCGAGCCGGTGCTGTTCATGAAGACCACCAGCGCGCTGGTCGGCTGCAACGACCCGATCGTGCTGCCGCAGGGCTCGGTCAAGAGCGACTGGGAGGTCGAGCTCGGCGTCGTCATCGGCAGCAAGGCACGCTACGTGTCGGAGGCCGATGCGCTGAAGCACGTCGCCGGCTACTGCGTCGTCAACGACCTGTCGGAGCGCGAGTACCAGCTCGAGCGCGGCGGCCAGTGGGACAAGGGCAAGGGCTGCGACACCTTCGGCCCCATCGGCCCCTGGCTCGTGACCGCCGACGAAGTGGGCGACCCGCAGAACCTGTCGATGTGGCTCGAGGTCAACGGCCACCGCTACCAGCGCGGCCACACAGGCACGATGATCTTCAGCGTGGCGCAGATCGTCGCCCACCTGAGCTGCTACATGACGCTGAACCCCGGCGACCTGATC
>Ga0116177_10001568_pt1 | contig 16951 bp, 21 predicted proteins | sample AD_STIC10_MetaG_FD_89750 | JGI IMG/M metagenome (GOLD analysis project Ga0116177, IMG submission 89750) | Active sludge microbial communities of municipal wastewater-treating anaerobic digesters from USA - AD_STIC10_MetaG | ecosystem: Engineered > Bioreactor > Anaerobic > Digestate | place: USA... | reverse complement strand
GTCAACGGCCTGGGCGTGTGGTGGCGCAAGCTCGGGCCCGACGGCACCAACGTCAACGAGCTCACGAGCCAGCGGCTCACCGACCTCGGCCGGGCGCCGACGTTCTACGACTGCCTCGTGGACGTCGCGCCCCAGGTGGCGTGAAGCGGCTGCTGCGGATGGCGATCCTCGGTCTGGCGCTCGTGGCGGCGGGGGTCGTCGCCACCGCCTGCCTGACCAGCGGCTGCAGCACGGTCGGCTACTACGCGCAGTCGGTCGGCGGGCACCTGGCCATGGTCGGCGCGGCCCGGCCGGTCCCCGACTGGCTCGCCGACCCGCAGACCCCCGAGCCGCTGAAGGCGCGGCTGGCCCTGTCGCAGCGCATGCGCGACTTCGCGGTGCGCGAGCTGCGGCTGCCCGACAACGCCAGCTACCGCCGCTTCGCCGACCTGAAACGCCCGGCCGCGGTGTGGAACGTGGTCGCCGCGCCCGAGCTGAGCCTGACGCTGCAGACCTGGTGCTTCCCGGTGCTGGGCTGCGTGGGCTACCGCGGCTACTTCGACCGGGCCGAGGCAGTGGCCTTCGGCGACGAACTCAAGGCGCGCGGGCTGGAGGTCAGCATCTATGGCGTGCCGGCCTATTCGACGCTCGGCCGACTGCCCGGCGACTGGCTCGCCGACCCGCTGCTCAACACCTTCATCCAGTACCCCGAGGGCGAACTGGCGCGCCTGATCTTCCACGAGCTCGCGCACCAGGTCGCCTACGCGGCGGACGACACCGAGTTCAACGAGTCCTTCGCCACGGCCGTCGAGCGGCTCGGCGGGCGGCGCTGGCTGGCGACGCAGGCCGGCGAGGCGGCGCGCGAGGAGTACGAGGCCTTCGACGCACGGCGCCAGGAGTTCCGCGCGCTGACCCTGTCCTACCGCAACCGGCTCGACGCCGTCTACCGCGGCAGCGCGCCCGACGACGACAAGCGCCGCGAGAAGTCGGCCCTGATGGCGCAGCTGCGCGCCGAGCATGCCACGCTCAAGGCCGGGCGCTGGGGCGGGTTTGCCGGGTACGACCCGTGGTTCGAACGGGCCAACAATGCGGCCTTCGGCGTGCTCGCGGCGTACAACGCGCGCGTGCCGGAGTTCGAGCGACTGTTCGAGCGCGAGGGCCGCGACTTCGAACGTTTCTATGCCGCGGTGCGGCGCCTGGCGGCCTTGCCGAAGGCCGAACGCCAGGCGGCGCTCACCGCCACCGGAGAGTGACCGATGCCCGACATCCGAATCCACCGCAAGCACAAGCTCGGCCTGCCGCGCGCCCGCGAGGTCGCCTGGAAGTGGGCCGAGGAGGTGGAGAAGAAGTTCGACATGAGCTGCACCGTCATCGAAGGCGAGACCAGCGACACCGTCGAGTTCGCCCGGCTGGGCGTCAACGGCCGGCTCATCGTCGCCGGCGACCACTTCGACCTCGACGCGAAGCTCGGCTTCCTGCTGGGCGCGTTCAGCCGGACCATCGAGCACGAGATCGAGCGCAACCTCGACGACCTGCTCGCCGCCAGCACGAAACCGGCCGCGAAGAAGGCCTCGGCGAAGAAGAAGCCGTCCTGACTACTTCAGGCCTTCGATGAGGTCGATGTACTCCTGCATCGCCTCGTCGCCGGCCTTGCCCTTGAGCCCGTTCCAGGCGTCCCACTTGGCACGGCCGACCATGTCGGTGAAGCCGGGGCGCTTGCCGTCCACGTCGCCCGAGGTCGCCTGCTTGTAGAGCGCGTAGAGCTTGAGCAGGGTCATGTTGTCGGGCTTCTCGGGCAGGGTCTTCGAGTCGGCGACGGCCTTCTCGAAGCTCTTCTTCAGGTCGGCCATGCGGGTCTCCTTCGCGGCGTGGCGTGGGTGAAAATGTGCATTGACGGTGCCGATGTTACCCAGCATCTTGAGGCGCCCCGCACCGCCAGGAGAACCCGATGACGTCAGCCCCCGAGCGCATGTCCCGCGTCGACACCGCGTGGCTGCGCATGGACAACGACGTCAACCTGATGATGATCGTCGGCGTCTGGCTCATCCAGCCCGCGATCTCGCACGCGGCGCTGTGCGAGCGCGTGGCCGACAAGCTGCTGAAGTACCCGCGCTTCCGCCAGCGCGTCGTGCAGGACGCGGTCGGCGCCAGCTGGGTGGAGGACGCATCCTTCGACCTGCACCGCCATGTGCTGCACGAGGGCCTGCACCGCAAGCGCGGCCAGGGCGAGCGGGCCGCGCTGCAGGCCCGCGTCGGCGAACTCGCGACGACGCCGCTCGACCCGATGCACCCGCTGTGGCAGTTCCACCTCGTCGACGGCTACGAGGGCGGCAGCGCGATGATCGCCCGCATCCACCACTGCATCGGCGACGGCATCGCGCTGATCTCGGTGATGCTGTCGGTCACCGACGGCGGCGCCGATCCGCCGAAGCGCCGGCGCCGCGCTGCCGCCGACGACCCGCACGAAGGCGACTGGCTCGCCGACGCGGTGCTCAAGCCGCTGACCGATCTCACCGTCAAGGCCATCGCCATGTACGGTGGCGGCGTCGCGAAGTCGATGGAGATGCTGTCGCATCCGCAGCAGCCGCTGCTGGGCTCGCTGGACATGGCGCGCACCGGCTACCAGGTGATCAGCGACCTGGCCGCGCTGGCCCTGATGCCCGACGACTCGCCCACGCGCCTGAAGGGCAAGCCGGTCGGCAAGAAGGCCGTCGCCTGGGGCGAGCCGCTGCCGCTGGACCAGGTCAAGGCCATCGGCAAGGCGCTGCACTGTTCGGTCAACGACGTGCTGCTGGCCTGCGCGGCCGGCGCCATCGGCCAGTGGCTGCGCGCGCAGGGCGAGGACCCGGCGGGCAAGGAGATCCGCGCGATGGTGCCGGTCAACCTGCGCCCGCTCGACAAGGCCTGGCAGCTCGGCAACCGCTTCGGACTGGCGCCGCTGGTGCTGCCGATCGGCATCGACAACCCGATCGAGCGCGTCTACGCGGTGAGGGCGCGCATGAACGAGCTCAAGGGCAGCTACCAGCCGCTGCTCGCCTTCGGCGTGCTGGCCGTGGCCGGGCTGCTGATCAAGCCGATGCAGGACGCGCTGCTCGGCCTGTTCGCGAAGAAGGCCACCGCAGTGATGACCAACGTGCCCGGCCCGGCGCAGCCGCTGAAGCTGTGCGGCTCGACGCTGCGCCAGACCATGTTCTGGGTGCCCGCCTCGGGCGACCTGGGCGTCGGCGTGAGCATCCTGTCGTACGGCGGCGGCGTGCAGTTCGGCCTGATCACCGACCGCCGCCTGTGCTACCGGCCCCAGCAGATCATCGACGCCTTCGCGCCCGAGTTCGAGAAACTGCTGTGGGTGACGCTGATGCTGCCCTGGGCCGAGGCGGCCTGAAGCGAGGCCGTGCGGCGCGGGTCGAGGCGCGTCGCGCGACATCGCGCCTCGGCCTTCGCCAGGCGTGCAGCCCCTTCCGGGCCTGCGCGTCCGGGCTCAGCCTCGTCGCGTGAAATCGCGCCTCGGCCTTCGCCAGGCGCGCAGCCCCTTCCGGGCCTGCGCGTCCGGGCTCAGTCATCCAGTTCGGCCTTGGCCATCTCGACGTCGAGCCGCTCCATCGCGTCGAGCGGCTCGCAGGCGGCGGCGTCGGCGTAGAGCTTCTCCGCCTCCTTCATCTTCTTCTCGCCCTCGAGCATCACCAGGCCGTTGGCGTACTCGACCATTGCGATCGCCGAACCGGGGTTGAGCTTGAGCGCGGTCTTGTAGGCGGCCAGCCCGGCGTCCTTGCTGGCGCCCTGGGTGCGGCCGAGCAACGAGCCGACCTTGTCGATCACCTCCGCATGGAAGGCGCCGAGCGCGATGTTCGCGTCGGCATGCCTGGGCTGCAGCTTGATGGCGGTCTCGAGTGCCGACTTGACCTTGGCGCCCAGGCCCTGCGCCAGCGCCTTGGCCACGCTGATGCCCTGGCTGTAGCGCCCCAGCGCGTAGGCCATCAGGTACCAGGCGTTGGCATTCTTCGGGTCGGCGCCGGCCTGCGCCTCGGCGCGCTCGGCGACCTCCATGAACAGCGCGAGCTTGGTCTTCTCGCTCTTCTCGAGGTAGTTGGCGTAGATCGCCTGCGCCTTGTTGGCCGCGGTGATGCCGGCGCCGCCGGCCTTCAGCCCGGCCTCGACCGCCTTGGCGAAGTCGCCGGCGTGGAACAGCGCCCAGGCGGCGAGCACCTTGTCGTCCTTCGGCAGCGGCTCGGCGTCGCCGGCGTGCAGCCTCGACCAGGTCTTCTTCAGCGTCGCCGCGTCGTAGACGTACGCCGCGTTGTCGTACGGAAAGGCGGTCCACTTGGCCATCGGGTGTCTCCTCAGTTCTTGCGGTAGTTGCCCACCAGGGCATGCAGGTGCTCGCGCTGCGCCGGCTCGAGGTAGGGCAGCAGCAGGCTCATCACGTGGAAGGCGCCGCGCAGCAGCGCCGCCCCGGCGCTTTCGGGCTCGAGCGCGCGGCGCGGGTCGCGCACGTACTCGTAGCTCAGCCAGTAGGTCAGCAGCACGACCATCGACGTGGCCACCGGCTCGACGTCGCGCGCCTCGATGCGCATCGCGCCGCCGTGCGACAGGCCGTCGAGGACCCGCTGCACCGCCTGGCCCTTGTTCTTGAGCACGAACTGGAAGTGCGTCTCCAGCCGCCGGTTCTTGCTGAGCAGGTCGTTCAGGTCGCGGTACAGGAAGCGGTACTGCCAGATCAGCTCGAACAGCATGTGGAAGAACAGCCACGCGTCCTCGATGTTGCGCACCTGGTCGGCAGCCTGCAGCAGTTCGTTCAGCGCGCGCTCGTAGCGGTCGAACAGGCTGTTGATCAGCTCGTCCTTGGCGGGGTAGTGGTAGTAGAGGTTGCCCGGGCTGATGTTGAGCTCGGCCGAGATCAGCGTGGTCGACACGTTCGGCTCGCCGAAGCGGTTGAACAGCTCGAGCGTGACTTCCAGGATGCGCTCGGCCGTGCGGCGCGGCTTCTTGGCTTGGGTGGCCATCGGGCTTTCTTGTCGTGTACGGGTCAATCTAGCACCAAGTCCCCGCCGGCCCCTAGGCGGTTGGCCCTAACTAGAATGCCGGCCCTCATGCCCGCGATCTCCTTCCAGAACGTCACCAAGACCTATGCCGGCGGCTCCGTGAAGGCGCTGGACGACGTCACCTTCGACATCCAGCCCGGCGAGTTCTTCGGCCTGCTCGGCCCGAACGGCGCCGGCAAGACCACGCTGATCAGCATCCTGGCCGGCCTGACGCGCGCCAGTGGCGGCCGCGTGGCGGTGCACGGCCACGACGTGGTCGACGACTACGCCGCGGCGCGGCGCAGCCTGGGCATCGTGCCGCAGGAGCTGGTCTTCGACCCCTTCTTCAGCGTGCGCGAGGCGCTGCGCATCCAGAGCGGCTACTTCGGCGTGCACCGCAACGACGACTGGATCGACGAACTGCTCGCGCACCTGGGCCTGGCCGACAAGGCCGAGGCCAACATGCGCCAGCTCTCCGGCGGCATGAAGCGCCGCGTGCTCGTGGCGCAGGCACTGGTGCACAAGCCCCCGGTGATCGTGCTCGACGAGCCCACCGCGGGCGTGGACGTCGAGCTGCGCCAGACGCTGTGGCAGTTCGTCGCCCGGCTCAACAAGCAGGGCCACACCGTGCTGCTCACGACCCACTACCTCGAAGAGGCCGAGGCGCTGTGCGGGCGCATCGCGATGCTCAAGCTGGGCCGGGTGGTCGCGCTCGACCGCACCTCGGCGCTGCTGGCCGGCACGGCCAGCACGATGCTGCGCTTCAAGACCGACGATGCCCTGCCGCCCGCGGTGCAGGCCGCCGCACGCGTCACCGGGCGCATCGTGCAGGTCAAGGCGCACGACGCGGCCGAGGTCGAGTCGCTGCTGGCGGCGCTGCGCCAGGCCGGCGTGCGCGTCGAAGACCTGGAGATCGGCCGCGCGGACCTCGAGGACGTCTTCCTCGAGATCATGCAGGGCGACGCGCCGCAGGTGGCGGCATGATCGGCGTGTTGTCGGGCGCACGCACGCTGCTCTACAAGGAAGTGCTGCGCTTCTGGAAGGTGAGCTTCCAGACCGTGGCCGCGCCGGTGCTCACGGCGATGCTCTACCTGCTGATCTTCGGCCACGTGCTGGAGGATCACGTCAAGGTCTACGACGATGTCGGCTACACCAGCTTCCTGGTCCCCGGGCTGGTGATGATGAGCGTGCTGCAGAACGCCTTCGCGAACAGCAGCAGTTCGCTGATCCAGAGCAAGATCACCGGCAACCTCGTGTTCCTGCTGGTGGCGCCGCTGTCGCACTGGGCCTGGTTCGTGGCCTACGTCGGCGCGTCGATGGTGCGCGGCCTCGTCGTGGGCTCGGGCGTGCTGGCCGTGACGCTGTGGTTCGCGCCGCTGCGCCTGGTCGAACCGGGCTGGATCGTGGTCTTCGCGTTCCTGGGCGCCGGCATGCTGGGCTCGCTCGGGCTGGTCGCCGGTCTGTGGGCCGAGAAGTTCGACCAGATGGCGGGCTTCCAGAACTTCGTCATCATGCCCATGACCTTCCTGTCCGGCGTGTTCTATTCGGTGCATACGCTGCCCGCCTTCTGGCAGGCGCTGAGCCACCTGAACCCGTTCTTCTACATGATCGACGGCTTCCGGCGCGGCTTCTTCGGCGTCAGCGACGTGTCGCCGTGGACCAGCCTGGCGGTCGTCGGCACGAGCTCGGTCGGGGTCGCCGCGCTGGCGCTGAACCTGCTGCGCATCGGCTACAAGATCCGCCATTGAATCCGGCCGGGGCCGGCGCGGCGCCGCCCGGCCCTTAGAATCGGGGCCATCATGGCCGACCCGACCCCCGCCGACGTCCAGCGCTACATCGCGCAGGGCCTGGCCTGCGAGTTCCTCGAAGTCGAGGGCGACGGGCGCCATTTCTTCGCGACCATCGTGTCCGCCGAGTTCGAAGGCGCCAGCCGCGTCAAGCGCCACCAGCAGGTCTACCGGGCCCTGGGCGATAGAATGCGTGAGCAAATCCACGCGCTGTCGATGAAGACGCTGACCCCGGCCGAATGGGCTTCCAGCCCGGACGCGGCCGCCCACCACTCCCACTGACACCGCCGCAGCGGCCGCTGCGGCTGGCGAGCCTGCGCCAGCGGGTTCGTGGGCCGGGCGGTCGCGGGCACGCACGACGACGCTCATGGACAAACTCATCATCCGCGGCGGCCGCCAGCTCGAAGGCGAGATCGTCGTCTCGGGCGCGAAGAACGCCGCCCTGCCCGAACTCTGCGCCGCGCTGCTGACCGCCGAGCCGGTGAGGCTGACGAACGTGCCGCGCCTGCACGACGTGGGCACGACGCTGAAGCTGCTGCGAAACATGGGCGTGGCCGCCGAGCGCGACACGGCCGACCCGCACGCCGTGGCCATCGACGCCGGCCGGCTCAGCGCGCCCGAGGCGCCGTACGAGCTGGTCAAGACGATGCGCGCGGCGATCCTGGTGCTCGGGCCGCTGCTGGCGCGCTTCGGCGAGGCCACGGTCTCGCTGCCCGGCGGCTGCGCGATCGGTTCGCGCCCGGTCGACCAGCACATCAAGGGCCTGCAGGCGATGGGTGCCGAGATCCGCGTCGAGCACGGCTACATCCTGGCGAAGGCGACGAGGCTGAAGGGCGCGCGCATCACCACCGACATGGTCACCGTGACCGGCACCGAGAACCTGCTGATGGCCGCCACGCTGGCCGAGGGCGAGACGGTGCTCGAGAACGCCGCCCAGGAGCCCGAGATCCCCGACCTGGCCGAGATGCTGATCGGCATGGGCGCGAAGATCGAGGGGCACGGCACCAGCCGCATCCGCATCCAGGGCGTCGAGCGCCTGCACGGCACGGCCCACCGGATCGTGCCGGACCGCATCGAGACCGGCACCTTCTTGTGCGCGGTGGCCGCGGCCGGCGGCGAGGTCGTGCTGCGCGGCGCCTGCGCCGACCACCTCGACGCGGTGATCGAGAAGCTGCGCGAAGCCGGTGTCGCGATCGAGGCGGGCACGGACTGGATCCGCGTGCGCCACCAGGGGCGGCCGCGCGCGGTGAGCTTCCGCACCAGCGAGTACCCGGCCTTCCCGACCGACATGCAGGCGCAGTTCATGGCGCTGAACGCCATCGCGTCGGGCACCTCGCGCGTCACCGAGACGATCTTCGAGAACCGCTTCATGCACGTCAACGAGCTGATGCGCCTGGGCGCCCGGATCGAGGTCGACGGCCACACCGCCATCGTCCACGGCGTCGAGCGGCTGTCGGGCGCCACCGTGATGGCCACCGACCTGCGCGCCTCGGCGAGCCTGGTGATCGCCGGTCTGGTCGCCGACGGCGACACCGTCGTCGACCGCATCTACCACCTCGACCGCGGCTACGACGACATCGAAGCCAAGCTGCGCGGCGTGGGCGCCGACATCGAGCGCGTCAAATGAGCCTCACCCTCGCCCTGTCCAAAGGCCGCATCTTCGACGAGACGATGCCGATGCTGAAGGCCGCCGGCATCGAGGTCGCCGAAGACCCCGAGAAGAGCCGCAAGCTGATCATCGGCACCAGCCGGCCCGACGTGCGCCTGGTGCTCGTGCGCGCCACCGACGTGCCGACCTACGTGCAGTACGGCGGCGCCGACCTCGGCGTGGTCGGCCTCGACACCCTGCTCGAGCACGACGGCCCGGGGCTGTACCAGCCGCTCGACCTGCGCATCGCGAAGTGCCGCATGAGCGTGGCGGTGCGCGCCGACTACGACTACGCCGCCGCGGTGAAGCAGGGCTCGCGCATCCGCGTGGCGACCAAGTACACGAAGATCGCCCGCGACCACTTCGCCGACAAGGGCGTGCACGTCGACCTGATCAAGCTCTACGGCTCGATGGAGCTCGCGCCGCTGACGGGGCTGGCCGACGCCATCGTCGACCTCGTCTCCACCGGCAGCACGCTCAAGGCGAACCACCTCGTCGAGGTCGAGGAGATCATGAAGATCTCGTCGCGCCTGGTCGTCAACCAGGCGGCACTCAAGCTCAAGCGCGAGCCGATCCGCGCGCTCATCGAGGCCTTCGAAGCCGCCGCCGGTCCGCAGGACTGAACCCCTTTCCCCCTCCGTCATGACCGTCTCGATCCGCCAGCTCGACACCGCCGCCCCGGACTTCGACACCGAGTTCCAGCGCGTGCTGCACTGGTCGGCGCAGACCGATGCCGAGATCGAACAGCGCGTCGAGGCGATCCTCGCCGACGTGCGCGCCCGCGGCGACGCCGCAGTGCTCGACTTCACGCGCCGCTTCGACGGCCTGGACGCCGATTCGGTGGCCGCGCTGGAGATCGGCCGCGCCGAGCTCGAGGCCGCGCTCGAGACCATCACGCCCGCGCAGCGCCGGGCGCTCGAGCAGGCCGCGGCGCGCGTGCGCGACTACCACCAGCGCCAGCTCGAGGCCTGCGGCCGCAGCTGGCAGTACCGCGACGCCGACGGCACGCTGCTCGGCCAGAAGGTCACGCCGCTGGACCGCGTCGGCATCTACGTGCCGGGCGGCAAGGCGGCCTACCCGTCGAGCGTGCTGATGAACGCGATCCCTGCCCAGGTCGCGGGCGTCGGCGAGATCGTCATGGTGGTGCCCACGCCGGCGCGCCGGGACGGCACGTCCGGCGCCTCGCGCGGCGAGCGCAACCCGCTGGTGCTGGCCGCCGCGGCGGTGGCCGGGGTGCACCGCGTGTTCACGATCGGCGGTGCGCAGGCCGTGGCCGCGCTCGCCTACGGCACCGTGACCGTGCCGCGCGTCGACAAGATCACCGGGCCGGGCAACGCCTACGTCGCCAGCGCCAAGCGCCGGGTGTTCGGCCAGGTCGGCATCGACATGATCGCCGGGCCGAGCGAGATCCTGGTGCTGGCCGACGGCAGCACGCCGCCCGACTGGGTGGCGATGGACCTGTTCAGCCAGGCCGAGCACGACGAACTCGCGCAGAGCATCCTGCTGTGCCCGGACGCCGGCTACATCGCCGCCGTGCACGAGGCCCTGACGCGCCTGCTGCCCGGCATGCCGCGCCGCGACGTGATCCGGGCCAGCCTCGAAGGCCGCGGCGCACTGATCCGCACGCGCTCGATGGAGGAGGCCTGCGCGATCAGCAACCGCATCGCGCCCGAGCACCTGGAGGTGTCGAGCCGCGACCCGCACCGGTGGGAGCCGCTGCTGAAGCACGCCGGCGCGATCTTCCTCGGCGCCTACACCAGCGAGAGCCTGGGCGACTACTGCGCCGGCCCGAACCACGTGCTGCCCACCTCGGGCACGGCGCGCTTCTCGTCGCCGCTGGGCGTCTACGACTTCCAGAAGCGCAGCAGCCTGATCGAGGTCAGCGAGGCCGGCGCTCAGGTGCTGGGTCCGATCGCCGCCGAACTCGCCTACGGCGAGGGCCTGCAGGCGCACGCGCGCGCCGCCGAACTGCGCCTCACGGGAGCCGGGCGATGAGCGCCGACCTCCAGGCGCGCATCGACCGCGTCGTCCGCCGCGACGTTCAGGGCATGCACGCCTACGCGGTGCAGCCCAGCGCCGGCTTCGTCAAGCTCGACGCGATGGAGAACCCGTACGCGCTGCCCGAGGCGCTGCAGCGCGAACTCGGCGAGCGCCTGGGCCGCGTCGCGATCAACCGCTACCCCGGCCCGCGCGTGGCCGAACTGGCCGATCGCCTGGCCACCCACATGCAGGTGCCGGCCGGCTGCCGGCTGATGCTGGGCAACGGCTCCGACGAGCTGATCTCGCTGCTGGCCCTGGCCTGCGACGTGCCGGGCAACACCATCCTCGCGCCGCTGCCGGGCTTCGTGATGTACGAGATGTCGGCGAAGCTGCAGGGCCTGGGCTTCGTCGGCGTGCCGCTGACCCCCGACTTCGAGCTCGACGAGCCGGCGATGCTCGACGCGATCGACCGCCACCGCCCCGCGATCACCTACCTGGCCTACCCGAACAACCCGAGCGCGAACCTGTTCGACGAGCGCATCGTCGAGCGCGTCGTCGCCGCGGTGGGCGCGCAGCAAGGGCTGGTGGTCTTCGACGAGGCCTACCAGCCGTTCTCGTCGCGCACCTGGATGACGCGCCTGGCCGATCACCCGCACGTGCTGGTGATGCGCACGCTCAGCAAGTTCGGCCTGGCCGGCGTGCGCCTGGGCTACCTGGCCGGTGCGGCGGCGCTGATCGAGCAGATCGACAAGGTCCGCCCGCCCTACAACGTGAGCGTGCTCAATGCCGAGGCGGCCCACTTCGCGCTGGACCACGCCGACGAATATGCGCGCCAGGCCGCGCTGCTGCGCGCCGAGCGCGCCCGGCTCCAGGCGGCGCTGGCGGCGATGGACGGCGTGCGGGCCTGGCCCAGCGAGGCCAACATGGTCCTGGTGCGCGTGCCCGACGCGAAGCGCAGCTTCGAGGCCATGAAGGCGCACGGCGTGCTGGTCAAGCACGTCGCCGGCCTGCACCCGCTGCTGGCGAACTGCCTGCGCCTGACCGTGGGCACGCCCGCCGAGAATACGCAGATGATCGACGCGTTGAAAGCCAGCCTATGACGACCGACACCGCCCGCCGCGCCGAGGTGCGCCGCGACACCTCGGAGACGAAGATCCGCGTCGCGGTCAACCTCGACGGCAGCGGCGCCGGCCGGTTCGCCACCGGCATCGGCTTCTTCGACCACATGCTCGACCAGATCGCCCGCCACGGCCTGATCGACCTCGACATCGAGGCCCAGGGCGACCTGCACATCGACGGCCACCACACCGTCGAGGACGTGGGCATCACCTTCGGCCAGGCGGTGGCCCGGGCCGTGGGCGACAAGAAGGGCCTGACGCGCTACGGCCACGCCTACGTGCCGCTGGACGAGGCGCTGTCGCGGGTGGTGATCGACTTTTCCGGCCGCCCGGGCCTGGAACTGAACGTGCCGTTCACCAGCGGCATGGTCGGCGGCTTCGACACCCAGCTGACGCACGAGTTCTTCCAGGGCTTCGTCAACCACGCCGGCGTGACGCTGCACATCGACAACCTCAAGGGCGTGAACGCGCACCACCAGTGCGAAACGGTGTTCAAGGCCTTCGGCCGCGCGCTGCGCATGGCGCTGGCGATCGACCCGCGCGCCGCCGGCGCGATCCCGTCGACCAAGGGCACGCTCTGACATGGGCCGATCGGTCGCCGTCGTCGATTACGGGATGGGCAACCTGCGCTCGGTGTCGCAGGCGGTGATGCACGTCGCGCAGGGCGAGGGCGTCGACGTGATCGTCACGTCGCGGCCCGAGGACGTCTACGCCGCCGAGCGCGTGGTGCTGCCGGGGCAGGGCGCGATGCCCGACTGCATGCGCGAGCTGCGCGACTCCGGCCTGCTCGAGGCCGTGCTCGACGCCGCCGCGAACAAGCCGCTGATGGGCGTGTGCGTGGGCATGCAGATGCTGCTGTCGCACAGCGAGGAGGGCCCGACCGACGGCCTCGGGCTGGTGCCCGGCGAGGTCGTGCGCTTCCGGCTCAAGGGCCGGCTGCAGCCCGACGGCAGCCGCTTCAAGGTGCCGCAGATGGGCTGGAACGAGGTCGTCCAGGTGCGGCCGCACCCGATCTGGGAGGGCGTGCCCGACGGCGCGTACTTCTATTTCGTGCACAGCTTCTACGCCCGACCGTCGGACCCGCGCCACAGCGTCGGCGAAACCGACTACGGCAGCCGCTTTACCTGCGCGCTGGCGCGAGATAACATTTTTGCCACCCAGTTCCACCCCGAGAAGAGTGCGGCCCACGGCCTGGCGCTCTACCGCAACTTCCTGCACTGGTCACCGTGACGGTCCTTGCCAGCGCCTGGCCCACAGTTGCCGACATCGGGGCCTCCATCCTGTACCACCCGCACGACCGGCCATGCTGCTGATTCCCGCGATCGACCTGAAAGACGGTCGGTGTGTCCGCCTGAAGCAAGGCGACATGAACGACTCCACGACCTTCGGCGAGGACCCGGCCGCGATGGCCCGCCGCTGGGTGGACGCCGGCGCGCGGCGCCTGCACCTGGTCGACCTGAACGGCGCCTTCGCCGGCAAGCCGGTGAACGAAGGCGCGATCAAGGCGATCCTCGCCGAGGTCGGCGACGAGATCCCGGTGCAGCTCGGCGGCGGCATCCGCGACCTCGACACCATCGAGCGCTACCTCGACGACGGCCTGAGCTACATCATCATCGGCACCGCCGCGGTCAAGAACCCCGGCTTCCTGCACGACGCCTGCACGGCCTTCGGCGGCCACATCATCGTCGGCCTGGACGCCAAGGACGGCAAGGTCGCCACCGACGGCTGGAGCAAGCTCACCGGGCACGAGGTCGTCGACCTCGCGCGCAAGTTCCAGGACTACGGCGTCGAGGGCGTGATCTACACCGACATCGGCCGCGACGGCATGCTCAGCGGCATCAACATCGAGGCCACGGTGCGCCTGGCGCAGGCGCTGACGATCCCGGTGATCGCCTCGGGCGGGCTGAGCAGCCTGGCCGACATCGAGGCGCTGTGCGCCGTCGAGGGCGAGGGCATCGAGGGCGTGATCTGCGGCCGCGCGATCTACACCGGCGACCTCGATTTCGCCGCCGGCCAGGCGCGCGCCGACGAGCTCGGCGGCTGAATGCTCGCCAAGCGCATCATCCCCTGCCTCGACGTCACCGGCGGACGCGTCGTCAAGGGCGTCAACTTCGTCGAACTGCGCGACGCCGGCGACCCGGTGGAGATCGCGGCGCGCTACAACGAACAGGGCGCCGACGAGCTGACCTTCCTGGACATCACCGCCACCAGCGACGGGCGCGACCTGATCCTGCACATCATCGAGGCGGTGGCCTCGCAGGTCTTCATCCCGCTGACCGTGGGCGGTGGCGTGCGCAGCGTCGAGGACGTGCGGCGCCTGCTCAATGCCGGGGCCGACAAGGTCAGCTTCAACTCCGCCGCGGTCGCTCAGCCGCAGGTGATCTGCGACGCATCGGCCCGCTACGGCGCCCAGTGCATCGTCGTGGCCATCGACGCCAAGCGGCGCCACGGCGACGACCTCGCTGCGCGCGGACCGGGCTGGGACGTCTACACCCACGGCGGTCGAAAGAACGTGGGGCTCGACGCCGTCGCCTGGGCGGCGCAGATGGCCGAGCACGGCGCCGGCGAGATCCTGCTGACCAGCATGGACCGCGACGGCACCAAGATCGGCTTCGACCTCGAGCTCACCCGGGCCGTCAGTGATGCGGTCCCGGTGCCGGTGATCGCCTCGGGCGGCGTCGGCGCGCTCGAGCACCTCAGCGAAGGGATCCGCCTGGGCGGCGCCGACGCGGTGCTGGCCGCCAGCATCTTCCACTACGGCGAGTTCACCGTCGGCCAGGCCAAGGCGCTGCTCGCGCGCGACGGCATCCCGGTGCGCCGGTGAACGCGCCGCGCCAGGCGCCGCAGGAGGTCCGCATCGTCGGCGGCCAGTGGAAGCGCAGCAAGCTCCCCGTGGCCGACCTGCCCGGCCTGCGCCCCACGCCGAACCGCGTGCGGGAGACCCTGTTCAACTGGCTCGGGCAGGACCTCGCCGGCTGGCGCTGCCTCGACGCCTTTGCCGGCAGCGGCGCCTTGGGCTTCGAGGCCGGCTCGCGCGGCGCGGCCGCCGTCACGCTGCTCGAGCGCGACCGGCGCCTGGCTGCGAGCCTGTCGCAGGTCCGCGAGCGCCTGCACGCCGAGGCGACGGTGCGCGTCGAATGCGCCGACGCCTACGCATGGATGGCGCGCTGCGCGCCGGCGAGCTTCGACCTGGTCTTCGTCGACCCGCCGTTCGACGCCGACCGCTTCGACGCGGCGCTGGCCGCGGCCGCGCGCGTGGTCGTGCCGCAGGGCTTCGTCTACCTCGAGGCCGACCGGCCGTTCGGCGCCGAGGCGCTGGCGCCGCACGGGCTCGAGCCGTGGCGCCAGGCGCGCGCCGGGGCGGTGCACTTCCACCTGCTGCGCCGCGCGGGCGAGGGCTGATCCGCTGCGGGCTACACTGCGCCCGCGACGACGCGGCTCCGCGAGGACACCATGATCTCCGACATCCGACTCACCGCGGTCTACCCCGGCACCTTCGACCCGATGACGCTCGGGCACGAGGACCTGATGCGCCGCGCCAGCCGGCTGTTCGGCCGCCTGATCCTGGCCGTGGCCGCCGGCCACCACAAGCGCACGATGTTCACCATCGCCGAGCGGCTGGAGATCGCCAGCGAACTGGCCGCGCGCTATCCGAACGTCGAGGTGATGGCCTTCCGGGGCCTGCTGCGCGACTTCGTCGTCGCGCACGACGGCAAGGTCGTGGTGCGCGGGCTGCGCGCGGTCAGCGACTTCGAGTACGAGTTCCAGATGGCCGGCATGAACCGCCAGCTGATGCCCGATGTCGAGACCCTGTTTCTCACGCCGAGCGACCAGTACCAGTTCGTCTCGGGCACCTTCGTGCGCGAGATTGCCACCTTGGGCGGTGATGTCTCCAAGTTCGTGTCACCCTCGGTGCTCGACCGGCTCAAGCAGCGGGTCAAATCCTCCGAAGCCTGAACGTTCCGCACCCCATGGCGCTGCTGATCACCGACGAATGCATCAACTGCGATGTGTGCGAGCCCGAGTGCCCCAACCAGGCGATCTCGATGGGCGTCGATTTCTACCAGATCGACCCGGCGCGCTGCACCGAGTGCGTCGGCCACTTCGACGAGCCGCAGTGCGTGCAGGTCTGCCCGGTCGAGTGCATTCCGGTGAACCCCGAGCACGTCGAATCGAACGAGACGCTCTGGCAGAAGTACCGCCGGCTCCAGCAGCAGGCGGTGGGCGTTCCGGCCGCGCCGGCCGCGCCCGAGGCCTGAGCTTGCGCCCGCGGCCGGCGGCCGCGCGCGCTCAGCGCCTGCGCTTGCGGCTGCCGGGAACCTCGGCGACGAAATCCTGGTTGCGAGCCGGCTTCGTGCTCTTCGTGCGGCCGCGCTCGGCGCCGTCGCTCGCGGCCTCGTCGTCGCTCGCCGGCCGGGCGTTCATGCCCGCCGCGGGTTTCGCGGCCGCTTCATCGGCGCGGCGCTGACGCTCCAGCGCCGCGGCGTGCTCGCGCTCCTGCGCCGCGACCCTCTTGGCGGCGGCGCGCTGGGCGGCGCTGCGCGGGTCGCTGCTTTCGACGATCTCGCCACCGGCACAGGGCACCTGGGAGAACACGCGCCCGTCCGGCCCGCATCGGTAGATCAGGCTGCCCGGTGCAGACAGCGTGCCGGTACAGACGAGGGCCAGGCCCCAGGCGACGATCGATCTCATCGTGAAGGCTCCTGCGTCTTCGGCGGCTCGGGCGGGTTGGACGCCGGGTCCGGCTGTGGCGGGCGCGGCGGCTTGGGTCGGGGCGGCTTCGCGTGCAGTTTCATCGTGGCACGGTCCATCTCGCCGGCGAGCATCAGGTCGAGCGACTGCAGCGCGGTCGCGATCGACTGCTCGATCGCATCGCGTTCCGCCGCCGGCGGTTTGCGCAGCACGTAGTTCGCGACCTCGGCCTTCACGCCCGGATGGCCGATTCCGAGGCGCAGCCGCCAGTAGTCGGGACTGCCGAGCTGGGCGTGGATGTCCTTCAGGCCGTTGTGACCGGCCGGACTGCCGCCGAGCTTGAGCCTGAGCTGGCCGGGCGGCAGGTCGAGCTCGTCGTGCACGACCAGGATCTCGGCCGGCGCGACCTTGAAGAAGCGGGCCAGCGCGGCGACCGACTTGCCCGACAGGTTCATGTAGGTCATCGGCTCGAGCAGCCACACCGGCCCGTGGTGGGTGCTGGCGCGCGCCGCCAGGCCGAAGTAGCTGCGTTCGGGAACGAGCGGTGTCTTGAGCTGCCGCGCCGCGGCGTCGACGAACCAGAAGCCCGCGTTGTGCCGCGTGGCCTCGTATTCGGAGCCCGGGTTGCCCAGGCCGACCAGCAGTCGGATCATGGGCCCGATTATCGCGGCCGCGTCCGGCCCGCTCCGGTCTGCGCGATCGGCGAAAGCATGAAAAAGCCCCGCCGGG